>Ga0116231_10007239_pt1 | contig 20499 bp, 21 predicted proteins | sample S1TSphgellanicum_2_FD_89695 | JGI IMG/M metagenome (GOLD analysis project Ga0116231, IMG submission 89695) | Host-associated microbial communities from peat moss isolated from Minnesota, USA - S1T2_Fd - Sphagnum magellanicum MG | ecosystem: Host-associated > Plants > Peat moss > Unclassified...
GTCAATTTTGAGTGCGAAGATCGTCTAGAGACAGGATGGTATGCACAGGAAGGAAAGAAAGAGAGAAAGAGAGAGAAAGTGCAAGAGGTAGAGGGAAGGAAGAACGGAAGACAAGTGCAGAAGCAGTTGGTGGTGCTTCTGCAGCAACAGTGTTTTCTCAAGGTGCATTTAGTTTGTAATTGTAATTTTGTAATATGTACCGTCAAATGCACACAAACCTGTGCATTAGGCACAGGGTTCAAACTAGTATATACATACAACCAGTCTGATACATGGTACAAAATCTAATACTCACCCAACACTGGTTTGTACAAGTTAACAAAACAAGGGGTTTAGGAAAAGGGGTTAACAGAGTCTGGCCCCGCACTTTTGGGAACATCCATGATGTGTGGGATAAGTAAAGGGTTTTATCCATTGTCAAGCATGACATAATTATTATCATGGATCTTAACATATATAGATCATAAGGCATAGGAGGTGTAGGTGTGGGATGAAAGGAGGTGTGATGAACCCCATTGGGATCAAGACCTAATGATGGGCGGAACAAGCCACCGAATGCAAAAAATGACAACATATGCATTGGTTGATAGAATTGTTTCTAGTTTTGTGGATATGGGAGTTTTCTTTGTGTTGTAGGTTAATTAGGTCAGAAGTTGTGTGGTGTGTGCTTGCTTGGTAGAGGTCCAGAATGGTGGATTTGATGAGTGTTGTTTGACACTCTTCATGGTTTTTGGAAATGGCGAGCTTGGCTGAGTTGGTGGAAAACAACAGACTGGGGAGAGGTGGAGGACGCTGGTGCATAAGAGGAGTGTGATTTTGGAAGCTAAGAACCTTTTTCTTTTCTTTCTTGATGTGGAGTTGGATTGTAGGAAATAGCATTTTGGAGAGTGTGGTTTTGAAGTTGTTTATCAAATTAGTGGTTGATGGAAGAATGCCCTTAACCGTAGTTCTTGTGCATTTTGACTTTGAGTATTCTTTCACTACATACCGGAATTAGGATTTAGAAGTAGAAAAATTAGAGTGTATGAATAAAGACATAGAGAGGTTGGAAATGATGAAACTCCATAGGGGACAACTATGGCTGGTCTAAGGGAAAATCACTTTGTGGGGAATCTATGGGGTTAGCATTCGGGAATTTGAGACCCATTCATTTGGGAACTCTGGGGATATGGGGCCTGAAGTTTGTCAAAGGGAAATTTTGTGTTGAGCAGGGATTCCATTCATTTCCTTGCACAAGCCTAAGTGAATTGTTGAGGAGAAACTTTGTGGGGTTGTTGTGAAAGTTGATTTTGTGTAAGACTAAGATGGCCTATTGAAAGAGTCTAGAGAGAGCTGAGGTCAGGAGAGAGCTAATCTAACCTCTTTGCAAATAATTCTTATTAGGAGACAACATTTTTGGTTGTTTGGATTAATTTTTAGTTAGTACAAACATATTCTATAGAATGTATAATCTAGGGAAGATTTAGGTAATATGAGTAATTGAAGTATGTCAAGAAGCAGAACTGTGGTTACTAAGTTAAAGATTTGTTGTGTGGAAATACCAATCACATATATGGAATGCCTGAGGTTTTAGATTGCTTATGTCACAAAGGGTTTTTAGTTCTTACTCGTCCTCTTAAGAAGAGGACAAAGTTTATGCCCTTTTAAAGGTGCCTCATATTCATGAATATCCCTCCATGGAACAAGAGGAGGATCTTATGCCAACTCCTTAATAATGGAAGGACCCTTCATACATTCCACCATGATTATCAATTAGGAATGTTTCCCATTTAAAATTTAATTTCATATCACTTAATGGTCATGCCCACTTCAAATATATAGTTAAGGCCATCTTACAACTATGAGTAAAGATTATCTAAGAGGTGCTTAGAATAGAATTAGATTTTTGGACCTCTTTAATCAAATGTCATGTTCATCTTTTGGAAGAAGTTATTTATGTAGATTCTGATTAATAGCTTTATCCCAATCCCAAATTATGACAATAATTGTTTTTTCTTCTGAGTGTTTCTAGACCTTATATATTAGAATTATGTAAAAATGTTTATATCATATGACTCCTTATTTGATACCATTCGCATGAAGGTCATTAATAAGAAATTGGTGCCTATGGTTCACTTGAACCTAAAAACTACTGATTCCTTAAAAAAATCACCTCTAGAAGTAAAGAGGGCTTCAAAAAGTTGATAGATATAAACAATTTTTCATGTTAGTAAATGTGAGACACCTTAACTTTCATTGGTGTGACTTTTGTGCGATACAAAGGTTATGTTCCCTCAAGTTCAGGACAAGATTACCACATGTAAGTTTTAACAACTAATGAATATTGGATCAACTAATCCTTTAAGTAATCTCCAAGTATTGGGTTTTATATTGATTGATTAATCATCCATGCTCCCAAGTTTCTCAAACCATTTATGACGAGCTTCCTTTTGGCAAAAAACCATTGGAAAAATGACAATCATTTATAGCTAGATAAATATTGACTAATGTTGGGTGAGTATTTGATTCTGTTAATAACCACTAGTTCCAAGTTTTTTTAATATGTGGGAATTAAAAAATTGTTGGTCCCAATTTTGCCCCTGGAAAATTAGAATCAAACAATCCTTGCTCCAATTATTTCCAAAACTTCAAAGGACTAGTGGTTTTCATGAAAGAACTATAGTTATATATCAAAACCGGTTTTTTCAATTTTGTGAAAACCATAGTTCTAAACGCCAAAAAATTGCCTTGATAACCACCAAGGATCTATTGTTCATTCTTATTTTCAATAACAGCCCAAGATTGGTATTGATCAGTGTTGTGTGTGTAAATGGTTTACTACTTACACTTCATGTAAGTGTAAATCCCATAATGAAATTTATTTATACTATGTGTAAATGTAAATGTTGAACATAAAGATGTATAAATGTAAATATATTTTATGTCATGTAAATTTATAGTTGTGAAAACATTTAAATGAAAGGGCCCAAGAAAATGATTTGGTCAATCTTAATTCCTTAACCATTTCTTGAAGTGATTCTTACCAATACCGCTCAAGGATGGGTTTGCTTGGTGAAGTTAGAAGTTTGCAAAAGACGATTCCATTTTTGTATGGATTTTAAAGGAACAAAATGCCATTAATGTGAGGAAAGCAAGTTAGTTGGTAGCCCCATAATTGTTTTTTGCTCATGAAAAATCAAGAACTACAAATTCCCTTTGGTGTATGGTAAAATGACACTAAACAAATTTGAAGTTCAAAGCAAATTTAGTGGGCAAGCTTGCAAATGTGAGATGGGGTGAAAATTGTGATGCAAATTATTTTTTGGACAATTTAAGGTGAAAGCATATTATGAGTGAACAACTATTCACCACTTTTCACCCAAAAGAAGGATGTATAAATATGATAGGTATACAATAAGTTGAAATTTCGATGGCATCTTTTGAAAATTCCAAACATAAAAAAAAAAAAAATTAGAATATGCATGACAACATTTAGGAATTCAAAGTTCATTTTGAATCAAAATTAAGCTTAATCCAATGGTTATTTGAAAAAAATTAAATAAAATCAATGTGCATAAAGTATGTAACATACATTTTTTCAATGGCCATAAGGCCTCATGTTTGTGGTTCATAACACATTACCAAACAAAAAAAAATGAAAAAAAAAAAAACAATGCCCACTTATAAAATCTACTCCTTTTTTTAAGGTAATGGTTTTTTCTCAAAAATAAAAGTTTATTATGCATTTATTGTTCAAGAAGTGTAAAAAAACCACATTTTTTTAATTGATTTTCAATCAAAAAATTTTAATTTTAAAATGGTCCTAGATTTCATTAATTTACATTAATATCATTCACCACAAAAGAATTCATTACAAAACTTCATTTGTAGCCTTAGTTTTGAAGTATATTTGTAATTTTTCATATTCTAAGACAATTATTTCAACTCAAATATATTTCATCTGTTCAAGTTCATAAATGTTTGTTGAAGTTTCTTTTTAAATAAAATATTTTAAATCTAAAGTTAATGTAATACACTTGAAATGAACAAAACAAATCCAAGATGGGTGCATTCACAATAAAAAGGAGCTAGTGGGCCTTAGGTGTAGGTCCTTTTTAAAGATTATGTTTTGTCAAGTTTGAAACATGGCCTCCATGTTTTGGATAGGGCCCATTATTGGGTGAAAGTGCCAATTTCAAAAGTTTAATTCACATGTGTTTCCATGAATTTTCGAACAATACGTAATTAAATTTATTTTTTTAATGATAAAATTTCAAGTAAATAAAATGTGTAGATTTCAACAAAAATAAACATGTCAATATTTTAAAAATAATATGTATTTCAAACCTTCAATGATACATTATACATTGAATTTATCAAACATACATTTTTTTAACATCATTCCAAATGGAACATAACATATTCAAAAAAAATCAGTAATGTTATATAACACATTCAATATTCATGAAAATGCAACCTTGCCTTTGCTTGTACCAAAATATATGTTTTTTGTTTGAAGAAGTTTTTCAAATTATGTTTTTCCAATGATCAAAAGCACATTTAGACACTAAAAAAAGACTATTGTGGATAATTTAAATAAAACATATAATCAAAATTTTAATGATACCATGCTCTCATAATTATCAATATATGGTCATCCACAATTTTTCAAAATTAATGGCTTGGTTTTACATAAGATAAAAAAACATTCAAAATTTTAACGCCTTGTACACATTCAACTGTCCACTCCTTACTATACATTTTATGACCAATGAAATGTATCGAAATTGCACAAAATTCATTTTGAAGAAAATTCATAAGTAAACGACATTTTGAAAGTGATTTCATTAAATTATAATCCTTACAATTTATGTAATCATTTTTCAAAGTCATGGGGGTGCAGGATTTTATGTGTGTACACATAATCTTTTGCTCCTTTTACTATGAACACACCCAAATGTGATGTTCACATGTACTATAAAAAACCAAGTGCATTTTTTTGTTTTTGTGATTGCAATTTTTAAGGGGTGTAATGTGCTTTCACCTTTCAACCAAAATGTTATTTGCCAAGGCAATTCATAATATGTACAAGGTGAATTCAAAGGCATGAGAATTGTCCAACATGTTTTCCACATGTTGATGGGGCTTCCATACAATTGCTCCACCTAAGGAATATTACTAAAGGTAACCATAGATTATTTGTAATTAGTGCATATATGAATTGTCAAAAGTGATGTGTTTTGGACTTTTTGATTTAATAAAATGAAATTTTGTCAAGGAATCATGATGTCATATGTGATTATATTTGAAATTTGAGTAGCACTTGGCTTGTCATTGAACACAATTAGAGTTTCACAAATTTTGGTTCATTTGCAATGATATTGTGATTATCTTTCTACACATGTTAAAGGCATAAATAATAGCATACATCCCATCATTTCATTTCCCCAAACTATTTCCTTGCCAATATATTGACATGTTGGAAAATCCATATGTCCATGTCTAAATACAAAATGTCTCAATACACATCAAATAATGGAAGGCAAAAACACACTAGGATATAGTACTTTTCAACATATGTGAAGTCCATATTAGTGTTAAAAATGGCCAAAATAACATTGTAAATATATTATAAGCAAGATAATTATATTGCACAAGTCATATATGGCAAGGTTAAACAAATGTTTATTTCTTTTAAGACTTTATCAATGGTCCACAGTTCGATTGTTGGTTCTTGTTTGACGATTGAAATCTTTGAACACCAAAATGGGTTTGGTCTTTTACTGCATGTGGCAATCGAATGTTGTTTTGAGTGCTAGTTACCCATGGCAATCAAATTCTATTTTGGTTGCCACAATGTGATCAAATGTGATTAAGGTGATTGAACGACACAAGTTTTGGTCACTTTACACCCTACCCAAGCCAACACAATCTAGGTGTTGACCTATGTTGACCCTAAGTTTACTTACATTGGCCCTATTCTAACGTGATGATGGACAACATCAACATCCAAATGGACACATTGTGTCTTAGTAGATGCCCAAATGCTATGACATCCCTATTCCACTTATAGGTTAGAAGAAGGGTTTAATAATATACAATACTACTAATGGGATCTCTTCTCTTTGAAAGCATTTGGAAACTATTCATGAGCAAATTTGGGTTAAATGGAATGAGTGAAAAAAAGCTTGGTCAACAAAAGTTGGTCTTGAAAATGAAAGGTGCTTGCAAAGAAATAGTCTAACCTAACTCCTAACACTATTTTCACCTTTTTGGTAGATGTGTTCGTTATAGCGAGGATGATCTTCATAAAAAAAAAGTTTGAATAAAATCTTGTCATGTTCATTGTTAAGGAACTTGTGTCTTTATCATTGTTGAGGTGCCTTTTGTTAGAAGATTAATTTTAGGACAAAATCTTCATTTGACTTTTTCATCAAAGGAAAAGTTTTTGCATGAACATTTGCTTAGGATTAGCAAGTGGAAAAAGGAAAAGTTTTTGCATGAATGTTTGCTTAGGATTACCAAGTGGAAAAAGGAAAAGTTTACATTTTCAAGCTTTGAATCATGTAATATGTGCATTGTATTTTTTGATCTTTGGATGTCAAGGGGAGGTGTTGATACATTTGTTCTTATTATTTATTTTTCGAATGACGAGTGGGAGCTTTGACATGTAACTATAGGATTTTTTGAAAGTGCAAATGAATGATGGGCTTGCTGAACATGAGCTTAATGCTTGTGTTCTTGCATATGTCAACTGAAAAGAGTAGTCTTTTGACCATGACTTCTACATTAACATTTGTTGTGTATTGTGAGGTTTTAAAATTGTTGGCACCTTTCTTAAGGACTTGTTGGGGACATGCAATGTCCAAATGTTGTAAATATGCCACAAATGACTCCAAGATATATGTGGGCTTCACTTCAATCTCAATTAAAGAAGGGGGGTTTGAATTAAGGTTTTTTGGGGGGCTGATATAAGGTGTTTTTGTGTGGTTCAAAAAAAGGTTTTCTTTGGAATTTTGAAATACAGCAGAATTGGGGGTCTTGAAAGGTTACAACAAACCATTCAACATGATAATTACAAATTTGAAAATCCTAAACATGGAACCACATGGTATTGACAAGACAAAAAATTCTGATCTTCTAAAAATATTATAGTATCTAGATTTAGAGTTAAGAAATAGACTAGTTTGTATTAGTTTAGGATTTTAATAACATTGTAATAACCTTATTTTTCTTGGAATATAATTTTTTGTTGTTATTTGTCCCATTGTCCATTCTTTTTCCTTTGAATAAAAATTCTGATTTTATTTTTTTTCCATTTTCCATTTCAATATTTTGGATCTTGGAACCAAGAACAAAGGTTACCTGAAACTGAGGGTTATTTAACTGAAAATTGAAACCAATTTTAACTTGAAAATTAAAAAATAACAGAAACCAGAACCACTCCCCAAATTTAAAAACCAAAACTGGAACTGGGTCCATATTTGAGAAAAAAAAGAACCCAAACCAAACTAGAACTGGAACTGGAACTGGGACCAAATCGTCCCCCTAGAACTGGGGAACCAGCCAACACTGATACACACCTATTATCCTACCTACCTGACCTACCCTTGATGGTGCCCTGGTTCACCATCCATTGAATCCCTTCCTTGTGAAAGCTCAAGTTAGAAAAGTTCAGAAATTGGCATCGGTAGCCACAAGGCATGCTTTCAGAGACCTCAGATTCATTTTGAAACTCCCTCATTTCCCATAAGTCTAGGCCATCAGCATGATGAACAGACATTCCTATTCAGAATGGAGATGTGTATGTACCTGGGTATGGAGTGAAGTGCAAAGGGTTCTCTCCAACAGTTTCTTGTCTCTGGCATCACACAGAACTTCACAGGTAGAATTCATTGCCAATTTGTCAAGTTTCACTAGGTGTATGCTATACAATGTTAGTCACTTGGGAAATTGTCAATCTGTCTACACACAAAGGTATTGGGTCATTGGGGAAAGTAGTAACAAAACCTCATTGCTGTAGTAGCCAAGCTTCGACCAGCAAGTAGCCTGACCTACCTCCACAGCAAAAGCAAATCCCACTTGTTGGAAGCTGTGCAACAATTCTTTGCATAAGCTTTTTTCAATCAACTCAAATTGGATGGAAATTTGGCTCTGGAGCTTACCAAGAATATGTGTCAATGCAAAAGCCTAGCACAGTCAGATAGATTTGGTGCACAAAATTCCACAAACTGCTGCACTGGCAAAAGCCAGATCACAACCACAAAAGGGAGAAATGTCATCCAAGAGATTTCTCACAAGCTATCAATATTCATGGTACATGGGGTTAGCCAGTTATAATTTCGAAGCAAACCTGATGCTTTCTCTCCTCTGTGTTGCTATAGTACTATGGCCTGCCTTGCCAGAATATTGAGACTTTGCAGAAATCCCGACATTCTCCAAACAGCAAGGCCATTCTTTAGATCCCCTACTATTGCACAGCTGTTACCAAAACAAAGAAAGAACTGAGACAAGGATCATCAGACACAAAAGTAATGTAAGAGAAACGGCCTATGTGTAATTCCTTCCCAGCAAAGATGGCCATGATCAGAAGTATGTAGTCAAGAACCTCCATAGCTACACAGGAGAGAAACCCTCTGCTTCTCATGAGACTTGTCTTGCGGGTTAGCACCATCCAATCCGCATGCGGCCCATTGCAACGACCTCTCCTCCACTTGATAGGAGGGAGCACCACCTTCTAGAGACACTTCTCTTTCTAGATGTGAGCAATAGCTTTCGAATACCCTTACTGTCAGTTGCAAACGGAAATCCAGTCGAAACAGAAACTCTATTTCCAATCTGTTCATCTCTGCCGTCGTGACGCCACCGACTTTTGCATAATAAGCATTGTTGTAGTATCTGCAAATTGGTTCACGAAATGTCAAAGGGACTGATTTCTCTCTAGAGGCTTCTTCTAGTCTTCAAGAGAGTGAAACTCTCCATGATTGGAAAGAACTTCAATGGAAAGACTAGGAGCTGCTAAAAGAAAGCTCAAGCAACTACAATACTTTTGCGGCATATTCTTCTGTCATGAGAATATTGAGAAGGAAAATGGTATCTGAAAGACTCACGCATCGTCAAGAAACTTTGCGGCGACCATGACACTTGTGATGAGAAGGCGATGGACGTTCAAGGAGGTGATTGGAATACCGGGCTGCTGGCGAATGAAGCGATCGATGTACGCATAAGCCACCACAAAGCACGAGGGGCTGCAGTTTGCGTACTTGAAAATGCGCTCTAGATACTTTTCGATGCTGATGTTAGGAGCCTTGAAGCCATGGAACACCGTCATTTTCTGCGGGCAAATACTGTGGTTATGAGCCAGAATCTGAGTCTCGTTCCGTGCAACCACGCGGTCAAGCAGAGAAGAAAGAACGGAGATTACTCGAGGCCTTTTACACATATTTCCAGTCGAGTCAAGGCCAGGCGATCCGGCATGATGGAGCTCCAGTGATACATACAGCTGGTCTGACGTCGTCGTCGTCACACTTCCTTGCGATGATATTGTATCTACCTTTGCGGCTACACACGCCGCCCGCATCTGAGCCATCACGAGATGTATCGAGCTCCGCAGAGGCTACAGGCTCAGGAAAAGCTCCAGAAGCTTCACACCAAGCAACATCCGCCAGACGGATGCCGATCAGTACTACAAAGCTCGCGGCCGCCAAACCAGGTTGCAGATTCGCCTGAGCTCGCAGACCTCATATGGTCACATTCTCCACAACGAACGAGCGAGAGATCAGACACTATAAGAATACAGTAGCTGCAACCTCCGTTAATCTGGCCATGTCTACACGCTCATCCGACATCAGGCCACCGTTAGAAGTTCACAATGCTACCATTTCTGGCCACATAACTGAGCTACACCTTCACGAAAAAGAAATTACATGACCCACAGTAGATATCAAACTTGGAGAAAATCAAAGAAACTCGAAAGCCACAAAACCATGTCTCTAGAGAGTCGACATAGAGCATGAAAGATGAGAATAAAGAACGGGAAAAAATGACTTGTGATCACAAGATCGACCAAAACTATCTTGATGATGTCTCAAATGATCTTCAAACACAACAACGTCCTGACACAGGACTAAACCAAAATCAAAACCAAAAAAGAAAAAAAAAAAAATCACACAAACTGAGCTTCAACTCCTTCAGAAGAAGATATAATCCGTGAGACAGATATGTTGAGAGTGGACGTGTGTGGGTGTGAAGAAGGGAGCGGAGGAGCGAGCAGGGACGGCGATGGTGGGCACGCGCCGCGAAAAACCGCAAGCGAATCCGACCCCCTCTCGCAACACGAGGTACTTACTAAATGGGGGAAAAACACTTACTAGTAAATCAGAGAAGCGCACAGTGGCTGGTTGTTTTGCGGCCTCATGTTCTTCTGCGCAATGTCTTTTTTTTTTCTTTGGGGTCAATTTTGTGGTAGCCAAAAGTGGCGATCATCATCCATAGGAAGATTTAGCCAGCTTTGGCTACAAGCTAAATATGAATGTTAAATTTTTAAAAAATATGCTTCTTTATTTCTGGTTACCTTGCTTGAACCATATATAGAAATCTGGCGATTTTTCTCAAATTTTGGTCCAATTAGCATGGCTCTTTGAAAATCTTTAAAAGTACATGATTTTAACTATTTTAATAATCTGGCTGGTTGTTTTGTGGCGTCATGTTGTGGGATTATATATATAATTTGGGTCAATTTTTCAATGTAGCCAAAAGTGGTGATCATCATCCATAGGAAGATTTAGCCAAATTTGACTAAAAGTTAAATATTAGACTTTTTTTTAAAAAAAACCTCCTTCTAGTTTTTGGCTACCCTACTTGAACAAGGTATAGAAATTTGATGATTTTTCATTAATTTTGGTTGAATGAGCATGGCTATTGAATTTATTTTTTTTAAAGCATTTGATTTTACCATTTTTAAATTTTTAATTTCTCTTTTTGGGTATACTTTCCTTTGAAAAAAGAGGTTGGTTCAACTTCTATAGGTCTTGTGTGGCACCAAACTTACTTATTGGGTTATTGCAAACAATTCATCATTTTTTCAATGATCGGCCCTACAATAGGTGCTTATCAACCATTATTGAATGAAGTCAAATAAATTTAATTTGAATTAGGTAATTGAATAAATATTGTTTTAAAATAATTGTAAAACTTTTTCTCTTTTCCCTTTTTTTCTTCTTTTGGGTTAATTTTCTAATGAATTGTTAAATTGTTGGAAGTGATGTTGAACAACTTGTGTTGGACTTTGGAAATGTTTGTGATAACGAGTGGCATATGGTGAATTCCAATGTTAATGCTACAATTCCAATTTTTGATGTTCTTTCACTCAAGGAAGATTATGATGAAGTTATTCACACTTGCAATGAATTTCATGAGAATAGATTATTATCCAATGACAAATATGACTTCGTAATTGAGGAGAATGAAGGAGACATGGCTATTGATGGTTGAAATGAACATTGTCAAAAGATGCTTAAAAGCCACGGATCTATACAAGGTGGAGATTGTGTCAAAGGAAGGTGACTAAAAGTTCAAAGATATGTCTAAGTGAAGTAACAACTAATTTGATAATAATTTGAATGCATTTCTATGCATTCGTTCATAGTTAATATGTATGAAATGGATGCCATGCAACTTTGTGAATTGTTTAAATTACTCTTATCTTACATGTGTAGAAGGACAACCATTTTTATCTTGGTGAAATTGTAGGACCTCATCTTAACATATTTATTATTATTATTATTTTGAATTGTGTTTTTGTTTAGTATATTACCTAAACTTGGTGTGGATGTGTTCAACCTTGTGAATCTTATGTAAGCTATTGATTATTTTAAAGGTGCCAAGCTCCCAAAACAATCAATTGCATTAGTTAAACCTATGAAGGAATTCAACATTGTGTATGATGTTTGTTTCATAAACGTAACATGCACATTTTGTGGGACAATTATTAAGATATCTATTGATGTTAGAATTGGTCATTTAAGTGAAGTATATTGAATGTTTTCATTCTTGAAACCAAAGTTGTGCTTTTAGCTAGCATGAGACTAGATGTGATACATCTCGTGGTTGCCAATTGTGTTGTGCATTTATGTGTCATAGGAATGCTCAATTATTTATCAACTTCCTAGTTCTCCTCAAAGAATTGATCTTTTCAACAAGTCGTTGAAGAAGGATTGAGTGCATCAATTTTGTAACTAATGTAATTAGTTTCAAGTTGCAAATAGTAGTTTGAACTTCAATTTGAGCAATAATTTATTGACAGTTTTGATTTATAGATTTACAATAATTGATTGAATATAAATGTTGCAACAATACTCAAAAGATTTTTAGTACAAATTGTTTTAGAAAAATTTGAATTCACATTCAAGACATTTCACAATCTGAAAATATTCTAAATAATAAATTGGGATGTTGCACTATTCACATGAGACAACACATTATGCATGTTGGAATGATACATTTTCAACAATCATGACTAGTGTTGTTCAATTCCAATTTTTGGGTGGTTTTATTTTTATTTTGTGTGCTAGTTATCAAATGTCTAATATGTCTAGATGTTGGTTTTAATTTATTTTTTTCAATTTAACCAAAATTGAAATCAAGAATCTATGTTTAATCAAAATTGAACCCAAAACTAGAACTAATCACAAAACCCATTTTATACAAATTCCAATTCACATATATATAATTTTGATAATATTATCACTTCTTGACCATACCAAACCAAAGATTCGTTCAAAAATAAAAAATAAAGAAGTTGAAACCAAGACGGAAGTTTTCTTGGAAAGTAAAAACTAGACATAACCAATGTTGTGTAAGTATGTTATTTTTGAAATATCCTTGAATAAAAATATATAAGTTTTTCAATTTATTTACCCATTGAATAAGGGTATATTAACATTCAAAAAAAATCATCAAGTTAAAGTTAAAATTTTTAAAAAATAAGTTTCCTAGTAGATGTTTAAGGTTTGGGTTACCCTTATCATATACCCCTTTGGGGTAAAATTTGAATATGTAGTTTTACTTAATTAATTAAAATTAAAAAGTTCACATTTTCAAAAATTTAAGATAGTTTTTAAATGCCAAATCCAATCTTAGAATGCAAAAATCAAAATGGTTGATTGACTAGGGTAATTAGGCTTACAAGTGAACACTAGGTGCATCAAAAGACAACAGCATCATGGTCAACACTTGGTTTATGATAAAGTCTATAATCTAAATTATAACTTATCTATGGATGTTTAAAGAGGCTTTTGAACCTTTCAATTCTGTTAAATAACGTGAAAGTTATGGCCCTCAAAACAAGGGAGTCTTCCACTTGAAATATATTCTTGTCGCATACCTATAACTCCTATCACACCAGACCTCTTTTGCAATATAATTTTCCTTTAAAGTAGGCAAAAGATTCAACCAAAATCCTTTATGCTAGCCTAGGATTCCCAACAAGGAATGTGTGGGGTTTGGGTGGTCGGAGAGTCGGGGAGAAAGACAAAACTTTTGCTCACCTAACAAAACATCATATGTAAGAGGGGAATCTAAAGCAAACCATATACCATAGTTCGGGCTGAGAGTTTGTGTCTTATCCATGGTTACATTGTAGATCAAGTTGAGCCTCATCCTCGTATGTTTGGTTTTGGTGTACATCAAGTTGATGTCAGGAAATAGACATGAATCTTGGAAGATTTAAACTGTGCTTTAAAATCATGTTTAAGTTTGCCTCTGCTTTGTTTACGATGGGTGGTCAAACGCATGGGTGCGGACATTCCCAAAATGCCATGTATGATGTGCAAAGCCAACGAGTGAAGACAATCCCAAAATGTGAGGCCAGACTCAAGTATTGCCTCTTCCTAGGCCCCTTATTTTGGTAATCGCCCTCACCTTGGACTTTACCCTACACCACACTATCACAATGAGCATGATAAACCCTAACCTTGGACTTTACCCTACCCTACACTATGACAATGAGCATGATAAACCCTAACCCTAAACAAGTGTTCTAGGATAGAACAACCTACCGCATTGCTTAGTGTTTAGCACTACCTACCTACTGGCCTTCAAAAGGCCTTCTTGAGGAAATGCTTCTAAGGGCTCTCTAATATGCACAAACATTTCCATTCTAACCCCAACTATCCACACACTTGTGTGAACTTAGGAGAACACTACTGGATTGCTTCCTGTTTCATGGGTCCTTATATTCACTCTGCAGGTTCTCAAGCCAACATTTCGCATGTAACTCGATGTCATCAGTCATATTGTTGCAGGGCTCAAGACTCTTGGATGCACAACAGCAAGTCATTGTCACTTGGTTGCAACACACTTGTTCATACTGTAATCTCATGAACTGATTGAATCACATGTGATAGTGAATCTTCTGTGTTTGTATGAGTTCATTGTGGGTCCATCTTGTCCTAGTTCCATTTTAGCTTTCAAGGAAGAAACAGCAGTGCACCATCCAATGTAACGATGAGGCATCATTGTCAATCTAGAGAGCAACTGAGCATGGAACTTGGAAATGCATTACTTTACACATGCAGAAATCAGGTAAAGGTGCTTCATGTACCTTGTTCAGAAGACACAAGATTTGCAATTTTGCGTGAGACATATCCAGAAGCCCAATGCATGGCCCAAGACTGTATTGCAGACAACTGCATACTGTGGTATATCTGTCATTATCATGTCATGATTAACTGCAGTGGATTTAACATGCATTGAATACAACCTATTTGCAATTCTTGCTCCATGGAATATCCATTACCACTTGACCCACCTTTGATCACCTAATGATTGCCTTGTTGCCTTATGAAAAAATATCTAAAGGTGTTGCTTGCATTCCACATCCCCATTTTACATAAGAGTACAATGCAAGTCCAGCTGCCATCACAAAGCTTACAAAGTTCAAGAGTAACCTGACAACATAGTGGAATTCCATTTGCAGTCTATACACAGCCTGTCTCAAATCCACAAATTCTCATCATGGTGCAGGTGAGGAGAGAGGGAGAGGAAATTAGATAGAGAGGACTGCAATTGATCCCTGCCTTCATACCTTTTTGCCATTCAGATGCACCAGTTCAAGATAGCTGCAATGATGGAAGAACGGGAAGACTGACACCAAATTGAAAAGAGGGCACACAGGTAAGGCATAACCCACCAATACGCTCATGAAAGGCTAAAATTTCCTGATTGGGGGACATATCCTGCAATGCCTTAAATCACATTTCCAACATGTTTTCCCAGAAACTGTGCTTCTAATGTTCTAACATCAAGGCAAGAACAATATGTACTACTTATAGGCTGGCTACTGCTGACAGAACCTCAGTTTTAACATGGTTTTACTCCAGGAACGATATTATGCTTGTGCATTGAGCATACAAGAGGGGGTTTCATCTGACAAGTATCTATATACATTGCAATAACCATGTACCAAATGAACACCAAGCTGACTGATTACACATACAACCCAAATCCCTAGCAGCCAAACCCCAGTAGGAGAAGCCATTCCAATGGGTGCCTTAGAGAGGCATCATATGTTAGTGACTTCAATCATATGAGCTATTACTATAGCATCAGGCTAGATGTGCCACAATAGAGCTGAAGGTCATCATTTGAAGGGTTAATCCAAGAAATGATTGTCACCAAATGTCTCTTGTGATGGAAAGTTTCATATTGCCATTACACTGGAGATAGCAGGAGCCCACATGACTTTACAACATAGTATGTCATGTTTGATGCAGTCCAAAGTTGCAATGTCCCAAGGAAGACATAATAGTGAAATTCAGACTCAGGACACGATAAGGGTTGTCTCACCTATGGCAATACTTAACAATAACTCTCCGAGAATTGAGAAATCTCCATACTCATGAGCAAGAAAGCCAGAACAAGGTTAAAACATTTCCTTGAAGTCAAAGCAAGACTTCCAGATAAGGACTCACAAACCAGGAAGAAGAAAAACACAAAAGGGGTGAACTAAACCAAAGAAGAACAAGACTAGCAATATCAACAACAATGTACATACTTAACAATGGAGATACTTAACAAAATACAACAATGCCAACAATCCATTAACTCCATCACAAAGCTTGTTACCACAAGTGTTCAAAGGAATGTCAGACCAACAATGTGCAACTAGAAAATCCAAAACTCTCAAAATAACACAAAGATTGTTCTCTCACAAGGTAACAGGCAATCCTTGTTCAACTGCAACCCAGACTAAAGCATTGCAGAAAGTTTTTGTTTCTGCAAAAATCATGCAACAGAACTTTGCAATCTTTACTTTCTCACTCTGGTGATGGGGGCCATGCATACATGGATAGCAGCTGCCATGGATCCCTGTTAGTCTCCTGCAGGTGCCATACCAGATTTCAGCCTCTCTCTCTTAAGCTTCTTCTTTGAAACTGGCTTCTTCTTCCTTGGTGGCAAATGCTTCTGGGCATAAACATATAACATGTAGTTTCCCACAGCAAAGATCAACACTGCCCCAACCACCACAACCAGTACTGTCAACCCTGGATTGAACCCCACCTTCTGGTCAATGCCTCCCTGCATGCAAAACCCATTTGATCTCAGAGACATCAATGCAGAGAAATGCACAAGTTCACCAACACTAGTGGATGTCAAGTCTACATGATGCAAAAAAGCTCTCATGCCATTAAGGATCCATTACAAACATGAGAGAGAGAGAGAGAGAGAGATGCCATAAACCATACAGTTCTTGAGAAGAGAGACATAATCATAGACCTAATCATAACCTAGTTTCCAAAAAGGGCCTCTGCTTCACTTTGCTTTTCATCAGAGAGTTTGATCCCAAAGCTGATGCATTGCTCCTCTAGCAAAAAAGCACCATGGTATTCACAAAAAGTCCCGTACATTGACAGAACTTCCCAGCAGACTCTCAATGGCATCAAAACCCCACATCAAAAAAATAGAATAAAAATCAATCTTCCCTAAGATTGTTTTTTTTTCAGAGTAGATTGTTGATGATGTTAGTAATAATATCAACGCACTATCCATCGGCCTCGTCACTGATATTCCTACTCATGAATCAAACAAACAAACAAACGAAAGAGAAGCTTTTAACCCTAAATCCTCGAAAGAAGGACACAAAACCCCACCCCACGCCACCCCAACCCAAAAAGACCTAAACCTTCAAACTAAAAGCTCTCTTGAACCACGAACTTTCTAAAGAGAAAAGCTGAAAAAAGGAGAGAAAGTGCAGACTTTTGTACCTGACCGATAAAGGCAGATGGGTCGACATCTGCCGACCCGAACTCGTCGGCCATGGCTTCTCTCTTTCTCAGTCACAACAATTGTTGTCGCCCCTCAGCTTCGCACAACGAGGAGAGTGCGGAAGAGGGAGGAGCGCGACCAGAGGGGACTCGTCTTCCTCTTCACCGGCTGGACCGGGCTACCGTCGACTGGAGAACCGGCTCACGTTTTTCATCCATCCAATGTTCAGCCTTGTGCGTTCACTGTTCATCCAATGTTCACTCCTCACCCTCCGTTTCTTTGGGTGGAGGACGACCGATTCTTTCCTCATGTCCATTCCGTTTGTCAGAATCGTTCATAGGTGATATACCCCATGCTTCTGGTACCTATATAACTTCGGAATTTTCGCATTATGTATATAACTATGATACTTTTATATAATTATACAAATCTCTTGTATGAACACATTCATATAATTTTCATCTTTCTTATATAAAATGTTTTCCTTTTGTCAATGTTTTATGCATTTTAGAGAATGTGCACTAGGTTAAATTCGCCCATCATCGATCGAGTGCCTATGATCAAACATGTATTTAGTGTGTTTTAAGGTTAACATTCATTTTGGTTTATGTTGGTTTATGTTCAAATGGACACCCATGATTAAGCGTTCAACCAAAAAAAAAATTGTTTTAAAATTTTATAAAATTCTTAATGCCTTTGGATAATTTATTGGTCGAGATTAAAGGGTAGGAATGTCACCTTTAAAATGTGAGCATTTTGGATCACACACATGACTGCCTACTTATGTGCAAATTTGTGTTCATTAGGCATCCAAGGTAACATTCAAAACAATGAGGTGACTACGAATTAGAGGTTTTATCCACACAAAAATTGAGAAGTGTTTAGGAATTAATCCTTGGGTGAACAAAGAACAACAAAGAGACCCCACGCAAGAAACAACTCAATTAATACAATTCAAACATTGGATACCATTACACCATTGAAAATCAAGTAAATCCATTAAAGATTTTCCTTCCACAATTCATATAATGGATTCCCACCAAAAAAAAGCAAGCAAGAAGGCAAGAGCATATTTCGTATGACTTTACATTCTTAGAGTAAAGGTTACAGTCTTAAACTAAATATGTCACAAGAAATAGGCAATTTGTTACAAAAGTTTGAAATTTTTTTAAAGAGATTACAAAGTGGGATCAATAAGGGATTAGATGGTGAGTTGGTTGCATCTAAGATTAAGGAGGTAAAAGTAAAGAAAGAAGAGGAAGTAGAAGCAATTTTTCTAACATTTGATACTAAAAAGGAGGTAGAAACTGTGATTCCAACATTTGTAATCAAATGAAAATAGGTTGAAGAGGAGGGAATAATGCAAAAAAAAGTAGAACTAAATGACATACCAAAGTTAATGCAGGAATACACAAACAAGTATTTAAACCACATTTATTATTGTTGGGTTTAGCAATTGTCACTTCTAAAAGGTTCATCTCATTTTAATATTGCCATTGGTCAAATATTTTTTACTCTTCCAACACAACACATCTTGAGATTTATTCCCAATGCATGCACATCCACAACCAATGTGACATTAGACTGGAAAGACTTTGTTACATTTTTTTGAACTAGGAGGTGGAAAATTATGCCATTGAACACTATCCAAATCTAGCATATTTATTGGAATTCTTGTCTTCATATAGGAAACATAAATTTGTACCTTTTATAAGACCTAAACGGATGCCACCAAGTGTTTGGAGATTAGGACCAAGAGGAGTAGGGCAAAAATGAATTGCCAATGCAATGGGATTCCTTGCAACAACATACCAAGGGTGCACCACTAACAAATTACACTCCATCACATTTTAATGTGCCAAGGAAGTAACACAACAAAGTTTTATGTACCACTTGTGAAGATCAAGATAATCAACATCTCCAACCTACCACCCCAACGACACAGCAACGTTAGCAAGCAATACAAACCATTGACATAATGTAGCAACAATGCCATCTTGCCACAACAACAATACAAGGTTGAGGCAAAGGTAAGTATAACACAAATATCAATCAGATCACATCTGAAATTCAAATGAAATAGGTGTTTAAACAAGGTGACAATTTGGTGCTAGAATTATAGTTAAGTGACGTTCATGAAATGTTTATAGCACCATACCTAATTCACAAGAGTGGTTGATTAAAAATTTTGTTGTCAATGTGACAAGTGCAGCCCTTCTTACCTTTGACATATTCAAAGGTTCAAGGATGCGAAAAGATTACATAAAGTTATGTAGACCAAAAACATGCATGGCAATGCAGAAAAAATTTGGATGATAGTTAGCTCTTCAAGTAATGGTTTTTTTTTTTCTACAAATTTGTTATAAGGGGGGGTTTTCAAGAAAACAAATATTTCTTAATCCTGGATGGGCATGGGTCACATGACATTATATAGACACATTTGAACAAAAACTAGAATTTGGATTGGACATGGCGACCTTACCTTCACATACGTCACATGTGTTATAGCCACTAGATGTCACCTACTTCAAGCCCTTCAAGAATGGTTTCAAAAGAAAAAAAATTCAATAATGGTAAGAAACAACTATCTTGAACCTGACAAGGTCACAATGGTTGAATGGGTGGACAAAGCCTTGTTGTAGTTTATGAAAAAAAAAACAATGAAATTAGGGCTCAAGGTTTATAATATTTGGCCACTAAATCTTGCAAGTATCATTGGAAAGTCTGGTCCAAGTGAAATGTTCATTGCAACAGAAGAGGAAGGAGTAAAAATGCATACCAATGAAATGCAACAAAAGATTCTATCAATAGTGGAAATGAGGGTGAAGTTACTTCTCCTCCTTATTTCTCATTCACCAATCATAATCAATGGTCCATGTGGGTTACTATTAGTAGTCTCCCACCTATTTATTGTCTTAGTTTTAGTTTTATGGGTGAGGTTGGAAATAGGTAAATAACTAAACTCGAATGTGAAATATTTTTGTTAAGTGAATTGAACACTGCTAGAGTTGCTTTTAGAGGTTGCCTTCTAAATGCGGACATGAAAAAAAGTTGAAAAATAAGTCAAAAGAATTGAGAAGGCATCTAGTCCATTGACTAGGTGCCCACAAAAATAAAAACAATTTTGGCAACTTTGAACATTTGAAACGACAATAAAGAAATGGTTCAAAAAAGGCCGCCCCCCCCCCACCCCCCCCCAACCACCCCCAACCCCACCACCAACCACCACAACAACAACAAAAACACACTAACAAA
>Ga0116231_10007240_pt1 | contig 20493 bp, 20 predicted proteins | sample S1TSphgellanicum_2_FD_89695 | JGI IMG/M metagenome (GOLD analysis project Ga0116231, IMG submission 89695) | Host-associated microbial communities from peat moss isolated from Minnesota, USA - S1T2_Fd - Sphagnum magellanicum MG | ecosystem: Host-associated > Plants > Peat moss > Unclassified...
TTGCTTTGCATGCCACGGCACAATGACCTGGTCAACGAACTCCCTCATGGTCTGCTGGTTAGACCAATGGTTGGACGACATGGTCAGATGCCAGCCCTTCGCCCTAGCTGCCACTGCCCCGGGGTCTTTAGGGACAACAGCAGTGGTTTTGCCCTGGAAGATCAACTGAAGAGGGAGCAGATCCCCATTTGTTGCTGAGCTAACCGTGCAAGTAATCTGACGCTTATCGTCCTTTCCCAGACTCTTGACATCTTTGACCCCCTTAACGTCATAGGTCTGATCTGTGTTTGGCCGAATGTGGAGAGCAGTCTAATTAGAATTGATGACTAGCTCTTCGGGGATATCATATGTTTTCACAAGTGCAACTATCCTGTAGGCCATATCATGACCCTGGGATTCCCAATCAGTGGGGAGCTTACTCGCTACTGTGGTACTCCTTCTCCAAGTCCAACCCATGTGCCTGCGCACAAACTTCCTTGCAAACTTTATCAACACGCTAAAGAATCCACTCTTTGTGCGCCTCTCAAAAAGCTCAGGGGCAATAGCTCAGATAATCCCCTGAATGACTGTCTGAGTTATGGTGCTGTCCAAAGGCTGCCCTGAGTCTCGCATGCCTTTCAAAGTGTCTACGATCATCTGAAAGGTCACTAGATGATCTTTGAGGATCCCCCGAGGCCTTTTGTCCTGAGCAGCTAACCGTGCAAACTGCAACTTGATAGCCTCTTCATACTTCCTCCGTAAAACAAAGCGCCCCGTCACATCCTTCTCAAACCACCCTTTCAAAGTGCTGATGGTCAGGTTATCAAAAGGGTTGCCAACCCGGCCAAGTTTTCTGATGTGTTGAAGGGAGAACAGAGCTTCATACAAGCTTTTGGGGTGCTGCTTCACAGCTTGTTCAATGAAAGGCCACAGATCGGGGACAAACCAATTTGTGTAACTTCCCCTCTTCTTCTTTGCAGGGGGTGGGTTTTCGGTTACATCCACACCTGTCTCCTTAGCTGCTGCCGCATCCCCTTGCTCCCCCCCATTCTGTGCTGCAAGTTGCTGTCCGAAAGCCTGAACTGGAATCAATATGGCCAAGGGCACTATAGTGCTTTTCTTTGGTCTACCAACGGGACATTTGGCAACCAGATGGGCCTTCTCTGCCTCTTCTCTACGGGCTGCCTGCTCCTTCAACCGCTCTCCCAACTGAGTCTGGCTTCTCTGCCATTGGGCAAGCTACTCTTCTTTAAAGATGACAGAAAAAAACTTGGTGATAGTGGCCACCTTGGGCGCCATTCCCTTACCGATGCCTCATTTGTTTTGTCGTTTCCCTACATCTCTAGTGCCATTCTTGATTTTTGAAAGGGAAGCCACTTTTCCTTATCTGTCTGAGCCACAGTGCACACAACTCGCTGTGGCTCAGTCAACTCGCTGTGGCTCAATCTCTAGGGCCTGCAGTTTTGCACCTTTCCCGCCTAAATCCAGAGCCTGTGTACAGTACCAATATCTTGACCGTTCAATGAGACATCCTGGCAATGTCTGTGCACCAGATTTCGCGCAATATCTTTGTCTGGGCTGGCCCGACAGGCCAACCCAACACGATCATTGAACCGTCATCGCCGGGGTCGTGGGTGTTGTATTCAACAACTAAGATTGAACGAATTTACCAAAACGAAAAGGTGAAGAAATTGCAAAAACAGCCTGACGAAAGTGAAAATAATTGTGAACTGGTCAGTGCGAAAAAGAAAAACTTTTGAAAATAATTATTCACAAGGCAAGTCGCGAATGAGAATGCCACTACGGTAGTATATTTGGTGTTGAGCAACATCAGGGTTTTTTTGTTTCAATCTTGCAATGTAGCCATACCAGCAATCATCCACAAGAGGAATTAGCCAAATTTGGCTATAAATCAGAGGGGAAAGCAGAAAATTTTATGAATCCCACTGTATATTGGATACTTGCTGAAGCCTGTTGTTTAAATAAGGCAATTCCAGAACTTTTTCCCTAAAATATCTGGTAACCTTGGTGCATTCTTTTCACATATAAGTCCTTTGTATGTTTTGCACTGGATTTTCTTTTGTCACCAGGTGGCAGAAATACTGGCCTGCATCAATAAAAGCAAGGTCACATTTTCTGGCAGCAAACCTCAGAAAATTGGGTCTCCGCATCACAATTTCACAACATGATCAATGGAGGAAGGCATGAGTAATCATCTAGGTCACCATCTGGATGAGAGCGCCACAGTACAAAAACAGTTGACAAGAATAAACATGGAGCTGACTCTAATGGCACAAGAGTATTCAAAAGAATCTGCAATCTAAAAGTAATAGTCACACATCCCAAGGAAGTCTTCCTCCATAAAACTCTGTCCCACACCAAGAAAAGAGACCACGAATTTCAGGACAGCCTGAAGGATAGGGAATTGATCGGATAAAAGGATCCCGTGCAATTCGTTTGGTACGAAGAGATCCGGTGCAGCCATAGGGATCCTCCTGAAACATCTTCTGTACTTTCACTTCTCCTGCAACTGCTGCTTCTTGTGAGGTCGGTGTGGTTGGTATCCCCACAAAGGAAAACTGAGATGCAGGAAATCGTAGTGCAATTCGATGGAGTTCAGAGAAGCGGGACTCTTTGAAATCATAGCTCACTATCTGCCAGCACACAATTAGCTCTAAACTCAGATGAAATTGTAGGATTCCAGATCCTGACCCTAAAAATGGCTCTAAAACTGTTAAATGACATGATTGTCAATCTGCACAAGGGTTGATTTAGGTAGCACAGTGTTTGCTGGGCAATGGTATTCACCGGAACAAACTATACTAGTTTCTCCAACTTATCACTCGAAACATTTGACAGAACATTAGCATGCTGGTTAGAGGATCTCCACAATAGCGAGCATATGACTCAGCTCTGTTGCATAAAAACCTAAGCTTAATGGTGTTATGATTTTTGGTGGCTAAATTATTTCAATACCAAGCTCCCTTTTGATGGAAAAGACATTAACAAGACACCAGAAAACTAGAAATTTCTTTTCAGGGATGAAGATGACAGACCGTTATGTTGGAAGGGTAATGGCCAGTTAATTCCCTGAATCGACATATACTGAAGAGGAGGTTCTCAAAACTGTCACGAGCATGCTCTTCTGTCAGTGCTCGCCATCGAACATCCTCAGTCTTGCCTGCTTGGATCAAAGAATATGCTCATTGAAATCAGGTTATGCTTGATTGGGACATGAATCAGAGAACAAAAAAAGGAGACAAACAATAAAGGATGCCAACTATTGCTAACAAACAATGCAAGGAGCAAGAAGCTACAAAACCAGAAAAATCAGATGTAGAAGTTCCATATAAAGGAACAGAATCTATGTGGTGTTACGCACCAAACCATCCTTCTGCTTCAGCAACACCCCAGTAGCTCTGTGCTTCACTTCGGGGACCTGCGTCTTTGCGTGTCTCCCCTCCACTAAACAGTAACAAAGAGTCTTTCACGATACTTGCAACTTCCACACCAGACTTGATGTGCTTCACAAATGTACTTGCCTGACCTGGATGCTTCTGATATGGTTCTAAGAACCAGGCATCCTCTCCATCTGGTTTATCACAGCTTGAACTTGTGTAGACTGCATGCCCAGCAACCATCACAAGACTATGCAGGTCTTTGAAAGGTGAAGTGTAATCAGAAAAGATCTGGCCAGAAACTCTTGTTGTCCCAAACTGAGGACCATATGTTTGGTTATAAATAAACACAAGTATAAAGAGAATGCCGCTGAGGACAAGAGATCCACAAATGATGACAGATGTTGGGAGCTTCTGGTAGCTTGAAAAAGGTTGCCTAAAGGCTCCAGCCATTCTTCCACCACCTAACAGAAAAACTCACAAAGATTTAGTTCTACATTTTCTGAATACATTCTTGGACATTGAGCAGCATGTCCATCTCTATTGCCAGCAATGGTTCCAGACGTTTTGCAAAAAGTGCTGACAGGGTTTGATTGACACCATGAAATGTGTTCACAAACCTTGCTCCTCACAGCTTTGTAAACACATTTGATGACCATTTCTGGTGGTTGTGAAAGACAGATACTAACAAACTGGATGAGCTTGTGAAAATTGAAGGATAGATTTCCTCATGGCTTCCTTCTTGCTACTACTGGTTAGGGAAAGAGGATGAAGTCAAATACAAAGTGGGCAGAAATGGCTTGAAAGCCCAAGTACCTGCTTGTGAATTCACTGAAGGCTATTGGGAAATGGAGAGAGGGGATGTACACACACAAAAGATGAAAGTTCTTGCAGTTTTGATTTGTGAGCTTCAATCTTGATGAATGTGATTAGCAATTTCAACAAGGGGTGGATAAGTTGATATCACAATTCTCAAACCTGAAACTAATCGTTTTCCACGACGAGGTTGGCGTAGGATGCCTGCTTCTAGATCAAAATCCCGCCATCCATCCGTCTGTAGAAAGAAAACTCCCATGTTAGGGTTTGATCATGTTAACTTGTCATGCTAGGATTTGCTCAGATCCTCTTGTTACAATGCCTCCTTGACTGAGATAATAGCTTCAACAATGGACTGAGATCCTCATTGAACCTCTCTTGCTTCCCCAAAATCTGAAAGTTTAGCGAGCAATTTTTTAAAAGGAGGAGGGATGATGGCAAAGAACACCTGACCTCCAACTTCTGCATTTGTTGGAACTGCGTCAGAAAAAAGAAAAGCTTTTATCTGCAAACCTCGTTCCCCTTTCCTTCAAATTTACTGAACCACGCACAAGAAGAAGAAGAAGAAGAAGAAAGGATCCCAACGAAAATATTCATCAGAAACGCAACTGATTTCCTGTCTTCAAACTTCAACTCAGTCGGCCCATTTCTTCACTCACACCTCTATCTCACCGATCTCGTCCTCATCACACAAGTATCCACAGTTCTCCACAGAAGAAGGGAAAAAACTAAAGAAGAATGAAAACAGAAAACAGAAAAAACAAAAACTCCTCACAAAAATATGCTGCTTAAAGCCTATTGCAGCCTCCTCCTCCTCCTCCTCGTCGCTCCATGAAGCTGTCAAGTGTAGCGGAGTCGTCGATTGGTTTTGCAGTCGCTTTTGATGATTTGCGACCCACAAACACGGGCAAAAAAAAACTTCTAACAGCAACACCAAAAGTGATGAATCCTGAGACGAGTGTTAAAGCATTGCATTGGTATTGTAGTTTTCAAAGAAAAAAGAAGAGGAAGACGACGAAAGTAGCGGCAGCAGAAGCAAACGCGGACACAAAAGGATGAAGAGAAAATACGCCAATTTGCGCATTTGGTGCTCAAACGTGCGAAAATGCGCACTTTTGTAATAAATGACCACTAGAATGCTTTTTATCTTTAGGGTCAATAGTGATGATGATGACGACCACTACTTCATTAGGGTTAGGGTTTTGGGTTTGGTCCTTTAGGTGTTTATTTTAATGACAAGGTTTGAATGGAGGTTTTTCCACTTGTGACAGGGAATAAATAGGATGGGTGGAGTTTGGGTTTTTAAAAATGGTCTATATAACTTGGGCAAGGAAATGCCTATCAAGAACACCTACCACCAAATCATGAACTCCACCAACATGCATTTTTAATCTTCGAGATGCATCAAATGTGCTCCCTCCCTAATTCAATTGCTACATTGTTTGTTTACTTGGTATGTTTTCATCACCATATGCACTTCTAACTCCTTTGAGTTACTATGAAATTGAAGGTGGTTTTGAAATGTGTCGCAATATGAGTGCAAAATAGTAATCTTCTATGAAAGATATGATAGAAAATCATATTTCAAAATCTAAAAGCATTTCTTGATAAGTAAATTATGTTTAGTTTGTATTTCATTTCTTCATGGTTTGCAACATCCAAGTCAATACTATCAAAATGTGCGAGTGAAGGATTTTAACTTCTCCAACAACATTCAGTTTATTTAATGAAACAAAGATTCACATGTGCCTCAAATTTGGTTGCACAAACGATGGTAGCATATTCACCATAGAATGTATTAGTTGCCACACTCCTTCATATTTGGTTTACACAAGGTTAAGGTAGCTAGCCAATGCACTTGGTTTCACTATATTGAATTCTCAATGCAAACAAACTTGGGACATCCAAGTGGGGTAAAAGTAAAATTGTTGGCCTAGACTTTCACCTTGACTTCAACAATTGCATACATATAAGCATATTCCCCCATGCTTTTAAACAAGATTTTAATCTCACATTTCTTCTATTTGAATTCATAGAAAAATTATCCATTTTCAGTAATCCAAATTCACCCATTCCTTGAAGTATGTTATTTACATCATTTCCAATCCATCTACAGAAGAAAGGGTGCATTATTATTATGGTTCTAACACAAGTTGCATTAGGTTGCCTTGATATCAATTTCATGAGCTTGATATTTCATGTGTTAACCATCCCAATCTTGAGATCATGCAAAACATTGTTGAGCACCACTCAATTCAAAAAGATAATAGAGAAATAATAGTTCTTTGAACTTAATATCATTAAGTGTTCTAACAAAACTTGTAATAAAATCAACAAATCTTAATTTCTATGATGTTAATGAACATCTTTTGATGAATTCCCCGCATCACATTATTTAAACATCTGTTATTAGTTTTTTCATCAACACCTTTTTTGTGTTTTGTCCTTTTTTTTTCTTCTTCATCCTAATCATCTTCTTCATATTTGATGTACACAGTTTTGCATGGTCATCATCATATTCGCCATTAACATTAACATTTTTAGTTTCTTCATCAAATATGTCTTCTATTAATGCATTGTTTTTTGGTGCGACACCAATGCCAATGCCAATCTAATTATGTTTAAGGACTTTCAATTTCACACTCACCTTTTTATCAATACCAATCCATGTATTAGGGAAACTACAAGCCACAATCATTCACTTTTATGACGAAACGATGTTTTTTCCTTGGGTACCTTATATTCAAATGCAAATGATGATTAATATATCTTTAAATCTATTAATTGAGACTTCAATATAAACTAACAATTTCATTATGAAAAAAAATGTATGGTTATCTATTGATAACAAATTCATTTATTAGTAATAATGGACTTTTGAAGTTAAAAAATATGGATTGGTCATTTAACTAGAACATCATAAAATGAAAAAATATATATTAATTACATTCCAAATTTGTTATTGGAACTCAATATGTAATGTAATACACAATGATAAACTCATATAAAAATCTTTTTCTTTGAAACCTTAACCATTTAATAGTTAGGGACTTTTGAATAGTTAAAATTTGACCATATTTTCAAAAGTCCATATGGTTTGTAATTTTTGTTTGTTTTTCAATTTCTTTGTCCCAAAAGCATATTTTGAAAGTTATAGATGGGGCATTATTCCTTTGGATTTTGTGAGTTTTCCTTTTAGAACTTCCAAATTAAAAAATGACATCAATTACATTAAATACAAGTTTTCACATAGATTTGGGAAGGTTTGTAAGTGATTAAAAATGTATTATTCAAATATTAAAATAATATATATTTTAAAAGTAACAACCATGTCCATTTGAATAATTTTAAAGAATCATGTATGAACTTATAAAGAATGTAATTTCTACCGTTATTGAGCCAATGTATCATGCATTCATTCATTAGACAAGAAAAATGCAATGAGACTATATGTACCCTTTGTTAGTGCTTGAAACTTTACCATCACTAAATGCACAACCCTGCTTTTATTCTTACAATTGCAACACATATAACCATGTTCATTTCCACATCACTTGCATTTGATTTCTCTAGTGATTCTTGAATGGCCTTCAAGGTTGCAACTATTCCACCTATTTCATCCATGAAGTTCATTCGTTGTGATACATAAGAAGAAATATTGGGTTTTTCCACCCATGTCCAATTTGACCATTATTTGACTTATTATCATCATGCACAAATAACAAGTGAAATTGTTTACTAGTTATTTATGCATAATTTCCATAATGAAAATAATGACTACCTTGTTCACTAACATTAGATTTTTTTTACCAGTTTGAATTTTATAATAATGGGAAAAAAATTAACATGGAAAATTTCTCAACCCTAGACTCCTTATAAAAGTGGTAATATTGTTTAGTCATTCTTTTAACAACTTTTCAACTATTAACATCTAGCATAAGTTGAATCAAGGTTTGATAACAAGTGGAAAATGTTACTCATAGGCTGCACCTTACACTTACACAATAATTCACCTTATTTTATTTTTTAATAATTTCAAATTGTTGATGTGGAAATTAAGGTAACATTTAACTTTATTTACACATTGCATTATAATGGTTAGTGATTTTTTTGACATTCTTCAATTATCAACATAGTACATGAATTGAATTATACATTTGTATCATGTTGAAACTATTGGTCATGGGTTGCATTTTACGCTTATCATAATTTAATTAAACACATGCAATAACTTATAAAAATTTCACATCTTTTGAACCATCAACATTTGCACATGAATTGAATAATTCATTTTGAATGTGTTTAATCCATTACCATTTAATTGCATTTTGCATTCACCATAATGTTGAAAAATGGATGTATAAAAATTTGTTATGTTTCACATTATTTGAATTAAAGATTAAGTCAAAATGTTCATATATACAAAGTTTAAGGTCCATGTAGACATTTATATTTAAAAATTTTAATGCTTAAACTTGTACATTTACATAAATTTAAACTTATGTTTTTTCCTTGGCTTGTTCATCATTGCACAAGTTTTTTATTAAAAATGTTTATGATGCCACAATAACAAAATCTCAAAAAAAATCTTTAAATTATCTTTTCATTTTATTCTTGATGTATGAAAAATATAAATCTTAATTAAATTGTTTTGAAAAAAAGTTGTTTAGGTATATTATTATTTTTATTGTTACCATGATTTAGCATTTGTTTTTAGGCTTGCCTTATTACGAATTTATGGTTTAGAGATGATTTTTTTTCATTATTTAAAAAAAATTAAATTAAAAATGGTGATCTCATAATAATGATATCAATGGATTATTATTATCATTATTATTATTATTATTTTAATTTTTTTGGTGTTGTTCAAATGAAGATCATTAATAAAAAAAATTAATTATGTTTTGGCTATAAACAATATATGGAGATATTAGGTTGTTAAAATGCTTCTATATTTTGGCTACAAGTCTGAGAACCTATTATAAAATTTTAACTTATATACATAAGTTTAAAATAAATTTGATGTTGGAACTATTTATGGTTTTTAAATTGAAAATTTTGATCATTATGAATAATCTTTTTGGTTTTTTCAAATTTTTGATCTCAAAATTTTAACAAAAATTCATTGAACTTGCATTATTGTCATAGGGGTCACTAAATGTTGGACTTTTAAACCATCTGCATCAAACAAAACATTTTTTGGAATTTATTATATGATTGTTTAACCTATTATTTTTCACCCTATTATTACCTAATTTTTTAAATATTAACATATTTAAACCAACATATATTAATTATACATTTTAATTATTAATTATTACATAATTTTTTTTGAATAAATAATACCTTTTACCCAATAACTAATATATAACACCTTATATGTTTATTCACATATTTTATTTTATTTTTAAAGGAATGACCCCCTTTGAAATTTTTTTTGAAATTTCATTATAATCTAATTTTTCTCCCAAAAAAACCACCAACTTGCAAAAATTTGCCACCAAAAATAAAACAAAAAATATTGTTGATGAAATGAAAGGGGGGGGGGAGGAGATAATCCAACTATTTAATTCCAAAATATCACTAATTTTTTTTTAAAAATTTCTACAAAGGTAAAATGTATTGCTACATTATTAGAAAAAATGAAATAAATAATATGTTGTTATAGTTTTTTCAAAGTTATGTAATTAATCATTTTTATTAGTCTACAACTATTGTTGTTAAAGAAATATGATGTTGAGAAAAAATAGTTATATTGATTATTTAATTAACTTTCTTATAGTGATCAATTTTTGCCAATTTAAAGGGGGGGAGATATAAATATAGTTAATATTAAATCATGGTATGTATTTTTTCATGACACGTTGTGAAAATTTACAATCTGTGATTGAAAAAAAAAACATTAAAAAAGTTTTAAATGTGTTACATGATGATGTGGCATGTCAAACTACATCATATTACCTTGGGACCTCATAATATCCATGTCAATTTTTTTTAATTATAAATTACTTAGTGCAACATGTCACTACCCAAAACAACTAAATATGTCTTAATCAACTAGTCTTTTTTTACCAAAACCATGTAAGTTGTATAATAGTGAACTTTGCCCCATTTCATTAAAAATATAATGAATTTATTTAGTGGAAAAACCCAAGATTTCTTCTTGTGATACTTAAACCAAATTCAAATTGGTGTCAACTAAGAGCAACCAATAGAGTTCATCTTTAAGGTAAAAGAAATGTGGTGCATGTGGAAATATGGCCGCTAGGCCATTGGAATGTTACAAGGTGATCCATGCACACATGGTGACAATGTCACTTGATTGCACACCCTCTTTTCCTTCAATCTCGTGTGCACAAATCCAAATGGATTGTTGGAATCATTTGCAACACCAATTCAACATCCATAGCTTCTTGTGTGGAAAAGTTGGCAACATTTGTCAAGAGTTCTGCACACTCCTCAATAGTTACATCTCGAAGTTCTTGTAGTGTTCGCATTTTTTATACATGGACAAGTTTTTGTGTAAGTTCACCCCCAACATTTTTTAATTCAAATAATTGTCCAATGAATGGCCCATTAATCCGCAATTACATTAGACATATTGTTGCCCAAAACATGTCAACATATAGAATACAAAGAATGATAACACTAAAAGGAAAACATCTTTTTTTTAAAATGTACCTTACAACCAAGCTTTTTCACAATTGTCTCATTGAATTATGCAATTATAGAAATGGGGCAACTTTGTCTTCTAATCCCCTTATTACAACCACTCACTCTAACAATTTCCTTGCATTCAAGGGCATTACTTGTTAAAAAACTCATTAGTTGTCAAACTTTTTAATGTTTTCTTTGAAATGAATACATTTTTCATTCAAGAGATAGATGATTTTGAAAATTATTAGGTTGAATGTGGAGGGTTTGGGAACTAATCATCATTTATGAACCGTCCATACCATTTGGTATCTCCCACTCTGCAAATTGTTAAAACCATAACAAAATTTGAAGTGAGTTTGGGTTTCAAGTGGTTATCTTCAAGAATTATTTTCATTCAAAGATATGTGTTAACAAATTTTTCTATATTCCCATCAAGTTCATTGAATTTATTTTATTTTAGTAACATGTTTAGAAAAATAAAAATTTAAGTACATATAATATGGAAATCTAAAAATCCAGTATAATTTTAATTAGATGTATTCAAATCGTAAAACTTCCCCAAAAAAACCCAAAAAAAAGTTTATTTTTCCATTGTAAGTGTGAAAAGAAAATTGAAAAATAGAAATCCAATTCCCTGATCTACCATCCTCTCTTCCTATTTATACACAAACTAATGAAAAATTAAATAACATGAATAGACTATTTAAATTATCATTAACTAAGATAGACACTAAAAGTTCGAAGTTTTCAAAAATATGCATGTTCTAACTACATATTCATAAAACTCCATGTTTTGCCAACCACCTATTCTACAAGCTACATGTTCAACTTGTCTCCTAACCTATTGTAATATTACATGTCAAATTTTATAATTAGTTAAGTTCTATCACAAGTTAAATTGCATGTTAAGTTCCCTATTAAAATCACATGTTATAAAATCTAAGTAACATTATCCCCCTTTTAAAACTACATTTTGTCCTCAAAATGTTAGCTCTAAGTCTACACATATGTCTTCATTTTTTTAATAGGTTCATTCATGGTTTCTTCAACATGTATAATATTAGTTGTCGTCATAGGTTCAAAACTGCTCATAAGCTAAATACATATTTTTGTTGCAACCTCCAATTGGACAAATACCTCATCAAAGGTTGTTATAGGTGTAGAAAACATTTTTGATGCGTGAGGTGTACTAGAAATTAAAGATATATCTAGACTTACACCTATTTGAGGTGGGGTCAAATGTATGGCAATAGATAAAAACTACAAGGTTTTAGTCTATTATTAACCATTAGTCATGGTGTAACAACATATTCAGGAATAACCTTAACATGTACTACTAAAGTTACCACATGCAAAAGTATGATTTCTCAGCATGTTCCTCCTTTAATGGGATTGATCAATTTGGTGGTAACAACAAGTTGTCCTTTGGATCAAATCCAAAGGTGGACGATGTTGCACTTGTTGTTTTTGTGTTGGTTCCAATCTCCACAAACACCAAAAAAAGGTGGTTCATACTTAAAATCTGTGAACCTAGGCAACTCGAATTGGTAAACCTATTCGTTAACTTTAACCAACTCCATGTTTTCTTGGATTTGCTCCTTTGTGAACTTTTGCACTATCTACCACCATTCTTTCTAGTTGGAATGTTTATCCCCCAAAGCTTGATTTTGTACCTTGAACAATGTGTTGTCCACCAACAATTCTTCAAATTCTTTCAACTTGTTATGTATTTTGACAAGTGAAATTTGGGTTGGTTTACTCAATTATACATTTGCCATCTCCAACTTCCCCTTCTAATCCTAGATTCAAGCATTGAATGCTTGGGTTTTCTTTTTATACTCAAGGTCGGTAAGTACTAATTATTCTTTTAACTTTTGACAAGTTTGTTCCAACCCTGTTATGATCTTCTCATGTTACATATTGGACTACTCCATCTTGTTGTAGTTTTGAATCGCCTTTCATGCTCATTCTAGAAATGCTTCAAATCATTGTGAATATTCCAATTAAGTTCATTATACTACAATTGCAAACTTTTTACTTTTTTCACAGCTTGCTCCACTTGAGTCTATCTTGTGGACAGGTTCTAGTTTTCATATTGAACCTTAATCAATTGCCCTTTGACTATAACTAATTCTTCTCAAATTTTCAAGGTTTGTTGTACATTAATCAATTTTAAACTATGGGTTTGCAATTCGTTATTGATTCCATCTAGGTTTTGTCGGCTTCCTCACATTCAACATTCAACTTAGTGAATATTTCTAAAATTCCTAACTAAATAATAGTTTTGTGAATGGCTTGTTCAGAAAACATGTTAATATCCCTCACATTTTATATAGTGGAATAATTAGATTACAAGGGTAGGTTACATTGTAGAAACATATGGGTTTTATAAGTTAACATGTTCAACAACATGTTGAATATGTTAAATTATTTGTACAACTAATACCACATGTTTTCTAGGTTATGTAGTTCATACTACATGTTTAAAAGGTTCATAAACTTGGATGTTTTTTATTACGTATTCAATGTTAACCTCAAATTCATTCTCCAAATTGGCCTAAGTTATTTCAACTTGTGGTTTTTCATCATCTCCACAATTGATTTTTTAATATTGTGTTTTCTCCTCATCCTCTTCAAAATCAACAATTTGAACTTTAGAATAAGTTTTAGCTATCTTTGGTTGTGAAGTAACAAGTTCATGGCTTAACCTATTTTTTGGCGTTGGTGGTTATGTTTGTGTTTTCAATCTATGAGATTGACATATAAGTAGAGGTAATGCAGTTGTAAACCTCATTGGTTTTTTCTCTTTTAAAAACTATTCCTTGGTGACAAGTTCAAGTGAAATCCTTTGCTTTAGTACAACTTGTTTTCGGCCTATTGGCAACATAGGTTCATCTTGGTTGCTAGACATGGTGATGGTGCTCTAGACAAAGGAAACCACTTCCTTAGTAGCACATTTGATACAAGTCATAATAACATGTTACATATTTATTTTTTCCAAGCGCCAAGTTTATTGCAACCTTCTTATGGCATTCTATATTCCAAGTAAGCTCTACTAACATTTGGGTTAGCACTATAGAACACCATTTAATCAATTGAACACCATTTAATTGCTAGGTCAAAGGTAATAACTATATGGTTGCTAAAATATGCCAACCATTCCCTTTGGTAAATGATTTGCAAAATAACTTCAAACCTAGGGTGAAACTCCTCCTTCATTTGGATTGCATTCCACTACTCATTTTCAACAAATCTCCAATTGTGAAAGGTTGTGTTTTAAACCACAATTAGTGACATTAGCTTCTTGGGGACACTCCCCACTTTATCATATCGGCATGTTAGGAGATTCATGAAAATCTTATATGTCAAAAAGTTCTTAATAACTTGGCTAAAGAGGAGGCAAATGTTTTTGTTCTTGAGTTGGAACAATTCATTGATCACATGGGGTGCCAAGTATTGGAGATTCTTCAACCTTTCATTTCTTTTCTACATGCATTTCACATGAAAAATAAACATAATATGTTTTAACACCAATGTTGGATCCCAAGTTTAAAAACATGCATTTGTCAACATTTATGTGGGGCATCAAAATGCTACCAATGTGGTTGCTAAGTATGATCAAAAGTTGTTACATTTGTTGTTGGAGGGTTACAAATTGTTGATGTTCATAGAGGTTCAAGAATTTCAAGACTTCGGTTTTGTTGTGGACTCTCAAAGATTTGTTCTAGACCTTTGACACAAACGTAGACAATTTTAAAGAAAATTTTGAGAAAAAGTTCTATTCATTTTGCCTTTATCCTATGCATGCAAAAAACCACAAATGTGTTTTAACATGGTGGCACATAGAAAACCCAAGTTTTCCATTTAGGCTATATTAATGCAACACATTTTGAAGATCTTGGCTAGCCAAATTGAAATGGAAAGAATAATTCCCATTGTTGGAATCCTCAATTTTGTGTAGATGTTGTCTTTGAACAAACAACTAAGACAAGATCAAAGCAAGAGGAACTTCTAAAGATACATGATCCACTTTAGTTTAATTTCCAATTTCAATGAAAGTGATGATTTATGATATTTATGTTAAGGTTATTCAACAATGCATTCATCTCATATTCTAAATTTGTATGTTATTTTTGTGTCATGCATTTATATTTTGTTGTTTGTGTTTTTTAATTTTTTAATATTCTATTTTTCAAATTTTTTATTTTTGTATTAGTATATATTTTTATTTTCTCATGGGGCTTACTTTTGTAACGCATCCATACAAAGGTGAATGTGTAACTTTTAATTTGATGGGGCTTATTTTATTATTACTCAATTATCTTTTTCTTGAATGGTGCATTTTTACACAATTATGATTGTTTGTTATCTTTGTCTTTCCTCCAAAAATATGGGTAAATTGGCAAAATGGGGAGAATAAATGGATTTTCTTAGTGTTGACAATTGTTTCATGCATATATATATTTTCTTGTTTGTCTTTGATTTTTCTATGTTCTAGTCTTTTTATCATTGAAGTTTTTTTGTTTTATATTATCTTGATTTAGTTTTACCTTCTAAAAGAACTTGTCAAAGTTCTTTGTTCTTTTTCCAATTGTGAAAGGTTGTCTCCCATGTGTTTTGATGGGACTTATGTAACTTGCATTAGAATTGTTCAATCTATTTAGTATCAAATATCAAAATGTTTGATTTTTCTTTTGGTGGGGCTTCTAATGGGGCTTGTTATTTATTGATTATCTGTGTGTTTGTATGGGGATGGAATAATGGATCAATGAACATGGAAGAAAGGGATAGTTGCCTGCTAAAACCAACCTAACAAATATTTTTAATTTTAATTCATTAGGTTTGAACTTTGTTGCATCATGATATATAAAAGGTTGTAATGAGGTGAACATCCACATTCCATGGAGTACATGGTTATTTGTTTGTTATAGGAGGTGAAGGAAAATTTTCAATTTTATTTGTTTTTGTTAATGCACCTTTGCACTTTTGGAATAATTTGGTTATATGTCAAAGATCTAGATGCGCCTTTTTTCCTAGTGAAACTACAAGTTTTCTCAACTTAGTATCTTTCAAAAATAAAAATTTAAAGACATAACATTTGTACTTGGTCAAGTTTCTATTATAGACATGGATTGTGTACCCACCTACAAAAAAATATAAACCTTTGGCCTCATATCATACTTGATGTTCAATGGGTTTCAAAAATTTAAAATGAGGGCTTTTTAAAAAAACATACAATTTTAGAAAATTGGACCTAGGAAATTTTTTAATTATTTAAAAAAAAATTCATACCTGATTGCTATTTCAAAAATCAAATACCCAGCCCACATTGTTCTTAAGCATTTTGTTGTATTGTATTTCAAAATGGGCAACTTTTTGACCAATGTGTTAAATGGGCATCGAGCCAGTAAAGCAAGCATATAAATGCATTTGACACAATGGTCAAGGTGTGTTCATTATCTTTACATAAAACATTTTGTCTCACCTTTTTGAAAAGAAGTATTATTTTTAAAAAGAAGAAGATTATGTTAAATCCAATCTAAGTTTCTAACTATTATATCTTGGCAACTTTGATGGTCAACAGATGTTTATTGAATAATTAATTAATTTTGAAATCTTCATTCAAAAAAAATTTATTCTTAAATATTCAATCTTTTCCTTCACAAAAGAAAATTCTTTGAAAATATGAAAAAAAATTCAAAATAAAATAATTAGTGTTGAACGTACCAAGGTATTATGGTATATTAAATCATGGACAAGAGATGATGACATGTAGTTAATGATAAGCTTGCATGAGATTTATGCAATTTAATGAACTTTCAAAAATTCAGTAAATATATTTCTTAAAATTCAATTTATGATCATTTTTCAAATCCAATTTGATTAAATAATCTTTAATAATTTAACATAGTAACCATGCAAAGTTTTTCTCTTCAAATTTCTATATATAATACATACATCAAGGCCTAGGATGATCAAATTACCATTGGTTTTTCCATTGCGACCAAGTTGTGCAAGAATTGAATATACTTTCTTGACATTGTTTTTTAAACTTTTGGTCAAATTTTTTAATGCCTTTCAGTTTGGTTAGGAAGGTTTTTTTTTCAAAATAAATCTCTAGCTTGATTTGTAATTTTTCGTTTATGAATATAGCTTTGAACTCTTCAAGCTTTGGCAAACTTTCCCTATTGATGAAGGTTTTCACTATAATATTGAATTGCTTTGAAAGTGAATACAAATTAGTAATATGACTAGTTCTTTATAATTAATTTAAGATTTTTCTTATGTCTTTCAAGTAGATGTCATGGAATAAAAAAACATTAACATTAACTTTCTTGACCACTTTTCCCTTCATACTTGTCATTTAGAAAGTACCAACATTCATATGGATCAACAAAGTTTTCAATCCTTGACCAACATGTTAATAATGTTCAAAATTTTCTATATGATTGGTTTTCCTTTGTTTATTATAGCTATGTTATCTAAACATGAGACAACATGGTGTCACAATTCTTCTTTTTGTATGAGATTTCTCCTTTTGAAAGACCAAACTTTATACTTGGAACTACATTTTAATTTCAATGTCAAAGCTCCTTAGCAAGTTATGACCTTAACTAAGGAGTTTTTTTTTCATTTTTGTTAGGTGAAGATTTATTATTATTATTCCTTTGGTAGGTGTAATGTTTTAATGTTTCAATGTTTCATGCCTTTTTTTGGTATAATTTAGCCTTTTTTTTTTTCTTTTCCAAAGTGGTTTGTGTTATGTTAAACTATGATTAAAAATATATTAAAAAAATGGACAAAAACGTCCTAGATAAAACCTTGTTGTGATAACATTTGTGAATTCACATTCAAACATCATGAAGGTGATGATTTGAGAATCATATAAAGACAAAACAAAGAGCTAGGCCTTAAGTACATTGAGGAAAAACATAGAAGAAGATAATAAAAACTTATGGGAAATTAACTTTAGCCTTAGTTTTAGACCTTAACCATTTAGGATATATGAAAAGGGCAAGGAGATGCAAGATGAATCCCAACAAAAAATTGAAGTTTGTTACTTCTATCCAAATACATTGAATAATTTTAATTTGAGGTTTTAAACAAAAAAAAACATTTGGGTAAAATCATGTTGAGACATTCATAATTGAAAGTTGGAACCCAATTAATAATGTTTAAATGAGACAATTTTCAAACATGTCTTGCTATGAAAATTGTGTGAAAAAGCAAAGTGGAATTGTTTATTATATAACCTATCAAAGTTTTGGTGAAACCCATGTAAGTTATTGTAATGTAATATTTGCATGGTAAATAATCGGTAAGCCTCACCAAAGCTTTAAAATAAACTAATGTAAGAAACAATTTTTAATATCAATCTGGGTTGCTTAACATGATTGAACATCCAAAACTCAAATAAAATTTGATCAAGCTTTTGAAAAAAAAAATTGCCACCAACTTTCACATTTTTTTGAAGTTTGTACCTTTGGTTACAATAACAAAATAAATTTGAAATATGAGATATCCCTATCCATTATGAACCTATTTTTAATCATTTGGAATCCTTTGATGCATGAATGGCCTAAATTTTTAGACACATAACCTAAGCATTGTAAGAAAAAAATGGCATTGCAAGTGGATTTATTCATTGGAGTTCAATAATAGGCTACTATTGTAGTACAAGGGTTGCTTTGGCAACAAGGTGTTTATTTATTATTATTATTTTGTCATATATTTCTGAAAATAATAATAATAATAATAATATACAATTGCACATTATAATAAACAATGAAGTTAAGGTGCTTGAGAGTTTTTAGGCATGGCAAGTAGGTATTTTTTAGAATTTCTCATGATGTCAAAAATAATTAGTTAGTGTTTAACTAGTCTAGGTACTAAAGTTTCATTACAGGATAATTTGTCAAGTTGATGTTTACACTATAATGAAAAGCATTCAAGAGACAACCAACTTCGCAAAGTATATTCAATATATTATAATTGTTTATTCAAGTTTCTTTCATCTTATGTACATAACAAAAAACTATATGACATATGATTGTAAATGCATTTTGAAAAGGGTAAATTTGGACTTTATATTCGCAAGTCAATGTCAATATTTATTATGCAACTGTAAATGAAACTCAATGAATTTGGATAGATAATAAAAACCAATTGTCATTCAAACAACAAAATTCTCACCAATGAAAACATGATATTCGTATGCTTGGGATTACATTATATGTATTTAACTCTTTTATCATTTCACTAAATCAATTCCAATTCACAATCAATTGAAAATCCAACTTTAGATGCACTTGATTGTAAGTGTAACAACTTGTGATTGACAAATACATAATCATTTGTTGCAATTGCCTTGTTGCACTAGGTTCAATTGCCTAATCATGACACCTAGTAAACAAATTGAAAAATTACAAATACATGACATAATTTTTTTTCTTTTATTAATAATATATTATATATTCATTACATGCCAAAGATCTTGAAATTAAAAAAATCCATGTGTTGAAGTTAAATCCTCAAAATATATTATTTATTTGGTGGATACTTGCCAAACCCAATCAAGGATTACAATAATTGTTTTTTTTTTCTTGTGATTACAAATTAATATTTGGCTTCTTTATATTTAAGATAGATGTTTTGTTTAATTGGATGTGATTATGCCATAACCAAAATTTTTTAAATTGGAATTTTTTTTTCAAACAATGAAATGAACAAAATTAAAAATGAAGTGATCTTGGAGGGTTTCAATTGTTAGAAGCGAAGAAAATATGTAAAAGTATGTAGATTTTATATTTGATTTTCATTGTGTAGCCATAAATAGAAAAAGGTTGATTGAAAATTTGTGTTTATTATTGGCTAAATCCTCCTTTGGATGATTGCAGTTTTTTTCTACCTCTTTCTATACACTTAGGCTACATCAAAAAAAATAAATCTTAGAAAAAAGATTGGCCATAACCCACCCAAATCATGGGGCCCTTTGTTTTGCTTTTGGTATTGCCAAAATAGCCCTTGACGAGCGAGTGTGCACAACTTTTCAGAATTTTCAGGCTAATGTAGTAAAAGTTATTTAACTTAAAAATGATTTAAAAAAGCTATTGAATTTAAGATGATTTTTATCTCTAGAAATTAAAAAATAAATCTCTATTAATTGAAAAATAAAAATGTCACAACTGGTTCCAATAAAAACCTTCAAAGTTAAAGTCCATTTGAACAAAGTAGTATTGAGATGGGTGATCTTACATGAGATTTAATAGTGTTTTTTTTTTTTTCTTGGCAAAATTTTGCCATTCTTCGACAAAGAAATTGGGAAAATTTTGTTTTTCTAGTGTAAATTCGACTAATTTTTCTAATGTTTTTGGGTTGAATTTCGCCAAAATTTTGATATGAAAAAAATTGAAAAAAAAAGAAAAAAGAAAACACACTAACTTCAATCCCAGGCTTAAAAGCCTTAAAATATTTTTCTTTTTAAAAAGGAAGTATTAAAATCTTGAATTATGAATGAAGCAGAAGCCAAGCAGCAACAACAACATAAAGAAAAACTAAAGAAAGCTCTTCCGGAAAACAATTTCCTTTTCCAGAAATAACTCAAAGCCACCGAAAAAAAAAAAAAAAAAAAAAAAAAAAAAAA
>Ga0116231_10007241_pt1 | contig 20491 bp, 20 predicted proteins | sample S1TSphgellanicum_2_FD_89695 | JGI IMG/M metagenome (GOLD analysis project Ga0116231, IMG submission 89695) | Host-associated microbial communities from peat moss isolated from Minnesota, USA - S1T2_Fd - Sphagnum magellanicum MG | ecosystem: Host-associated > Plants > Peat moss > Unclassified...
AAAAAAAAAAAAAAAAACAAACAAACAAAAAAAAGGGGGGTGGACCCCCTTGCTACAATTTCGATGGTGATTACCATGAAAGTGACAATGAATGTTGTTGGCAACGACAAGGGGGGTGGCCCGTTTTCTTTGTCCTAAAAAAACAAGATGGGCCAAATAAATAACTATTGTAATTTGCATCGGAGATGGCAAAAGCTTTGAAGATGAAGTCATTGAAAAGATGACAATCTTGCTTTCTTTTGAAGATGACAACATCAAGCTCCCAGCAATTTTTTAAGGAATTTTTTAAAAAGTGCAAATTCGAATCATTTTCCAAAACTTTTATTTCTCAAAATTGGTGGGGGGAGGGGGGAAGGAGACGCTCTGGTCAGGAGTAAGAATTGCAACATAAGATCTCGGTACAGTGGGAATTCTACCACAAGATCCCCTAAGCACACACTGCAATGGGAAGAATTCCAAGTAAGATGCTGGTTTGTTATGAGAGGGGAGGCACTATAGTCAAGGGCAATACCATCCTAGACCTCTGGCTTCACCCTCAAATGGCTTAAAGCACTCGAAGAAAATTTGTAGTGTATTCGTAGGGCACCTTATATCCATCAATTTCCCTCCTAGAAATTGTGAGGAATATTATGCCTACTCCTCAAGGATGGGAGAGAAATTATGCATACTTGTAAGTGTAAGAACCCTGCCATTCATACACCTTGAGATTTACATAGGTTTGGTTCATGATAAATTTTGCCTGATGCTTTACTATTGGTAAAAGCCCATGGGTGAGGGACATTCCCAAAATGCAAGGCCAGACTCAGCTATCACCTCGTCCTAGGCCCCTTATTTTGAGAATGCCCCGCCCACCCTAGGGCTTAATACTGCACACACCAAGTCTGAAAACCCGCCCTTCTGGACTAAAATCTAGAGGAGAGAAGGGAGAAAATTATGTATTATAACCCCGTCCTCCTCCGGAGAAATGAGCAAGTGACATGTTGGAAAATGCAGTCTGGAAACCAGTTACTGACCTTTCAAAGTTTTCTTGCAGACAGGACAGGGCCATAAACTGCTAGTTCCTGTTTATAATTTCACCGGAGTTCCACCGATGATGGCAAATCAACAATGGGAGAACACCGATTATGGTCCGGAACAGGCCCTAGTAGAACCATTACGGCCGTTTGGAATGGCATCAATTCCGGTCGGTGGAACGGCCACTGGTAGGTAGTAATAACCAATAACTGAGTCCGGGTCACCCGGCCCTTGCGCCACACGCGATCCAGAAACACCCTTGAAACCCCAAGGGTAAGAAACAGCGCGCGAACGTTCCTGTGGCAACGCGGAGATCTGGTCCCCACCTGTCGAAACCCCGGGTCTCGTCTCTTCCCCCGGCGAACCTCTTTCTCTCTCTCTCTCTCTCTCTTTTTGGCTTGTTTTTCCGCGTGAGCGCTTGCATGCCGAGTTGCAGCGTTAGATGGAGCTCGTGCCACAAGATCGCCAAATCTTCTGTCCTTTGCTGCCATTGGACTTCACGGACACGGTTTTTACTGTTCACATTACTCTCCGCAACATTTGCGCCGTGTTTTCCGAATATTGTTTGTCTATTATTGACCCTGCTTCTATGTCAGGGCACTCGTGTGCAGTGTCTGTATGTTGCGGTTTGAAGTAAGTTACCTACCACTGCGTTTCTTGTTATATTGTGCGAAGATCTTCTTGCCGACCTCGCTCTCGTTTCCCGGATTTCCTTGTTTAGTGTAAGTATGACAACTGGACGTTGCATTTGATATTTTTCCGTTTCAATTGGCTTTTGTTCATTCAGGAGTTTTAGTGTTTTTGGTTTGATGTTAGCTGAGGTTTCAGGAGGCCCTGCCGCGTGCACTGTGCTCACTTTCCGTAGTTTCCGTGAGGTAAAAGCTGTTGCCAAAGGCGATTTGTGTGTGTCTGGATCTCTGTCGTAGCTGAGAGGTTCCGAGAATAGAGATCTTCTTGGATTTTGTGGCGGCTTTTAAGGAGATTGACAGAAAAAAAAAACAAAAAAAATTCCTTTGGAAAGATGGAGGATGCCAGGAAAGCCAATGTGAAAGGTGAAATAGAGTGCGCAGAAGTGAGGTCGGATGTGCGCGGGCCGGTGCGCATGGTGGTTTAGGGGAGAGTATGGTTCCTACTCAATTTGGGATGAATTCGGAGATCTCCTTGCTCCCAGATGCACCAGCGCAGCCGCCTATGGATGGCTTGCAGAGCAATGCACCTCCACCGTTTCTTACAAAGACCTACGACATGGTTAATGATGCTGCAACCGACACAATAGTGTCCTGGAGCAAAGGCAACAACAGCTTTGTTGTGTGGAATCTCCCAGAATTCTCACAAGATCTGTTGCCTAAGTACTTCAAGCACAACAATTTCTCAAGCTTTGTGCGCCAACTGAACACATATGTGAGTGGTGCCTCTCTTTCTGTTGCTGACTCTCTCTCTTCCCCATCAGGCATCTCGGAGCTCCAGGCTGACACCTCACTTTACTGAGCTGAGATTATCTTCTTTAACAGTCATCCTCCTCTCATGGATAGGAAGATGTTTCTTCCAGGTTATCCCTCTCAACAGAATTTGAAGAGAAGCAAACATGGGCTGTTTGTTGTGTAGGGATTTCACAAAGTGGATCCGGATCGCTGGGAATTCGCAAATGAGCGATTTGTACGAGGGGGTCGTGAGCTTCTGGGAGAAATCCGGCGCAAAAAACCAGCTACACATTCCCAGCAGCAGCAACAACATGATGCAGATGGCGCTCTTGCACCCTTCACGGAAGTGGAGAAGCTTGGACTTGAAAAGCAGATTGAGATGTTGAAGAGAGAAAAGAATGTGCTCTTGCTCAAGTTAGTGCGCCTGCAGGAGCAACAACAGAATACAGAGCATGAGCTTCAGGTTCTGAAACCGGATTCCCTTCTCAGGAACTTCCTTTGGCCATTTTTTTATGATGCCTTTGAGTATTGTGCATCTTGAATGAGAGCCTTTTGCAACTGCAGTCTCCTTCATTTTTCCTCTTTCTTACTCATTCACATTTCCCTTGCTTCATCCAAACTGGGTCTGTGGCCGCAAGGCCTATCAGCACATCCTATTAGCAAACTCTCTATGTGCATTGGCCAGGGTAATATCTTGAACAGGAGACCCTTTTCTAAAGCATCAAAACCCTGCTCTCAGCACGATGACTTTCTCGAGTGCAATGGGTCAATTATGCACAACAATTTAACCAAATGCTTTTCTGAACATCTCAAATGCTGACTTGAACTGTGTGTCTCAAGGTAACTGGGAATGAGCTGCCACAAAGGTAGTGGCCACTATTTTATCACCTATCCTCCACATTTGGATCTTCCTAAACTCTTCTTGCTTCATACAAACTGGGCAGCTCTACGGCCACAATGCAGCAAACTTGTCTATCCTCTCTCTCTGCTCTGTCAAAACTGGACTTGGACTGTACTAGACTGATGCCCATTTTGACATAGCAGAGAGGAATCCAAGAGAGGATAGACAAACATTGCACAGGGCTGCTGTACCCCCAAGGCAAAAGCGCAGTCAGTGTCATAATAATGTCCTGTCTCTCTACAGAGTGGTTGGGAATGACCTAGGCTGAAGTTTTTGTCATGAAATATGTCCAGGTGATGGGACATCACCTGCAAGTGACTGAGCAGAGACAGCACCGAATCATGGCATTTCTGGCTAAAGCAGTGCAGACTCCAGGATTTCTTGCACACCTAGTCAGTCAGAATGAGATGGCAACAGCAGCCCGGAAAAAACGGCGGCTTCAAAAAGAGGAAGATGGGGGCGAGGTTGAAGATTCTTCTGACCCTCCTACACCCACTGATGGTCAGATCATCACAATCCAAACCAAGGGGGAGGTGTTAAGTCAGATATTGCAGCTTCTGAGTCCATCAGATGCTTCATTTCCTGCAATTGACAACCACCACCTTGAGTCACTTTTGAAAGATTATAACTCTGCACTGGCTGCATCTGAGGGAAACAACTTGAATCAACAATCAGGTGTAACTCTTATGGATGTCTCAACTGGCGGTACTGAACAGCAGCAGAGTGAACCAGTATTGACAGACCCAAGGAGCAACGAAGGCATTGTCCAGCTTCCATCATCTCCAACAAGTGATGTTGCAAGAGTAGCAGGTATGGAATCTTTCAAAAGCTTTTCTACAATTTGTTTGGGGACCTCATTGACTATGATGTGTCCAGTATCTGCATGTCATTGCCAGTTGTGATGAACACTTCACAAGAACTATTATCACCTAAGGGCTGGTTTGTCTTTGAGGGAATGAGTTCATTTTGCTTCCCATTGTGGTGGTTAGAAGGTGCTCTTTGTAAGGGAGACATTGACAAGACAATAAGGAGACTCTATGGGAAGAAGGGACACCCAGTCACACTAGGTCAGCAGACCGCAGTGTTGTTCTGGTTTTGCAATTGGGTCATTTTTTTCCCCTCAAACAATATCTGATGTTTCTACAGGTAGTGATCCTATGGAGCAGGGGAGTAGATCATGTCAATCTGGGACCAGGGACTTGAGAGATAGTAACAGTGACTCCATAGACTTGAACAGCAGAGGACCTGGTATCTCCACAGAGGTGGAGGATGTGAGCTCTAGTGTCAACAGTCAAGCTGTTGTTCCTCGTGCAAATGATGTTTTCTGGGAGCAATATTTGACAGAAGAACCTGAGAATACTACAAACTGCAATTCAGAAACAAACAACTCCCAGAAAAGTGAAGACAGGGCATGGGAATACACAAGTGCCAATGGAAGAGTTCCTCAAGCCCAAAATTGGTTGGAGAGCAGGCCTAAAGTTGAGATTTCATCACACCAGATGGGACAGCTGGCACCTGGGTAGGAAGCAAAGCTGTGAATTCTTGGATTCTTATGCCTGGAATGGATCATGATTCAAGCTTAGTTGAGGCTTGCTTTTCCACAGCAGGCATCCTCCATGAGAATACAATGCACACCAGAAGAAGAGTTTGATCAAGGAGCCAGGGGCTTATTCCCTACCTTGCTTTCATTTGTGAACAACAGCAATTTAAGAACGATGGAGGAATGTCTGGCAGTCTACTGTTCTTCAGCTCCTCATCAAGGTTTGAAGTTGCATGTTATCTGGTGAAGCATCCTCTATTGATATTTTGGGGACATGTTGGAATCACAGAAGGTTGTATTGGATGAGTAGAAAACCTTCAATCCGCATAGAGCTAGAAAGAGTTAAAAGTGGTGGGTAGTGCATATTCTTGCAAGTCTTTGCAACTGTTATATGTAATCTTTTCTTTCATCTTTTGTATGGTTTGAATACACCTGGGGTGGACTCTTTCATGTGATGTCCAGGGCTGAATAGGCATTTGTGAACCTTCATAATCACCTCATTGGCAGGCATTCCATTTGCGAAACACCTTGCTTGCACGACACAGCCATATGGTAGGAAAACTTTACTTTTGTACTTTTCCACTGTACCCACAGGACGTCCCAGTATACTGGCCTGTGCAGATCATTACACCAGGTAATGCCATATGGCCAGAGTATTACCCTACACAAATTGAAACTTCTCCTTTTTTTGCAGACATTTTCTTGCTTAATTGCAGAATCATTACATGTCTGAATTTAAATGGCCAAACAAAATCCAGATCCAAAATAGTAGAGTTGTCCATAAAGTCTTGCGAATATGGGTGAGAACGGCCAGTTTCAGCATAATAGGGCATCAAACGCATAACTGGGAATGAAAATTTTACAAAACAATAGTTTTTCCACCAATTTTGGTGGTGACTGAGTTACACCCTGTCTTTTCTTTCTCCTGAGCGCCGCCACTGCTGGTACATATATTTTCACTGCTCTTACCTATACAACTATTATAATTAGTCTCAAAACCTGTGCATTAAATGCTGAGTTTTAGCATTTCATACTGAGATTTAATAAAATTTCCTTACTTTGGGGATACCACTGAAAGAGGGGATAGGGGGTAAAAGCAGGCGCAAAGACACGGTGAAGACATGGTGACTTTACCGCTAACTCTAGTGTGCCAAACTATATTTCCTCATCCCTCTCTATAAACATCAAATCTTTGACAGCGTAGAGTGAGAAACAAGTAAATGTCACCACATGGACCAATCAAAGTCAATCATATTTCTTTATTGGCCCTTTATAAGAGCATTGTGTCATGAGCATATTTGTAGGTCCTAACTCAGCCAATCAAAACTAGTCATTTAAGAGAGCATTATATCATGTGCATATTTATACATACATATTCCTTTTCACACTATTTGAAACCTGAACTTCATCCAAATTATTGCTTACATGTGAGTACTTACTGCTTACATTGGTGGGTCTAGTCTAATGTCAACACACTAAAATTGGCTATGGGCACCATTTCATTGTTGGCCCCAATGTAAAATATACATGTATTAAATACCATTACCTTTAGTTTAGCCAAACATGTTCATTTGAATTGTGAATTTGAACCAATTTCCTTGTTGTTTAGTTTGTTGTTATGTAATGAACTTTATGAACATTACAATTTGGTTGGAAAATCAATTTCTCAAAGGTAAAAAAACATTGATCCAAACATACAACTGTTGAAATGTTTTTTCATTTCACTTGCAATCACATATGAATAGATGAGTAATTTAACTTAAAGCTTTTTGGTTTTTTTGTGTTTGACAAACAATTAGATCTACCTTCATTCCATCATTTATATTCTTTAGATGAATTTTAATAATTGCAAATTGGATTACTATTACATTTGTTTTCGGAAAATTTTCTAAGTTGGAAATATTTTTCTATTTTTCCACTTTCAAAGGATTTACATTAATGATTATGAAAATAAAACCTATTGACATATCTTTCAGACACATATGTTAATGTACATTCAAAGAACATTGCAGATAGAAGCATATTTGGCACCTCATTTCATATTTGTGAAATGGTAAACAATGGCATCTATATTCAATTAAATTACATTTGTTTTAGCCCTATTGCTTTGATTTAATAATAATGTATGCCATCATAGGTCATATAATGCATCAATATGCCATTATAGGTCATATAATGCATGAATGATATTGATTTGTCATTGACATAGAATAAATTAAAAAAATGTGATTCAACATTACCCGAGATGGGGGGTGTTTCAAAATGTTTGGGCATTATTATTATTCCAAATAAATTTGTTCATACAACTTTATCACAAAGATGAATAGGCATTGCATGGGCATGATTACATCAAAATCTTATTTCCAAAACTACAAACATGTTAAAACATATAATGAAACTTGCCTATTACAGCCAATCTCTTGTAAAAATTTCTCCATCCATGAACAAGAAATGCAATTGATGTCCTTAAAGAGGGCAATAAGTAAATGGGACATCACATTATTTGGTTTTGCTTTAGAAATGTCCATCACCTTTGTGCAAGTTACATGGTAGAAAGATTGGAACCTATTTGCCAAATAGGAAAAGTAGGCCACCCTAACGGTCAACTGCTCTCTTCTCTCTTCCATTCATTTTCACAAGGCATCACCATTATCTTGCAATTCCTTTTACCATCATACTAAGTTGAATGCAATTGATTTTCTCATCCCTTTGCCTATGTTGTTGTGAAATTACAAGGCAATTTCTTTCAAGTTTCAACCTTTTGGCAATCTATTGCTATGCATTGAGTTGTTGACAATGTGTCCAAGGAACCTCTCTTCTATAATTTGATGGATTGAAACCTAGGTAGAACATTGAGAAAAAAATGTCATGTTGTTAAGTTGGCAAGTAGTTGCGAGCTTAGGGATACAAGCAATGATGTCATTACATTGAATTCCATAAGTTGTATTCATTTCAACATACACCTTTTCCAATCTTCCAACAAATTGTAAGGCAAAATACCACTAAGATAAAGCAATTTTGAAACACAACTATTGTAAAGAAAGATTTGTTCAATGAGATTTTGGGAATCAAAGAGTATGAGGTTATAGAAACATTGTTTGGGTTGTACAACACAAAACGCATCAAGGTTTTACAACAAAGAAGAATGAAAAACGCAACATCTTATGAAGCACATAGCGAATGCCAAGTTTTGGGGATGTGAGGGTGTGGGCAATTTATACACAACGCCATGTCCAGGCTCACCCTATCAGTATTGGCGCCCCATCTTCTCATTGGGCATCAATCTTTCCTTTCGTTTTTGACACACCATGCACAGTAATCTTTCCCCCTTTGGCCCTTTCTTCACAATGTGTTGTTCAATGTTGTCAACAACTTTCTTGCATGCATTATTCACCAAATAATTTCAGTTAATTTATCAAAGAGGGTAATTTGGTTATATATATGGGGATATTAATGTGTCAACAATGGGATGAAGGTTTCATTAATAAAAAAAGAAACAACATTTTGTTGACAATATTATATAATGAAAAAAATTCAATCTTTTTCCTTAATGGACAATTGAATTTGGCATAGTTATATTTGACATTCTTGTTGGCCATTATTAAAATAATGTCATATCAAAGAAGTCAATTATGTTGAACATGCTTTGAAATTGAAAAACCATTGCTTGCATAATTTTGTTAAATTTTATCAAATTTTGAATGAATAGAAAGGTGGATGTAAGTTTCCCAAATGTTCTTCCTATATACAAAAAGAATAATTCACTTTGAACCTTCCATAAACATTCACCATCAGGCGACTCAAGTATGTATGTTGATAAGATCCACAAAACATTCTTCTTGAATTACATCAATTTTTCCATGATCATCAATGGTTTACATCTTAACCTAAGATGGAAGAATTGCTTTAAGTATTGTTGCATTATCCTTGATTCTTGAGCTTTACAAATTATTTGAAGCATGGAATCATTTTTATACTAATGATGGGTCTTTTGAAGTTGAATTGACAATATCTGATAATCATGCACGATGCATCCATAAAAAGAGTTTTTACTTATTATTATTATTTGGAAAAATTTCAAAAATAATTATGACATCATTGTAGATGGAAACATTTCTTTCATTGAATGAACTTTCGATTACCAATTTTTGGCATTGCATGTGTTTCTTTCCACTTTTTTATTTTATTTTATGTGTCAAAGTTTTTCATGTTTGTACCATTTACAGTGTTCCATTATTCCACATCATTTATAGTTTATAATTTATTGGAAAACAAAAATTGCAAAATCAAAACTTCAATTATCATCATTATTATCATTATCATCATTCTCTTGGAAATAATTGTTGAAAATGGGTCATGTACATTTACAAATACATTCATGCAAAGTTTTAGGTATTATATTGTTGTTATAGGTCTTGGAATGGACCATTAATATCTTGAAGGTTATTGCTTTCATTTACAAACTTCACATATGCCCCCATGTAATATAATTATGTGGAGGTTTTGGAATTTCTTGGTAGTTCAATGCATCAAAACCTTACAATATGATAGATAACCTTTGAACATTTGAAGAAAAGTAATCACTTTCATAAGATCAAAACATTATAGGTCAAATGACATGAAAGAAGGGTGAAAGGATAAGTGTGATGCACATCATTGAGAAAATAATTGAAACCAATAGAATTAATAGAAAGCAAATCAATGAGTATTACAATTGCAATGCTAAATTACAAATGTCCCCAATTTTCCTTCAAATATTGATACCTATCAATTTTGTATAAAATCTTTGTGGCTAGCATAAAAGACGACAATACTTGAAATTATTATTCCAAATGAATGTGATGATTAATTTCTCATTTTTTTGCATGGGCTGATTTTTGGTGATGCTAGAATATCGTATGTTAGCAAAAAAAGGCGAGGGTACCTTCTCAGAGGTGCTAAAGGCGCAATGTATAAAAACCAACAAATATGTGGCAATCAAATGTATGAAAAGCAATTTCGACAACATCGAACAGGTTCAAAAACCTTCAAGGATATTATTTTCTAATTTTGACATAAGATGCACATGTTTTGTATCCATGAGGAAAGAAACCAATAGCTTAATGGTTATGGGTGATGACCATATGTAGTTACATTGTGGTATACCTCGGTCTAATGTGATGTGGTGTATGAGACCTCCAATTCAGATATTTGGCACTTGGGGCATATATTACAAACATATATCCAAAAGTATATGCACATTAACCTTGAGGGCTTTCAAGTCCATGGGCCTTGAGCAACAAATCTTTCCCACCTTCCATCAAAATGGAAAGGTAAACATAATGTTGGCAACCAACACTAGGTGAGAGTGAACCGGCGCCCACTAGCACACCATGCAGGATGGATGACCACATGTGGATAGGAAACACATTTTCATCCCATAGCTAACCAAAGTGGTTAACTATGTATCAACCATCCACATGTCCACCTTCTTAATAGCCACAAAGTGCCTTACCTACTTACCTACTTAGATAGTATCAACTTACATTCCTTACCTACTTACTTACGATAATTACCCACCCACTTACATAAGTAGTGTGAGGTAGTTAAACTTGGTAGTATAAGGTTTTCAAGTTAGGCTACCCGAGGTGAAGCCTTGTTAACTCAGTTCAATTGTCGTTCATCTATCCACAATTGAGTCATAATAGCTTTCCAATGGAGATGGGTGTTGGGTCACATAATTCCCAATTTATACGAGTTCACTATTGTGATAGTATTTAATAGAATTTTTTAAAGAGAGGTTGGTGGCCCACTCAGGTTACAAGCTTGCGAGAAATACAAGCATTGCAAAGGCTTTCCCCTCATCCCAATGTCATCAAACTCTTGGAAGTTCTCTAGTATGTTTGGTTTCACCCTTCCTATTACCAATGGTGTGATGAACAAACTTCTTTCATCCAATGTTTTCCGTGAATTTAAAACACCTCTTGAATACTAAATAATATGCAAGCCATGTATGTATGTGAAAGGAAACAAACATCATAGAAGAAGCACACACATTGCAAAATACTTTTTGGAGTAAATGGGATCACATGGTTAGGATTTATGATCTTGGAGCCTTGCATGTATTTTGCATGTCTAGAGAAGGGGCTCATGGTCATTGAAATTAAATTCCTATGTTAACTTTGAAATTTGGAACTACCAATTGGATTTTATATAGCGACCAACCAACAGGGAGGTTAGCATTGGTGTTCGAGTTAATGGAGATGAATATTTACGAGCTCATTCGGGGGCGTCGAAACTATGTGGCCGAAGATCGCATCAAAAGTTACATGTATCAACTCATGAAAGGTGTTGATCCCCCATTGATGCCATCATAATAACCCATATATATATATATATATATATGACCAAAGTGATTGCACCTTGGTAAACAAGGTTGCACGTCCATCAAAGTTGGCCTTACCCATGCAAGAGGAAAACATAATGCATGGCATGCACCATTGTTTTACATTCAAGCTTGGACAAGAATGTCAATATATTGCTACAACATGAGATTCATAAAGCACTTCAAGAAATTTCCTAATGTATTTGGAAGGCACCTTTATCTATCTATGTATATCTATCTATCCTCCAACAAAAGAGGAGGGATCTTATGCCTAGTCTTTAAGAGTGAGAGAGAGATTACGTCTAAATATAGGTGTAAGATCCTTCCCACTCTTAAGTAGGCATAAGAACGATCCTTTTCTTATGCCTTGTGATCTACAATGGTGCATGATAATTTAGGTGCATGATAATTTTTGCCTTGTGCATTACAATGGCTAAAGTCCATAGGTGGGGTACATTCCAAAAGTGTGACACCAAACTAGGTCGACACCTCATCCTAGGCCCCTTACCAAAAGGCTCCCCCACCTTGGGGCTTTACCCTACACATAAGTATGTGCAATATCTAAAGGCAAAGTTCATGAGAGGACTTATACACCGAGGGGAAGAGAAGATAACGGAATTGAGATATGTGCAGCTATGGACCACATGCATCGCAATGGCATCTTCCATCGCGATATCAAACCCGAAAACATCCTCATCATGGAGGAAGTCCTCAAGGTAATGCACTCTTATATTCCCACATTGATTCAGAATTGACATCATGGTCATACCCATGATAAATAACAATGGTAAGGTGGTCATCCAACATGCAGGCTTGTTAATCCCCTTAGAGCATCTCCAGCAGTGCTCAGTATGTGACCCTGCATGTTTTGCCATCCAAGTTTAGTTATTTACTTTTTTTCAACCCCACCCATAAAACTGAAACGGGGACAGCAAATACGTGGGGGGGACTACTAATAGCAAACCACCTGGACCAATCATTACGTTGGGCCAATCAGAAATACTGAGCAGCAGTCAGATCATATTTATTACACTCTCTTCTGCAGGTGCAATGTTGCTGTGACATTTACCAGCCACCACAAAGTGTCCAATTATGCCCTGCCAAAACCATTTTCCTGAGCCAAACCGGCACATTTTGACTTTTCTTCATCCAATTTTGCTCTGCAGGATCATATACCGAGCACCACTGGAGCTGCTCCTAGAGCTTCCTCTCACTGTCAGAAAATTTTGAAAGTTTTTACTTAGGTCAAATCAATATATTTGGAAAATGCTTAAGTTTTGGGGGTTGGAAAAAATCCTATTTTGACTAGAGGCAGCTCCTGGGGAATTAACCTTCAAACTCTCATGATTTTTGCCAGCCTTGTGTAGAAACAAAATTAAGAGAGACCATGATGACAAACATTGTTTGTGATATTGTGATGCGTTGGGGTGGATTTCCACAGCTTGCAGATTTTGGAAGTTGTCGAGGAGTATATTCAAAGCAGCCTTACACCGAGTACATATCCACAAGATGGTGCACACCTCCAATGTCTTGAATTTTTCCTCTCTCATTTCATCACCACCCTAAAATGAAAGACAAGCCCACGTCCAAATTCCTTCAAAATGACACCCGCATTGTTCCCCTTTCTATTGCTTTTTGCACCCTTTTCTTTTGTGCCCAAGATGATCATCCTGGATCATGACCACAAGACTACGAAAGCAGAATAAATAGTCAGCATTCTGAACTGAATACAGACTGTATTTTAACTTCATCATTTTAGAAGAGAACTCATTGGTATGATGACATATTTTCTCTGTAGTAACAACAAATTTGAGCTGCATCAAAAGACTGGAAGTATGGTTGCTGGGGTGGGGGGAGAAGGTACCGTGCTCCAGAGTGTTTGCTCACAGACGGATACTATAACTACAAGATGGACATGTGGGGAGTGGGCTGCGTCTTTTTTGAGATTGTCAGCCTCTTTCCCCTCTTTCCAGGTACTGTTCTCCCTCTATTGTCTTTGCCATGTCCACCTGCACAGTGTGCATTGGCAAATATGCAAATCCCTTTGTTGGACAATGTGTTGACAGTGCTGTCAAAATGCTGCAGGCAACAATGAGCTGGACCAAGTACAAAAAATTCACAAGATTTTAGGCACCCCACCCATGCAGTTGCTAGAAAAGATGAAGAGGCAAGCTTCCCAGCTTGGTGCTATATTTCTTCTGTCCGTTTCCTGTTGCAGCCAAGCTTATCTGCATGCATGAAGTTGTTGCACACCCTATAGAGAGGAAATGAACTCACATGTGAAGGTCACAGAAGTTGTAAATTTGTCAGTGTCACTGCTGTTCCCTTGTTTGGTTTGCATTACTTGGTTCTGTTATCATGAGCCTCATTCCTCCTTACACTATGCAAAGAACGAGTGCACACATAATGTAAGATTGAAGTGTGGAAAAAAATGTGCACAGGAGGTCTCAACATGCGGATTTCAAATTCCCACATCAGGATGGGACAGGAATCGCACGACTCATCCCACATGCTTCAGCAGCATGCGTGGAGTTGCTCAACAAGTTGCTTGCATACAATCCTGATGACCGGTAGGTACTCTTTTTGTATATTATGTCTATGTCCACAATGGTTGTTCAGAATTGCAGAAACCCTTTAAAAACTGGGAGATTGTCAGGCACTGAATCCTTACCAACAAGTTTTTTGATGAATACTTGAAAAATCTGGTTTGGGTTTGTGTGTGTGTGTGTGTGTTTTTTTGGGGGGCCCCCTTAGGTTGTCAGCCAGGCAAGCACTCCGACATGGTTACTTCAAAGATCTGCGAGACAAGGAGAAGCTTCAACAAGCATTTGTTAGTGCAAATCGTAGCCATGGTGTTCGACCTTCTCCTGGGTTCATTCCTCCCCCTCCCCCCTGCCCCACTCCTTCAAAACTGCTACTGTCTTGCATCATTGTCACTAAATAACTAGATAAGGACAACATTCTCAAAGGTGAAACAAAACAACCAGCAACAACATGTGGTACCTTGTGGTTTGCATCTTGAAGGCTTCAGCCAAGGTGATTGCTGCTTGTTTGTGAAAGAACAATCAACAATCCCTGTAAAGAGCAGATTGCAAATAGAGAGTCAGCAATTTTGTTGTTGTGATGAAAACAAAAGCCAACAAATTGAAGGGCAGCTGATTCAAACCTGTTCAGATTTCCAACATTGCCATACACAAAATCATTTCTTCCTAATAGATAGATAGATCGATAGATCCTTGAATGAATGAATGCACATGTTGCTGAACAGCCATATAGCTAACACAGGTTTTGTGCAAAAAAACACAGGCTCATAACACATGAAGCTGCTGCTGCAGTAAATTACACAAAACAAAGGATCATTGCTGACTCCATGAAGATGATGAGCAGCAGTCATGAGAAGGCGGCTTTCACAAACCAGCAGAGTAATGGAAGCTCGCCGCAGTCCATGGCCAGTTTCTCACATCTTCCTACCATCAACAACAACAACAATAGCTCCAAATTTGCCAAGGAGGTATAAAACCTCCTCTCCTCTCCTCTCCTCTCCTCTGTCCCCAGTCTTTTGCAACAAGAAACAAACTTTGTTCCATTATGATGCAGCAGCGGCAGCAGCAGCAAAAGCCCTTCCTTCCTTCTTTGGCTTTGTTACCACCTAAGAAGAAGTCATCAAGGAAAGACAAGAAAGAGTAGCAAGATATGTTGAGAAACTTAAAAAACAGTTGAAGAAGACGTTGTTGTTGCAGCAGGATGAGAGAGAGGCAGGGGGGAGAGATGCGAACTCGACGCCACTGTCCAACTTTGCAGATGTGGAGAGCACAGCGACGCTAACTTCGGTAGGATCGGCAGTGTCCATGCATGTGGCGGCTCATGAAGCAACAACAACAACAACAGGACCGACACAAAGGGACAACAACAACAACAACGAGGAAGCTGAACATGCGCATGCACTTCCTCCTATAAAAAACAGCTACAATCTTCTTTCCATGCTCTCACCCAAGGTGCACGCCGGCGGCTCCAATTTCCGCAACAATAGCCAGCGATTGCACACTCCGAAGGTGATCAGATCTTCTTGTTTCTTGGTGTTGTTGGTGATCTCTGGTTCTCTCTCTTCTCCCTTCGCGCTTGCGGTTCGCTCTCTCGATCTCTCTATCTTGTTCCTCCTATTGTTATTGTTGATGATCTCTGTTCCTGTCTGTTCTACCTCCGCGCTTGCGGTTCTCTCTCTCTCTCTCTCTCGATCTCGTTTCCTGTTGTTGTTGGTGATCTCTTTTTCTTTCTGTTCCCCTTACGCGCTTGCGGTTTTCTCTGTCTCTCTCTGTGTTTTTCTTGGTTAAGGAAGATGACAACACCAATCGAAAAGCAAAATAGTCACTAGTGCTACAGTCTAGTACAATTGCTTGTTTTCTGGCTTGCTTGCTGTTGTCGCAAGGTTTTCCAACTTCTTCTAGAGCTTCCAGGATCACTGATTGCTGCGAAGTCACCAGGCTTTGAAGGGCCCCAAACTGATGAGAGGAGCAAAGAGTCATCGCACGCTTCCCGAGCTGTCGCCGAAGAGCACCTTGAGCGCCTGCAAACCTGGCGAGCCACCCCCGTACAAGAAACGGGCCAACAACAACAACAAGTACCTTTCCGAGTCCTTACTGCACGCACAAACTTCTCTCTCACAACTCTTCAAGATTTCTCCTAGGTAGGTACCATGATCAGCAACACGCATGTTGTTGCTCTCTCTCTCTCTCGCTTGATTGCTGCGTGCCACTGAAGCTTTGGTGTTGCTATGTTGTTCCAAAACAGATCCTCAGGAAAGGATTGTTGATTGCAATGGAAGCAGCAGCTTTGGTTTTGCTATGTTGTTCAACACAAATCCTTAGCATCTTTGCTGGTTGCAATATGAGGCTTCGGTTTTGCAATGTTGTTCAAACAGACCCTCGGCAAAAAGAATTTGCTGATTGCAATGGAAGCTTTGGTTTTGCTATGTTGTTCAACACAGATCCTCAGCTGCATTGCTGGTTGCAATATGAGGCTTTGGATTTGCAATGTTGTTCAACGCAGATCCTCAGCAACATTGCTGGTTGCAGCAATTGAAGCTTTGGTTTTGCTATGTTGTTCAAACAGATCCACAGCAGCAAAAGTTGCTGGTGACCAGCCAGTGAAGCTTTTGGTTGCTGTGGTGTTCAAATAAATTCCTTGATTGCTGTGAAATCAATCACCTTGAATCAATTACAGATTCCATTCAATCTGAACCTTGAGCACAATTGCTCAAGGACACAAAAAGATGAACGAAAGATGGCCAGTGTAGTATATACGATCAATCTTGTTAAAGAGACATGAAAAATAGTAAGGCTTAAAATGCTGCTGTTGGGTTTCACAAATTTGAGCTTGTGAGAAACAAACTTCATGGACCATGGTACTATTGTAGTGGGTACAAGAATTTTCTTGCAATAAATTTCATGGATTCAGATTGAAACATTTTGAGCTTGTGATTTTGATGGACACCCAATTTGGGTGCTTCAAATTGGTGAACTGATTCTGTTGTCAATCAACAGAAAAAACCTTCTAGGTATTTTTGTAATGTGACTGGAGGGCACATTATTGTGTACAATTATTCCTCCACCCTGCAAGTGAGTGTTCTGTTTTCACGGCAGACTTTATGGAAAAGGTAAAGCCCCCACCCTCTGAAAGTTGCATGGGTTTTTATGCCACATAATGCCCACAGGTGAGGGCATTACCAAAATTGGGCTTGCACTTGTCTCTCACCTTTCGTGCTCTTGTTTCAGTACTGCTCTCATCCTCAGGCCTTACCCTACACATACCCCAATCTGCTACCCTGGTGAATGCGTTACACTCTGTGAATGTGCATGCTGATAGAGCTCCATGCATGTTCACAGGAATGAATATGCACACTCAAAATACCAAAGGAAGTTTTTCCAAAATTCTTTTTTTAATGTATTTATGTGCAGTTCTTGGGTACCCTGCATGCAATAAGTATCACTCAATTTATTTTGATTGATTGTTCCATTACCTTTTGGCCTCAGAGGAAAGGAGACACTATACATGCAGCCAGGTGGCAGAAGGGATGTAGCAGACAGGGAGCCAAAGCTACATAAACCCAAATGCATGGACAATCCAAGTTCCTTCACCATGCCAGGCTGTGGGTTTCCAGCTTGCACCACCTCATTAGGCTACTTCAATATGGGCAGATCTCACCAGGTGCCTGACCACAAGTACCAGAAAACACTCATATACTAACAAACAAAATTTGCAGTTTAGAAGAAGAAAGACCAGATTAAATTCTGTTGCCAGAGAAGTTGTTCATTTAATCTTAATTTGAAATGCAATTGAATACAAATTGTCCTCATTGCTGAAAGCAACTCTTCCATTGATTTTGTTCAACAATGAACTTGAATGCAACGTTGGTATTACCAGTGTTGGGTGAGTATTTGATTTTTGTTGATATCCACTACTGGTTCCAGTTCTTTGAACATTTCAGAATCAGAGAACCACCAGTTCCAGTTCTTTGGGGGAAAATATGAACCAAAGAACTTGAATACAAACATTGCAATACCAGTGCTGAGTGGGTATTTGATTTTGCTAATATTCGCCAGTTCCAGTTCTTTAAACATTTTAGAACCAGAGAACTGCCAGTTCTGGTTCTTTGGAAAACAATTCAGGATCAAAGAACTGCCAGTTCTGGTTCTTTGGAAAACAATTCAGGATCAAAGAACTGCCAGTTCTGGTTCTTTGGAAAACAATTCAGGATTAAAGAACTGCCAGTTCTGGTTCTTTGGAAAACAATTCAGGATCAAAGAATTGCCAGTTCCTGTTATGTCAGAAACTTCAACCAACAAGTGGGTTTCACAAAAGAACTGTTAAAACAACTGGTGGTTATGAACGAGACATCTTTACTGGCTTTTTCAAACATGCAGAACTGGCGGTTATTTGATTCACAAATTCCTGTAAGACCCAGAATTGAGGGTTCTTTGATTCTGCAGTAAAAGAAAGGAAAAAACCATTGCACAACTAGCTTAGCTGCTTTGTTGGTTTTTCTGCAATCCAGAAATGTCAGTTTGGAAGCCACTGCCCTTCTTCTAAAGAGCAGTGGTGTGCGCGCACACACACACATACTAGTACAGGCGCAGCTTCAACAGACAAGCCCCTGCGCATTATGTTGGGTAAGGCGTCAGGCAAGTTCATTAGGGTGAGCTAGGCAACAACACACTGAACATAATGGGAACTCCATGACATTAAGGTCCGGGGTGACAGATTCAATTATCTTTTTGAAAAACTTCATGTTGAAGAGAAACAATTTTGGTCACTATTGTGAGTGCCATGATCATCACTGGAAGATTATGCTATATAATCTGGCCAAGAAAATAACATAATCTGCCACCCTGGGACCTTAACATAACGTATCATTAGAAGTAGATCACACGTTTTCCATTTTTAAATTGTTCAACAAACTCCAGTTTTCTATCAACTTCAGGACAATAAAACAAAGTGATGCAAAAATAAAAAACCCAAAACCCATTACACAAGCTACCCTGCAAACCCAATAGGGGAACTTGTATGTACTATGGAACTGGCCAGTTTCCATCAACAAACTTTGTTGAGCCTGGTAGAGTGAAACACCATTCTGTCCAATAGTAATGAGATCTACCAGGGCCTGTTGTAGAGCATAGCCAGTGTTCCTCACCATTTATTCACAATCACAACAACGATACCCACCATATCATGAGTGGTACCAGCAGAGGACCCACCTGCAGTAACAACACATAGGAAAAAAAACCCTAAAAAAGTACCTGAATAATAAGACACCAAAACCGATTACGTATGTATGTGAGAAGACACCAAAACTAGTTACATATGTCTGTAGTGAGAAGACACCAAAACCGTTTTACCGTATGTAAGTATGTTCTGTACGCCAAAGTTCTGCATTGCATGGTATTGAGTGACTGGCAGAGAGCTTGAGTACTACTTCCTTGGTGGGCAGTTTACTAATACCCAAGTTCCAGCAAGCACTACTAATGCCAAATATTTGTGTTAAGTAGTCTGGAGAGCAAAGAGCCATAAGCCTATGGGAGTTGTGCACATGATTGTCCTGGTCACATGCACAGCAGTCTGATGAGCAGCTACAGATTGTTACAAACTCCCAAGCGACAAACAAAAAATTGTAAGGATCCGATCAAATTCTTCCTCCCACCTTGTGGAATGGAAGCTGACATAAAAAGAAGGATCATCATCACAGCTTGTAGTGTCGTATTAGGCAATGGCTGCCCATTGGGAGGATGAGAGAGTGAGTAGTATTGCAGATCTACTACCCAATTTGGTAGGGTAAGAACTAAGAAGTGCCCAAGTTCCAGGCAGTTAGAACAAGAGCCAAACTGAGGCAGATTCTCAAAACTGGAACTGGAATTTGGAGTATTGCATTTGGATTCTCTTATTCCTGGTTCTATTATTTTATGTTATGGATGAAGTGAAATCAAAACCATGACAATCTTTGAAGCACATTTGTCTTGTCTAATATTTCATACAAATTTGAGCTCTGCATTGCTGCGCACTTCCAGTGACAATCAACCATTTTATTTTTTCTTATGTTTTCATACGGTTTTAAAAATAATTTATCATTATTTATGTCAATGTCAAATTTAATTTAAATTAATATACATTTCATGAACATGAAAAAAAAACACATGTTAATTTGGTTTTTTTTAATCATGTTGGTGGATAGGGGAAAAGAGTGAGATAGTTATTAAGAAGATTAATAAGAAAAAAAACAATTATTTAGAATAAAATTTAAAAACTAAGCTTAAAAATTGAAATGGTCCAAGGACAACCATACAAAGGATTCCAAAAAAAATCCCCCATATACCAGTTCCCATTACTTGCCACTAGAATTATGTTTACAAGCCATTATTATGATTTCGATGGTTTCCTTTGGCTCAAAGAGGATCTCACTCGTATCCTTTATTTGGGGCTACAACAACAATGTTTGTTACAATTGTTTCGAAGTCGTCACCCATAAACATGAAAAATGAGACAATATAATATGAATGATTATTTATTTTCAATCAATCGCTCAAGGCCAATCATGATAATAATCGTTTAATTAATAATAATAATTACTTTATTGTGCAATGCCTTTTCTTCTTCTTTTAAAAAAAAAAAAAAAAAAAAAAATTTAATTTTTTTTTATTTACCTTAAAAAAAAAAATCATAAAAATATTTAATAAATATTTATTTTAGAATTTAAAATTAAT
>Ga0116231_10007242_pt1 | contig 20490 bp, 11 predicted proteins | sample S1TSphgellanicum_2_FD_89695 | JGI IMG/M metagenome (GOLD analysis project Ga0116231, IMG submission 89695) | Host-associated microbial communities from peat moss isolated from Minnesota, USA - S1T2_Fd - Sphagnum magellanicum MG | ecosystem: Host-associated > Plants > Peat moss > Unclassified...
AAAATTTAAAAAAAAAAAAAAAAAAAAAAAAAAAAAAAAAAAAAAAAAAAAAAAAAAAAAAAAAAAAAAAAAAAAAAAAAAAAAAAGTTTTGGAACTTTCCGGTAGTAGAAAACATGGTTTCTTTGATAGGAAATTTTAATTAAAAAAGACCTCATTTAAACATAAGAAAAACCCTTCGTTGTTTTGGATAAGTTGTTTTTAACATGTTCATTGTGACTAGGTGGTCATTTTGACTAGTGGGCAATGGATCATTTGATTAGTCAAATTAAAATAATTTATTTTCAAAAATAAAATTACAATTGTAAGTAGGTCAAAAAAAGTAGGTAATTCAGGAATAGCTTAGTTTACCTATTCAACCTAATGTACCTAGCCTAACCTTTTAAACATGAACATTGGTTGCAAATATTAAAAATTGAACCCTTCACCTCCATCATAATAAACCAAGTCCTTACAAATGGACTACAATATCATAAATTATTAATTTTTGTTAACTTTTTTATTTGACATCTTAAATTGCAAGTAATAAACTTATGTAAATAAATAAGACGATGATTAAAAAATAATTAAATAGGTAACTCAATAGGTAGGAGGTGTATTGGCCAGTAAACTACCTAACTTACCCAACGACCTACCTACCATAATAGCTAGTTTAAAATGTACCTAGGTACCAAAGAGGTAATAAGTATGTACCTAAGTATCATAGTAGGTAGGTAATAGGTAAATATCATAATATGTAGTTTGTAGGTACTTAGATAATATAATAGGTAAGTAGGTAATGCACTTAATACATTAAGTACCTACCTACTTACCTAAATATCATAATAGGTAGGTAAGCAACATAACTATTGTGTGAGCAATGAACATATGAACACGATTATTGTGAACATGACGAAATGTTTATGGAAATTTCTTGCTACATGTACATAATATTCTTGCCATGTAAACAAAAATATTTTTTCCATGTGGCAAAAAGTTTCATGTACATTAATGGAATATTTCAATTGCAAAAATAATATTCTTTTGACTTTGTTTAGGGGTAAGAATAAGAGGCCATAATTAGATCACCCAATATAATGTTGTGTATTATTAGTCAATATTTAATGAACACACTCAATTTAATATGTGATTTCTCACACATTGAAACATGACTCACACCTATCAATTTTATGAATCAACATTAATCAAATCCTTTAGCAAATCAAAACACACTAAATCAAAATAGTAACAACTGGCACAATTTTTGACCTTGAAGTGAAACACATAACATCATTTTGAGTTTACAATGGACATTGTTGTTTTTACAATTTTTCGTGTCACATTTGATTATTATTCCTACCTATGTAGAAGTTATAAAATGAGCCAACAAGTGATGAATTTTGTCATAACTCCAAGTCAAAAAATGAATAAAAATGTAAAACTCCTTACAAAACATGACATATTATAATATATAATAGATGTGTTTACATAACACTCATTTCCCCGATGAGCTTGAAACCATAATTACAAAATCCATGCAAGTGCAAGTTGAAAAGTTCTCAATTGTAATTTCACATTGCCTCTTGTTTCAAATTTCATCACATAAAGTCTTGTAGATTCATCCATATCCATGAATAAAAACTTCCAATGGTGGTTTGAGAGTTGTTAGAAGAAGCGAACCAACCTCTCACCAATTGTAATGTTATTTTTACATCATAAATGGTAATGTGTGTTAAACTATCTTCCCATTCCGTGTTGTGAGCCATAACAACATTGCATCCATAGATCGATTTACTAAAATAACTTTTTTTCTCATCAAATAAACTTTGAAGATGCAAAAAAAAATGTTATGTATTGAGAACAAAGCCTATTTCTTCGAGAGACTTCATCCATCTCATCTTGTGAAAGATTTGATCCCTTCTTGCACAAAACCAAAATACAAGACAACAATTGATACATTATTCATTGTGATAAAGTTAAGATAGATTTGTCTAAAAAACCAACTTGTTTTCAAAAGAATTGAATTCATTGTTACAAAAGTGGTAATGGACACATCTAATTTAGCCACCAATGAAATGGATTCCCCAAGCATCAGGGAAATCAATCGGTTTTCACCCATTCTTGACCATTCTTACCTTTTCCAGGATTTTTGTGTAGGGGAGATGTGGCGACCATTTGATGCCTCAATTGGGGTTCACGTGTGTGTGTCTTTTCCTTAAGCAGCAGCAGCGACGACACAGTTTCCAAGCTTTTTTTGTTTGTTGCTGTTGTGCAGCTCACCTCCAAGGAAGGAGGTTTTCCCTGGGTGTTTTTGGAGTGTTGTTGTTGATGTTTTCTTTGTCTTCTGTCTGAAGGTGAGTCTTATGAAACTCCATGTCTTGAACCCATGGTCTTGGATTTTGATCTGCTTGTTGGAACAGTTTATTGTTGCAATTGTGGTTGGGGGGTCTTGTTGGTTTTGGCCTTAGTACTTACTTAGCTAGCTTTTTTGGTGGTTTTCTTCTTCCTCTGCTTGCTTTCTGTGTTCTCTCACTCTCTCTAGTTTGTTGCACTCCCTTTCTTACTCAAGAAACACATCTGCCTTTTGTTGGTTCTCCTGTGTACTTCAGAGGTCTAGGGCAGGCAGTTGGGGGTTTAGGGTTATGTTGTTCTAGCTGTGTGTTTCTGGAGATGGGTTCTGTCTGTGCGGGAAGAATTGTTGAGGGCTGATCTTATATGGGTGTGGGATAGGTGAAAGACATGGCAGGATCACTAGAGGAAGGATCAGGTGGGGACTACAGAAAGGAGGGTTACTATGGCACCTTCCAATCTGGGGTTCCACAACCCGTACCTCCCAGTCAGAGTCCCCATTACCCATCTGCTACGGGTTTGTGCATCTTCTCTTTTGATCCTTTTTTTTTTGGTTTGCCCAATCTTCAAACAACAAAAGCTTCCAACCAAGAATGCACACTGCGTTTTTATCCTCATGCAGAAAATCTAAGACCAATTCACGGGATGCATTTTGTATCATTGAAAAATTAGTTTTCTTCTCCATTCTTGTTTTGTATACTTGTTTTGGCTTGGTTGTATTGGAATCAGTCCAAGATATCAGGGTGTGTCTTAGAGGCAATATATGCCTTACGAGAGGGATTTAAGAACTTTGCCAAATCATAATCTGTAATTTTTTTTGACTCTGATCTCTGGAATGGGGAGCTGGCAATGTGGTCTCCAGGCTATCCAGTGGAGGGTACACCCTTAAGAGAGGATTATAATCCAAATCGCCGCACTTGGGATACACATCCACTTCCTTTCTGTGGCCTTGGATTTGGCTGGTTCCTGTAAGAAACCCTTTTTTTGTTTTGCTTATTTTTAATAAGCCAGGTTTATTCATGAATGAATGGTTTTGCAGAGTCAGAATTCCATGAGCTGCTGTCACTCACTGTTGGGTAACTGCTGATCATCAATGTAATGATGTGAAATCAAAATGTGGACTATGAAGTAGGATGAATGAAGATAAATGCTCTGCATGCAACATGGCATATGAAGATAGGCTCAAATTTCTGGAGGTCACATTTCTCATGCATGTTTGTCATTGGTGCTCAAGTTTTCTGTGCTAGGAGTGTGGCATTCTGACCAGTGCAGTAGTACTGAGATTTCAGAATACTTTCTAATTGAAAGCATGCATAAAAGTTTTACAGATCAATATAGTTTGTGTGGAGGATCTCTAGCTGAAAAACTTATGGCACTCTAGATATCAATACTATTTGAGTTCAAGTTGAGTGGTTTCCTCCTCAGTCGGGATGTCAAGGTGGAGGATTGAGCATTTTTTCACTGTAATGCAAGCAGAGAAAGTATATTATCATTCTGATCTTTTGTTTGTGGCTTTACTGAACAGGTTCATCTTGGGGTTCTTCATTTTGTCAATCCCATGGTATGTTGGGACATTCATCTTCTTTTGCCTCCGGTATGACCCCAGGGAGTATGCAGGGCTTGCAGCATGTGCAATTGCGGTATAGTCTCCCTTTTATTCTTATTCTCAATCTTTCTTCAACCAATATTTTAGCTGCCAGTAGCACTACCTAAGATTGGTTTCATCATGGGTTTTGGTAGCTCAAATTCTCAAATTTCTTTCATTGCTCTTGAAGACATACAAATCTTTCTTACTTACCCTGCATATAAATGGGTGCAGGCGGTTGTGGTTTTTCTTCTGGGAGGTTCACAAATGGCTAACCAGGCACTCTTTTAGCGTGTAAACAGAGCTTACTATCTTCTTTGTCAATTCCTGTTTCTTTACACTTGGTTCTGTTTTTTTCTTTCTTTGTGTGCATGGCTTAGTCCATGCTGTTATATGTGAATAGCTCATATGTTTGGTCTATGGCTCACATATTCAAATTCCAAAATGAAGTGGAACTGGAAACTGCTTGTGGATCTCTAGGTCTTGAGGTCTTGTTATGTTTCGTGGTCGGAGACATGTACATTGTGAAGCAGTATGTTGGAGTATCTTCGTAACCACCAGAGGTCAAACTGGTTCTTGAGACACCACTTCCCCTGAAATTCCCACTCTGGGTATCAAGTTTGGATGATACTCTTGCCAGTATCCATGGGGACTTCAAGACACCCAATATACCTCATCCATACTAGTGGCCCTTTCAGACACATGGTGATATGTTCAAAATTTGAGTTGTTTAGGATTCAGAACTGCAGGGGTTCTCTAGTCTTTAATCCCTCCAGTTTCAATCTTTGTCCACATTTCAAAAGAAGAAATGGGTATGTGGCTTGCATACTCATTTCTATGAATGGATGTATGTACAAATGCCACAAGTGTTTGTTTTGTTGAAGGTTGTGGACTTCTTCACTATGTTTTAAGAAATGGCAATTCTACTATTACTAGGCAGCCATGAAGTGCACAAAGAAATGAGAGAGATATTGTGCAATCCTGAGACAGGACTTTTGTTTTGCTTTTGATCTTTTGTGCAAGCACATGGTGACATCATGGGAATCATGAATACATTCTCTTGACCTGGACTCCTAGGGCCAGATCCTATGTATTGTATTACAGGTGTATATACTTCTGCCATCATAAACTACATGAAGTTAACATTCAATTTGTCAAAAAGGAGTTGTCTGAACTGCATAAATTTTCAACAACAAAAAATGAATATGATGTACACATTTACTGGCTTATTTTACAGCCATGGTTAGCACCACTGCAGATCTTACTATAGCAGGTATCCAGAGGGCTACCAAATGGTTCTCCATCTTTTGACTGGAGGAGAAAGAATTGGATGAATAAAATGATGCTGCTCTTCGATTCAAGCTTCGTCACATAAATCATGTCAACCAGTACCCAAACAATCTATACAATAAAAAGGGAATTGTGCATGCTTGCAACATCCACCCATGTGGCTTGCATGTTGTGATGGATGTGTAGCTTGCATGCTGCACAATCCATCTCCCTCTCCTCTGTTGACAACCCTTGAAATTTGCTCTTAAAACCTTAGAACTTGTATGCGAAAAAACCCAAGGCTAACCTGTAGATCATAGGGTTCACATTACTGTAGCCTGGTTTGTATTTTGGCCATTTAGAGGATTCTCCATTAGGACTGGACCTTGGAGCTCCACAGGTGGATTTTCTACATTATGTGCAGGTGGTCTCAATCCCAGGTCCCCTGAAGGCGCTGAGGGCACAATGCTTGTTTGCCCTGCCTGTGGTGCAGGGAACTGTTCATGAAATGTTGCATCATTATGCTCATTTGGAGCAGCAGCTGCCCTCCTCTTCCAGTTGGCATACTCTATCAGAAGGGCACTGGAAGTCACAGCAACTATGAATCCAGCAAATGAAGCTAGTAAAATTGCCAACACTGCCTCAATATGGACCTGGCTCACACAAAGAGCATACAAGTATGTCTTCACTTCAGCATCAATGATATTATGATTCTCATCAGCATGAATGGCATGAGCCCTCATCACAATCTTGCAAAGAAAATGAAAACAGAACATAAACAGGGGAGGAGAGATCTGCTTACCAGATCATAAAACAAGTGAGCAAAGCAGATGATGAGTCCAAATTGACAAGTGGCATAGTACCAAATTAAATGTTTCATGACTGCACATGTTACCCAATGTGCACCTCAGCCACAATGTGGAGCAATTTAAAATGTGTGCAAAGTTCTTTAGCATAGAACATGAAACAGAAACTATCCCATGTGAATTCCTGCAAAAACAATAGCTACAACAGTTAGTTGGGTTTTGAAGGGATTGAATTTTACCAACATTAGATGCAATGATAGTGGCAAGGAGGCCCAAAATGCAAGCAAATGGAAGTGCAATTGCAAGTGCCCCTGACCCCATTCGTCCCACCTGCCAGGTCCCACTTTGAGCCACAAACCCACAACAGTAAACCCATCTTCTTTCAGAGAAATGCACCGAGAATTATGCCATCAATTCATGATGGTAATTAGGTTCAGTAGAAAGAGTGACATACCAATAACTGCTCAAGGAAGCAAAAGTACGCCAGCATGCTGATTAGCACCAACACAGGGACATCCTGCCACACTCTCCCACTTAGCAGATAATCCCCATGCACTAGAAACTGTTAGCTGGTCCGCACAACAGCCAGCAGGGAGAGATGGTGAGAAATCAATTATGCATAAGAGGGGAACTTCATGTACCTCCTGCCAAGCTCCATCAAAGTTGCACTATCAGAACCAAACTTAACATTCCTTAAGAACAACACATGGCTGAGTTTTTTCTGCCCATGAGTAAGTGGTTGCTGTGAAAGATGCCACACTTGGATGTTCAAAGGAATGGGACTCAGGAAGCATTTACCGGAAATCCTGAGTGAGAGGCTGCCCTGGTGCCCTACTAGAGCCAGTCACATTTGGTAGTCGAACTACAGTCACTGGAAGGTTGCTCACTTCTCTGCCACAAACATCACAAGTCCTGTTGCCTTTGATGCTGAACCACTTTAAGGCACACTCCTTATGGGCCAAAGCCATTTCGCCCTGGCAACTGCACTCCATCTTCAAAGTCTCACCATACTCTTCCATGAGATCATCCATGCATATCCGGCATACTGCTTGGTCGTCCGAAATTTCCTGATCTGCCTTTATGTCACCTATAGACAGTAACCAATTTTACCTTCAAACTCTCTAGAGTGCAATCTAGGTATTGGTCAGTGGTCCTCCCTTTCCTCATTTCTCTGCAAGGTATGCCCACCTCTAAACATTTCCTAACAATGTACTACTGCAGGTGATTGAAGTGCACACACCTCTCTCTCTACTAGCTTGTGCTGGAAGGCAATTTTCTATCTTTGTAGAACTGTTATCCAAGGCAGGTTTGACTAGCACAGTTGTCCCTGTTCCTGAGCCCGCCCTCCTTAAAGGCATGGAAATTGAGTGTAAGATACTGCTTTTCCCTGACCCACTCTGTCACACCCAAAGATAGCCAAGGTGCTTTGAAGATTACAGAATGTAGACATGCTTCAACATGGCTGCCATGAAAACTTGGCACAGCAATTGAGAACTTCTGCATTAAATTAATACACGAACTAGCACAGCTTGCCAACAATTCTAGACTTGAAAATTGAAGGTACCTCAGAGGAACTGCTGCTTGGAACTTGCCACTGGGAGCTTGGTGCAGCAGGACTGCAGGATGAGATGCCAACATAAGATGTGGCTGGCAGAGATGTTGTCCTCTTTGAAGAAAGCGGTGATGGCAAGGAGCTCTGAGTAGTTGGCATGAATTCAGATCCATGTTGTACCACAGCAGGCATACCACCATTTCTGTCTTGTGTGGCCCTAGATTGTAAGCCTGGCCTTGGCAGAAGCCCTTCTGTTGATGGTTTGCTGGATGTGGAGGTGACAAGCTGGGGAGGCGTGTTCACACACATGCTGCTGCTGCTGCTGAGTTCTGCTCCATCATGGGTCACGACTTCCACTGTTGATAGAGGTAATCCATTTTTGACGAGTTCAGCAGCAAGTAGACTTTCCCCCAATGGAGTGAGAATGGTAAGCTACAAGCCAGCATGCAGAAGATAAGATCGTTCACCATCATTACATAAACTTGCAGAATGGGTCACTGAGACTGCACAATCTGGAGGTAGAAAACTGTACAACGTTGGCAGGTTTTTTTTTTCCTTCCCAGATCAGGAAGGTTTAGAGAGTCCATTCTGCCAACCACTAGCAGACAAAGGTGTGCACAACAACAATACAGGCTGATGGAAAGGAGACTGAAATGCAAGAGATTGAACTTGCTTTGGAACATGAGAATATCTCATACCTCCACTATCCCCATCAATCTACTTTCAGCAAAGACTTCATCCCAAACCCATAGGAGCGGCACTACACTGCCTTGATGATGCAAGGTGGTTCTGCCAAACCAGGGAAGGAAAAGCAAGAAATTCTTGCACACCTCTAAGGGGCTTGCAAAGCTTGAATGTACTGGATCTTCTTGTTGCTCCAACACCTCTTGGGTACTACTCTCCATCATGCTGCTGCTCAATTTTTCCACCAGCCCTCAAGCATTTCCATCCCCAGCTCCAGCACTGGCTCTGGATTCTCTTTTCCCTAAATGGTTTCTTCAACCTGGCATCATCACCACCACCACCCACAACCTCTTCTTCATCGCCCAGTACTAGAAGTCTGCAAATGGGTTCCACTTCATCAGCTGCAGTGTACAAAGTACAGCTCCAGGGGAGCCCACCCCAAAAAAAAACAAGAGGAATTCAGAGTAAATGTTCACAGTTTCGAAACCTTCTCAAACTCTCCTAAGGTCACCAAACGAATGGCACCTCCTCCTCCTCGTCCTTTTTCCAAGAATCAGAGACTCTGTCTGTCTGTCTCTCTCTCTCTCTCTCTCGGGGAGGGGGCGGAGGGTTTGTCAGCTTTCAAAAGACGACAATGTCCAGTACAGAAAATTCTTGAGAAGGGGGCGATGGGTTTCATTGACCATGAATTCTCGAAATTTGTGGGTGGGTTCATCAGAATCACGACATCCTTCAGAGCTTCACAATTCACATAGGTGCACACACACGGATCTCTCATTTGCGATTTTGGTTCCAAAGAGACTTCTCCGCCATTTCTCCATACCTTTAGAGCACCACAAAAACAAGGAAACCCAATATTCCTCCTCGACCACGACGCAACGACGACGACGCTCCCACGCGCGAGCGAGGGGGCGAGGATTCGAGCGTTTGGCTTCGAGGACCGACCGGCTCACGCTCGTTGAACAACATTTTCAGGGAGTTGGGAAGAACTTTTCAAATTTTGGTGTTTGTATTTGCAAGCACCTTCCATGGCAGAATTTCACTTTTAAGGTTTCGAGGGACCTTACAAAAACAAAAAGGGGAAGATCCCAAAAGAAGAATGGAGTATTCCGTAAAGTCAGGAAAACACAACACCAGAACCCTGAGTTTGGTCCAAAACCGTGCGAGATTTAAAAAAAGGCCTGCAAACAAGTACACATTAGCATTCAAGGGGAGGTGAAACTCAGAAATGCACCATTTTATTTTATTTTTGTGTTAAACTGAATTTCATCGTGTTTTGACCCCTCTTAAAGTTCTCATGAGCGCCTCCACTACTGTTACATATATTTTCACTGCTCCTACTACATGTACAGGTACTATAATCGTACCCAGATTTAATAAAATTTCCTTACTTTGCATACCTCAATCAAAGAGAGGTTTGGGGGTGAAAGGAGGGCCAAAGACAGGGTGACTTTAAGGAAAAAACTCTACATTCTGTGGATTTTGGTCGTCCTTGGGATTCTTGCCATAATTCTAAAACTTGACCTTTTTAACATCCCAAAGGCTTGCAAAGAGGGCTAGTTTCATCAAGGAATGAAACCATATACCTAGTGTGATAGTAGAGTGTTTATTCATATTATTTAGTTTGGAAGGTGCCTTTGAAATTCAGAATTATTTTTGTAATCAGCCTCACCAAAAAATTCTAATAGTTTGGAAACTCCACCAATATAGAAGTATTCATTCAAAGAAAGAAATATGGGAGTCCCAATAATTGGCCCACAGGTCTATATAAGTTTCAAGAGGACAACATTGGGCAAAGCACATGGGACAAAGTGAGGTGCTATTGGGAACATGTTGGTGAACCCATTGGGAACAAAAGAACTCAAAAAACCCAACACCCCCGCCCCCCACCTTCCCCAAAAGGAAAAAAAAAAGCTACCTTGGGTGCTTGTTAGCTCATCTATCTATTAAGATAGATAAGCCAACATGTTTCTTTGTTGGCTCTACCCATAGGGAAGAGACTACACATCTTTGTAGGATTAGGGATAAAATTTTGACTCGCTCCTTAACCAATGTGAAGATGACATGTGATTGTGGAATATTTTTTTGGATGGATGTAACTTTTCATGTTTGGTTAGATGTAACTTTTGGTAATACTACATTGTAAGGTAGTTGTGCATCATCTTATTGAGATAAACATGGCCCAACTCGTGACTTCTTGCACATTCTTTTGCACGAGTTGTTTAAGGAGTCATGCATGTGAGACATAAGATGGGATTAGTGCATTGGGAAAGAATAAATGAATGTCAAATTGAGTAGTTTGTCATTACTACCACCTTATGAAATATGCAGGGTTTCAAGAGACCAACAAGCAATGCCAAGGATGTGAATGTCATTGTCTTGTTGACATAAATTCCAATTGGCAAACAACATGCTAAAAGAGGGGATGCAAGGGTTAGGTTTATGTCATGGCTCATAAACAAAATATACATTTAATGTCCTCAAGTATGGATCGCATGTTAGTCAATTCAAAGAACATTTCAAATGCATCACCTTTTCATGATGTGTTAATTTGTTGATTTTTGTAGAGTTTTAGTTGAAGGAATTAGTAATTGTTAGTATTTTCAAATCATTAATACAACAACTTGATTCTTAAACTTGGAGAGATTTGGGACTAGCATGTTTAAAGTTGTGTGCCTCAAGGCCAGGTATGTACCATCAGATTCTTGAAAAGTATGTGCAAAAGGCTTGTAAAATCAAGGCACACGCATTGCCCAAGTAGTGTTAAGGTTTAAACCTATAAATAGACGTTCACAATTTGGTTGGTTTTGTGATTCATTTTATCTAACTACTTTGAAGACCAAGGTTTCTTATAAAACTTGGATATTTTCTTAGTGTGTTCAAGTTGTCAATATATGTGGTTCCAATATGTGTTGTGAATTGACAAGTATGTACGAATTAATAAATGGTTATGTGGTTTCCTCTAGCTACATGACAAAAGTGTAAAGATTGTAGATTTTTTTTAGTACATTGGCAACTTTGCTTTGTGTAAAAGATAAAAAGGCAAAGTTTGCATCAATGCATCAAGGTAGCCAAACGAATTTTTTTAGGAAACCAAGGAGGTCTTGTTCATGCATAGATGCATGCACAACATCAAGCCACAAATGTGTCTAAATATGAAAATTTGAATCCTATTAATGGGTTTCAAAATGCATACCTTGAAATGGTGATCATTTGTTAATAAAAATGACCCACAAAATGATGATCTTTCCTTTGGGGAAGAAATGTCCGCTTGGTAGCCACCATTGAATGGTTACCCTATAGATTCAAGAGTTTCTTATTCGTCAAGGCAAACAAAGAATTTCACACTTTAATTTGGTTGAACTCATGTTCATTCCCAAGACCTTAAATTGGTTCAAGTGAATCAATAAGTAAATCATACAAAGGCCTTTAGTAGAGGCTTATATTTCCCAATTTGGAACCTTCTAGTCAAATTTGTATTTTCCTTATGTAAACTAATGAAGTAGAAATTCTAGGTGATGCAACAAACCCAACTAGCCCATGACATGCATTCCAAATAACTTGGGTATAACAAGGTGTTTTTTTAGGAGTGAAGTGATAGTTTGTGAAACTTTTGAATCTAAATGAAAGGAAGATTACTCATGTGCATGTCCATGCCAAATATAACAAACAATGTGGATGACCTCTGTACCTGGCAAAATATAATGCTTCCAAACTTGTTAATTTAAATGAAAAAACGATTTTTTTGTTTTATTTTTTTATTATTTATTATTTTATTTTATTTATCAAGGATGAAGATGGTTTAAATAATTTTGCATTTGGCAAAGCCTTCATCACGTTCTTCTTAGAAGTACAATACTAGCTTGGATCATGGAGTTGTAACAAAAGGTGGAAAAAAAAGTATGAATCTATTTTATTTTGAATTGGTTTTTAAAGTATGGATTCTTGCAATATTCATAGGCATTTGTTTTAGGGTGGAAGTATTATGGGATTAGATTGCAAGTTGTTTTGTTGTGATCCTTGCATATTTGATGATTTCCTTTTAATTATAACATGAATGTTAGTGAGGATTCAAAGATTAAATGGTAGGGTTTAACAATTAAAAAGGTGTAGAAGAACGCAAGGAAGGTGGAGAAGGATACTAAAGAGGAAAGTTTAAGCAAACATTTTTTGTTGGACACAAAAATGGATTATTTAAAAAGCTTCACTGAATGTTGATTGGGATTTTGGTTAAGGCAACAAGAAAAAACTAACAATGGCCTTCTTATGGAAGATGGCAGTGAAGTTGTTGAGGTATGTTTGTTGTAAAAAGGGTAGACATTCACATTGTTTTAATGTTACATGTCTCAAGTGTTAATGTTTTATCATAAGAATCCATGTGTGCTAGTTGTGTTATCATGATTAAAAGACCTATTACATGTTCAAAACTAGCCTTGGCTTTCTTTACTTGCTTTGCACAAAGGCCCTAAGCTTCAAGTCACCATTGAAGTGTGGAAAATATATTCAAACACAATGGGCTATTTGATTTGATTTTTAATTAATATTTGAATAATTTGGCTTCTAAGTTGATCTTTTCAAGATGTGCAAGATGAGGGCTTATCATGGTTGTTCTATGGGATTGCATTTGTTTAATTGGAAGAAAAGCAAGTTGGGTTGGGAAGCAAATCATAAGGAATCACTACCATGAACATGTGTGTTTGTGATTGGTTTAAGACTATCCTAGATAGCTTGCATGCAACTATCCATAATCATTCCTACAACTATGTTTGAACCTTTACAATTTTTAGTCATTTTTGTAACTAACTTACACCTAATGTCATTTTTATCCTTCCAATGGGATGATTTCAAGAATAATTTTCAGCCAATAACAACCTTTTATATTTCATTATTTGCAATAATAATTAGTTATTGGTAAAAATAATGGTGTGGACCTAAGACCCCTAGGAGTATATATATATATATATTAGGGTTTTAAAAAAGTATGACAGGGGTATAGTTGTGGGTATAAGGGGGTAGTTTGGGTTTGGTAATTAATATGTTGTAAGTAGTTAAGGTAGGCTAGGATAAACTATGTAGGTAGACTAGTTAACTAATTGGCTAGTTAATAAGCTTAGTAAATAAAATAAGTAAATTAGGTAGGCTAATTGGTACTTGTTAGCTAGGTGGGTAAACTAACCTTAGTAGGCTATGGGTAGGTTGGAAGGTTAAGTTAGGTTAAAAGAAGTTAGTTAATATTATGTATTAACCTTACCTAATGTTAAATTCTCATTTTAATGTAACATATGCCATAATAGACATTAGTCACATGTGTATTGTACATTGTAATGGATGAAACCACAAAATTTACTTCACACATGTGCAATGAGCCATAACTTTTTGGAAAAACCACATTATCTTGTAATGGGTTCAACTCCTTTTACTCAAATAGCCTAAGTAAGCTAGTTAAATAGTTTGGCTAGGGCTAGGTAGCGTACAATAGGCTAGGTAGGTTAAGTAAGGTAAAATAGGTTAATTAGGTTTAGTCTATGTTAGCTAAGTAATTAATAATAATTAGGTCCAAATAATAAAAATAATTAGGCTAGGTAGGTTACCAATATAATTGCAAATTAATTAGAAACCTTGCCACAATTTTATTGCATGCCCCATTGTAACCCCCCCCCCCCCCCCCCAATGGAAAATTTATCCTATATTACAACTAGAACCCAAGACATAGCAAACCACAAAGGGTTTTTTCAAGCCTTTAAGAAAGAGAAGCAATTACAATCCATTTCAATGGTTTTTTTACCTACAAATGGATATTTGGCCCCATGGTCCATTAAAATGCCATGTTATTTTCTCCTTATAAATAATCACTTTTTTATATAAAGCTTTTAAAACCCACTATTTGTTAACCTACACATTACTTTGATGCCCTTGCCTTTTCTTGCCTTAACATTTTTTAACATAAACAAGCATAACCTCTTGATGATACCCTTCTTTGCAATATATAGTAGATGTTGTAAATCCTTGCTTCACAACCATCAAAGTTTAGGTAACAATGTCCCCTAAACTTTTAGCTTGCTTACATCACAACGCATTACTATGTTTCCAAAAACTTGCACATGATACAAGAATTTTCCACCCAATTACAAGTGTCGGGGGTTGAGGATGATGCCTAGTTTATATCATCGCAAAGCTTTTATTCAGAAGGTTAAAAAGAAACCACATAATGCCAAAAGGATAAGAAAAATCCTCTTTTGAGATTTTCTTTTGATTATATGCCAATATTGACACACTTGCCCAAGCTAAATATTTTTTGTTATTCCAATTTAATTGCTACAAGTTCCATTTAGGTGCCACCTCCAAGCTCATTTCATGCTACTCATTTGTTCATGGTGACAATGGATCCATTGGGCATGTTGATCAATTGTAGCATGTGGTCATTAATAGGTGGCATACCATATATATAAATGGTCAAAGTGTGAGACTATATAGTCGACCACATATTTTATTCAAAAAAATGATGTCATGTCATTTATGATTAATTGCCATGTGCAACTTGTCATAAATAACTAATTGGTTTTTTGGTTGCAAATGTCACTTGCAATTAAAAAATATAAATACCAGCCAATTCTAAATGGTCATTTTTCTTTTAGTGAATTCCCATTTTGAAAGTTGGGAATCTTGGGGTGTCCTAGATATTTGGAACAAGGTGTGGGGGACTTGTCGAAATTGGCCCCTATTTAAACTATTGAAAAGACTTGAATAATACATAACTAAAGTTGAGTTACATTCCATAAAGAAATATTTGAAACGTAAATTATGGTCATTTGAAGGGTCAAAAATCAAACAACCAAAATTACTTATGACCATTCAATCATCTAATAGATGGTTCAGATAAACTTCACTTGAAAAACTTCATGTATATTGTTAGATTTTTTTTTAAGGGCTACAATTTTTCTTGTAAAATTTTTATAATTGAAGGCAAAATGAGCAAATTATGAAGCCCCAAAGTAGCAAGATTCATAACTTGTAATTTAGGGACTCTCCTTTCAAAGTTTTAAGAAAAAATGTCATTCAGATGTAGCTTTACAAATTATGTCATTAGGGAGGAAAGTGGCATGATTCTTTTCAAGTTCAAATTATAGTGTGTAGTTGAATTTGAGTTAGCTTGTGACTTGTTGTTACACCATTTGGGCTCCAAATTACATTATCAATTTATTTTTCTTGGTTTGTGTGATTTGACATGACCAAAAGTTCAATTTGGGTGCATGTCTTAATTTTATGTTTAAGGTTAATCACATGACCCTCTATCTTGATGGAGCTAGGGAGCACACCCAAGACTTTCAATTCTTTTGCAGTGCAATGTATCAAAAAATTTACCCCAATATTTTTGTGGGAATCAGAGAATTATTTTTTAAGGTTCAAATTTGAAGGTGAATAATAAATTATAAAACATTGAGTGACCAAAAAACTAAAAATTAATTCTCCCAATAATCTTTTATCTAATGCATCCAAATTTACAAACATAAATGGTAGTGGAGGTTAGACAATCAAATACATAATTTTTGGTTTGTTAAAATGATTGTCACATTTCATCAAAACCTTTGAAAACTCCTCCTTTGAATATTGTATATTTTCAAACAATATTGGAAGACTTCAATCACTTTTAATTATTGGATTTTTTTTTGAGGGTTACATCAAACTTTTGCAACAAAAGGCTAAAAAGCTTTGCCCTTTGCATTGAATGGCTATGAATTTTATATCCTTTCATTTTTTTGCACATGTTTTGTGAATACTTATGTAATAATTGTCTATTTATTTAACAACCTACACATTATGATAACATTGCAATGTATTGAAAATTTTACACCCACAAAATTATAATAATTAAACAATAAATTATTCTAAATCTATATTTAAAGGGATAAATTTACATTTTTTCTTACCACACCAAATATTAAAAATGTTAATTCAATCTAGGGCCTTTGCTTCTTGTCGACACAATGATACCTACATTAATGCATAGGCAAAATCTCAAGTTTAGTTTTTTTATGTGATTTCTTATCACCCATTTATGCTTTGACAATCCATGTTCACAAATAATTGTGTTGTTGAAAAAAGAATCACCTTCTACCATAGGTTAATTAAAATCATTACAACAAAACCATGTCTTTTGCACCCTTTAATTTGTGTGATTATAATGACTAACTTGTGCAATTTACTTGTTTGAAATGACTAGATGGGGTACTTTTTGTCCACGTTGCTCCCCCTACCTATGTAGTTTTTCTACTATGATTAGGTGCATTACCCCTTCTATTCATATTGGACATTATCATTTACACATGGACTACATAATGCCTTGGTGATAGTGGCACACATAGCATGTGATTAAGTTTAATCCCCACAAAACACTCTTCAAAAAAATTCAGAACTTTTTGACATGTATAGTTCTTAATTACTTTGTCCATTTTGACTATGAATTTGGTTAATTTGACTAGACGATTTTAATTCTCAAAATGACATGTATCTTTTTGATAAATTTAGTTGACCAAAGTGAGATTTTCAACTAATTAGTCAATGTGCCATTTAGTCAAATAAGACATGAAAAACATTTGTAGTGAAAAATAGAAAGGAATGCAATAAAGTGAGACATGGACTCATAAAATTTGAAGAAAATAATTACATAAGTAGGTAGGTAAATAAATGAATAATTATTTATTTGGGCATGAATTATTGGGGTAAGTAGGTAGATCATGGCAAGGTAATTAAATTATAGGTAGGTAGATAATTAAATAAATAAAAATATTTTAAGGATTTTTAATTATATATATATAAAGTAGGTCATAGGAAGGTTGTAGGTAGGTCGTTTTTAGGCAAGTAAATGGATGTTTGGTAGGTGAATTAATAGACAGAAAAATGAGAAAAAAAATCATGTTAAAATTTGGATAAGTTTTTTGGAGGAAACATATTTATTTATTTATTATTTGACACATTGTTATGTGGTGATTGGTTACCAAAAACATTGGCATTTGGCCATGGAAACTAGGGTTTAATTCTTATCAACATATATATATGTGGTAGATGTACATTGTACATATTTATGGATGCGTCTGTGTATATATAAGTGCATTGTATAGTGGGTAGGTAGTTAGATAATTAATTTATAAATATTTTATGCATAAATTTTAAAAATTAAACAAATCATATATATTCTGTTGCCCAAATATTGTTGTTTCATTTGACCAATCAAAAAATTCACCATTTGATTGATCAAAAGGACCTAATAAAACCACAATTTTCAAAAATCAACTTGTCCAAGGTGACTAAATAATTGAGTTGAAAATGTCACTTCTTGGTGAATTTTTAAAAATAGTAATAAAAAAGTTGTGAATTCTTGTAATGTCATCTTCACAAAATTAAAAAGTTTGCATCTTGCCATGTTATATTCATTTTCACCATATTGAACTTGGATGATCAATTTATTGAAAACCAATTCTTTCTAAGTTTCATTTTTTTAACATCATTAATTAGATAATGTTTAAGACCAAATAAATGAACATCAATATAATTAAAGATATTAGTTTGAACTTGTCTACAAGTAATGAAGGATATATTATTTTTCAATTATTGAACAATCCTTTAAGTGTCCACTAATTAAATGGCCAAGAACAAGATCAACATGTAAAGATGATTGCATGAAATACCATCGATAAATGTTGTCATTTGTGTTGGCACAACCTTTCAAAGAAATTGATCAATCAATATTTGACATTTAAAAAAAAATCTCTTCCTAGGTCATACCTCTTCAAGGGCAAAGAGGTAATCCTCACACATTAGTCAATAGATTTTTCTTAACACAATTCCAATAATGTAGGCATGCAATGTACCAAATCTTGTAGAATTTTTCCCTTGGACAACTATGAGATCGAAGTGAAACAATAGGTGATTTTTTGAGAGCTTCCAAAAGCTTTTGCCATGTCTTTGCACCTAATAGATGACATTTATGTGGGCTTTCAATCCATTCATATGCACAAATCCAAGCTTTGGAAAAACCCAATTGCTAAATCCCTTGCAACCAAAGCCTCTTTACATGGCATTTAACACATTTCAAAAAGATGCAAGATGCAATTCATCCTTCACGTAAATCAAGTTGCACCTTATGTTTGTGACAATAATGATCATGGCCATTAGTCACGACTTTTTCCAATGCATTTACAAAACCAAACTACATATAAACTCACATATAACTTCTCCTATAACCTTATCAAGAAACATAAATTCTAAAAATTCTAAAGGAGTAGACCCCTTGTGCTGATTCCAAACATCAAAGTTTGCCAATTCCACCATGGTTAGAATTGTTCCTTGCTCCCTTCAAATCATGAGGTCAACATGTTTTTCTATTTAGAAAGATGTTTACCATTGTGGTTCTCCCTTGCCAACACAAAATGGATGTCTTGTGATCTTCATTCTATATATATATATATGTATGTGTGTATTCAAATGTACATGCATGTCCCAAGGTTCTTATTCAAAAGACTCATAGAAAGAATAAGAGGACTCATCACATTAAAAAACAACACCTTTCATCAATTTACTTGTGCTTTTTAAAACTATGACATAAAGCCATCGTTTTGTGTAAGGTAAACGCGACAATGGGGAATCCCCAAAACAAAAGGCGCCTACGACAAGACAATAACCAAGTCTCCACCTTGCATTTTGGTAATCTCCCACAACCGTGGGCTTTACCCATTGTAAAGCATGAGACAAATGTTAGCATGAATTTAAACATATGTAGATCACAAGATGTGTGAAAGGAAAATGGACTCGCAACAACACAAGAATCCAAGCCCAAAACATAGAAACCAAAACACTTGCATAATAATTTAAAAATTTCCACTTGATATTCCTTAAGATTGGGGGAGATCTCACTTAGGAATAAGATCCATCCTATTTTCTAAGCAGAATGTCCATGAATATATAAAGTGGCCTCCAAATATATTAGGAAATTTCTCTAAGTGCTTTTTGTTGATGGAAATAGGCATGCAATTATTGAATTGAGTTAATTAGAAAACCCTCGAAATGTTATAATTTCTCTCACCATTTCTAATTATTTTGCTAGGGTGAAAAACACCACTAGGTTGGGTTTGCAATTAAATAGATAGCTTTTGCAAAGCTTCCTCCATAAACCACTATGAAATTAGATAATATACTCCATGGGCCCAACTTAAAAAGCTTCCTAATACCTAGAGTCTAGACCGAGCTCCAACTTGTTTTCTTTGCTAGCAAAATTGCAATGAAAAAAGAGAGAAAAAAAAAAGTTTTTAGGGTTTTGAATTACCTTATTTCAAGAGACAAATTTTAAGAAATCACTTAGATTTGAAATAACATCGGTAACAAAAATAGCCTGATTTTCTACATTAGGTCCCAATGGGTAGCTGAGATTATTGAATAATGCTTAAATTGTTTATTTTCATATCTCATTTATAGCCAAATGTTTTGGCTAAATCTTTTCTTATGGATGACCACCACTTCAGGTACCTCCCATTGGGGTGAATTTTCATCACTTGGCAAAAAAAAAAAAAAGGTAGTGTGAAGTTTATAAAAGAAATTTTGGGGAAAAAAAAAAAGGCCCCAAATCGCCATATTTTGAAGGAAAAAAAAACTAAAATTGCCAATATTTGGACAATAACATAGCAGGCATAAATTTTTTTTCTAATGTCCTCTCTGACCTGTAGCCAAGTTTGGCTAAATCCTCTTGCACACGATTGCCAACCCACCGACCTCACAAAATTTGTTTCAGGGCCAAAATTTCACACTATGGAGATTAAAAAAAAATCTACTACTAAATATTTAAAGGGCTTTTTGCCCCAAAAAAAAAAAAACAGCACAAAACTCACTGTATTTTGAGAAAATAAAATCAAAAGTCGCCATATTTAGACAATGAGTTCCTGGAGGTGGCCAGAACAAAGCAAGAATCTAAAGAAATTCCACTGTCCTGTCTGACCTATAGCCAAATTTGGCTCATTCATCTTATGGATGATCCCTAAACCCTAAACCCTTAACCCTTGTCCACCTACTTGACAAAAATTCCCCCCCAAAAAAAACACTCTGCTCCCAAGTTTGAAAAATGAAATTAAAAAGTAATTAATAAATATTAATATGATTAAATTACTAAAATTTAAATAAAATAAATATATTTATTATTAATTTAAATATATTAAAATAAATTATTTATTAAAAATTTAATTTAATTATTAAATGTATTTATTATAATTTATTATTTTAA
>Ga0116231_10007243_pt1 | contig 20489 bp, 11 predicted proteins | sample S1TSphgellanicum_2_FD_89695 | JGI IMG/M metagenome (GOLD analysis project Ga0116231, IMG submission 89695) | Host-associated microbial communities from peat moss isolated from Minnesota, USA - S1T2_Fd - Sphagnum magellanicum MG | ecosystem: Host-associated > Plants > Peat moss > Unclassified...
AAAAGCACCAAAAGTACCCGCCCGCCCGCCGGCCCACCCGCGCGCCCGCCGGCCCACCCGCGCGCCCGCCCGCCCGCCCGCCCTTCATTCATTCATTCTGATTGCCGTTGAAAAGATGTTCTCGGAATATCCGACATGGTGCGTGCCTGGATCGTGGCTCGACAATCCCCACAACAGGGACACGACGGTCGGCTGTCAAAGCACACACACCCCCAGCTGGCGCGCACCTGTCGGTGGCTGACACCACTTGTCCACCCTCTCAGGCTACAGGCCAGGCGTAGCTAAACGACAGACGGTCAGTGGCCGACCAACATATCTACCTGTTGTCTCCCCCGCATCCCCGCCACCTTGCGTAACTCCTTGACCTTGTTTTTTTCTCCCTGCCAGGGGTCAAACTAGCGCCCCGCCAAGCAACAAGTAAAATTTGCTTGCTAATTATGGACATGATGATGGTCGCTGGTTTTTCGCGGTCAACTTTGTGATGTAGCCAAATTGGCGATTATCCAAAAGGAAGCTTTCGCCAAATTTGACGAAACATGAACGTAACTACTCCTTCCAGATTTTGGGCTACCCTATTAGAAAACGAAATATTTTTTATTTTGGTCATTTAAGAAAATTTCTAGTAATGGCGATTGAAAAAATTAAAAAATGAAACCTTCATTTCTGAATTTTTCATTCTTAACTTTGGCAATCATCCATTTGAAGATTTAGCCCAAATTGACGAGACATGAACGTAACTCCTTCAAGATTTTGGGCTACCCTGTTGGAAGCCAAATTAAAATTTTGGCTACTTAAGAAAATTTATAATCATGGCAATTGAAAAATCAAAATAAGATCTTCATTTTTGAAATTTTTCATTTTTAACTTGGCTATCATCCATATGAAGATTTAGCCCAAATATTGGCAATGTACGAGATATGAACATAAATCAATTAGAGCTCCTTCTATATTTTTGGCTACCCATTGGGACCGAATATTGAAATTTCGCAGTTTTTATTAGATTTTTCCAAGTTTTGGCGATTGAAATTGAGACTTCACGTTTCGGGCAGTAAGAAAAAGGTTGATTACTGTGGTCCGTGAAAACGGGGTTCCGTCGCTACCAGTCGCGGCACTACTTGCACCAGTTGCGCTCGACCAGTCTCGACACGCTCGCACTGCACGCCATCCTGTTTCCATCAGGATCTCAGGAGTGTCTCGCTGCAGACTGACTGCGATCTCTCTCTCTCTCTCTCTCTCTCTCTGGCCCTGCCATATCCATGATGAGCATGTTAATGTTTCCTTTTGGGTCTGGAATCAGACGGTGCAAATATTGCTTTCCACGTAAGGAAATCAACTCTTTTCTCGATCGCTTGGTTGGAAAGTCTGGCATCAGCTCTGCAGCCGCAGCTTGTCAGATCACTTGCAAAGGCAACAAGTCTTACATAGGCCAGAGGTACTTATTGCTTACTGTCTCCAGTACTCTGTGATAAAACATGAAACCCATCAGCCATTCTCTTGTGCGTGTTGTGGATGCAACCAGCCCTTGCACGGGTAGCCTCTAGGGGGTGGTCTCATAATGGCACAACTGCACTAACCTGGGTATTGAAACCATTGAATTAAGCTGACGATGCTAGTTTCCAAGTTCACAAAAGATTTCAGCTCACAGCTCATATGGTGGAAACACGCTAAACACCCCCTCAATGAGCAGCAGCTCTATGGGGTGCATTTCTTGGTTGACAGTGCTCTACCCCTATGCAAAGCTATGGCTGGTTTGGCCCTATTTTCTGGCTAAATAAAAAAATAGCACTATTATTATTCAAAGAAGAAAACCATGTTAACAGCAGATACCCTCACTTTGTCTTGACAAATGTTGGGCTTGAAATCATTGTGAGACAACAAAAATAATAATAATAATGATCTTTTTGCAAAACAAACAAAATTAAAGTTGTGCATTTTTGTGCAGAACCACAAGAGATGCAAAAAAAGTGCAAAAAGACAAACACAAAATTAGGGTTGGGGAATATTTAGCATCCCGCATGTTGGTGTGGTGTGTCGCATACAAATAGAGCTCCAATTAAAACAGACATGAAGGAAATTAATTGAAGACATTATTATAGGTGAGTTAGATGTCTTTTTTGTTGCCAGAGCCATTATTGAATTCTGAGTGTGAAATGGTTGATTTAATTCTTGTTGGGATCAAAAGAGAAGTATGTTAAGGAGAATCCCTTCAAGTTAGTTACTCCCAATTCATCATTCTCTTGGGGGGACCAGTGGGGGACCATCCGAGCTGATCTGTGCTGGAGAAAAGTGAAACTTTGTGACGTCTCTGGAGTGAATGTTAGTGCAGCATTGGGCCCAGAATCAAACTATATATATATATGTATATGTATCTGATGTATTCATTTGTGCAGCATATTCCAAAAGCTTCCACACCACAGCACTAGTCCACAAAGAAAGATTTTTGAAGTTTGTCGTAACTTGGGTGCAGCCAGCCGGACGTGGGAAAGCGAAGTCATTCCAGAGTTGGTGGATGATTTACATACAGGCAGGCTTAGCTGGTGACTCAGTTTTTTGTGAACTGGATTTATCACCAGGATTTGTCTTTTGCTTGTTGGAAAAGACGAGAGAGCCCTGCATGGGACCCTCTGAAGTGCAGATTGTAAAATTAAGCAACAACCCACCCCCATATTGAGTGCACACTAGGTGCACAACATGATGCCTTTAAAGACTCTTGTACCTTGCTTGCAAAGTCATGGAGTTTTTTTTGTTTGTTAATATTTCATTGCAATAGAGTCAAACACATGCACACCAGGTTTTGGGCAGGTATTTGATTTTTTAATAACCGCTAGCTGGCTGGCTGGCTGGCTGGCTTCGGATATTTGAAAAATGGAAATATATTATTTTTAAAACCTGCATTTCCGGGTATTGGTAAGAGAATCCCATCAAAGAACCATCAACTCTGGGTAGGGTACTTTGAAAAATCCCAATGAAAGAACTGCCCGTTCTGGTTATTTCGCTACCCTCTAAGAACCGTCACGTTTCATGGAAGAATCCCACGATTTTCTGAGCGTAATTTTTACATGTAACATATTTAATTGAGAAATTTTGAATAGTTCAAGATAAGATAATTCATGTGGTGGTGATGATATTTCATATGGGTACATAATTATGCATCAATATTTTTGTGTATGAGCATAAATGTAGAAAATGTTGAAATGAACTTTTATGGGCAATCAAACATGTTTTTTGACAAGATGATTTCTTACACATGTGACCTATTCCTCAAGCTATAAATTTTGAACCTAGTGAATATAACCAACCAGCCCAAACAATCATTTTCCTTGTAACCCTTTCCTTTAGAATTTCAAAACTTTGAAATTTTCATATGATTCGATTTTTCACAAAAATTCACCCAATGAAGATGTACTTGTAGAAAGGGAACATGCTTTTGTTATACAAAAAGTTGAAAATCAATGCATGATTTTATGAATTGGTTTTGAATTTATTTTTTCAAAGTACAATTGGGGCACTTGGTATAGTTACTTTAAAAGACCCAAAATGACATTTACATAGTGTCCAAAACACTTTTAAATATTTCTATTAATTTAACATCACATCATTGTATTTATTAACATACAACAATCCTCTACAATTATAATAATGTAAATTGGAAAAAATCCAAAGTTGGACTTTGGAATCCTTTATAAGTTGTCACTCCTCTTTGGTAACCCATTCACAAACAAACTCAAATTTAATATGAAATGGATATATTATTAACTAGTTAGTAGGTTATTAATGATCAAATTGATGATCCATTGAAACCCATGTCAAAACTCAATAACTAACCAACACTAACAAGACCAAACGTGTCATATTCAATCTTGTGAGGTCAAAAAGTTGGTAATAGTGCCCAAAAATATTAAAATTAACCAAAATTACAAAAAGACAAAAAATTAGTCCAAACTTTCTTTAAATGTTATTTTTTTTGCTAGGGTGTGAGAATTCACCTGCAAAGAACATTGGTCAAAAAACACATAAGAAAATAATTGTGATATTTCAAATAGGTAGGTGAATGTAGCAAAGGTATAATATGAATACTACGTATCTTTAAGCCTTTAATGAAATGTAACAAGCAACAAGGAACCTTTTTGAATTGGATTATTTCAAGTATTTTCTTGGTTTTAAATCACAAATTTTGGGGAAGAAATTTTGGGGCCTAGCTGTTTTTGTATCATCTATTCCTAGACCTTAACATTTGTACTATTATTCAAGGATTATTTTTTTTGTCTTGTAAATATTCACCCTTATGTTTTTTAAAAAATATATAAATTTGAAAGTTTGTTATGACAAGTTATAACATCATGTCTCCAAAACACATCATATTCCATCCTTTGAATTATCTAAAATCAAATTTTTTTCATCACAATAAAAAAATGCATAATTTCAATGTTGAAGTGCAAAACATTTTTTCTCACATCAATTACCAATAAGCCTATTAGATCCATTATCCCCTAAGTAATGACATAATTGAACATGTAGCATAAAATTTCAATACCCTTGGGCACATATATGCCCTTGAAAAACACACCAAAAACATCAACCAAGATCAATGTGATTAATGCTTCAAGCCTCTTTCCAAGATGTCCCATTTCAAGGTGGGTTTTGATTATGCTTGTTTTTTTGAACATATAAATTGTTGTATGATATGTATATGTGTTTAATGTTTTTAGAAACTAAATTATCCATATATTGTGTAATTACTAATTTGTTGTTATTATTGATACCCAAAATCAATCTTGATTTTTATTTCTTTAAGCTACATACATTCATATCATTGTTGGGCATGTAAGTGTAAATGGTCATCAATATTCATGCAAGTGTAACTACCATGTATATTTAGACATATCCCTTTGTAAATGATTTCGTTTGCATTTCATTACATGAGGATAATGTTTTAAGTTTTCAATTAATTTTCATGGAAGGTTGTGTAGTTTAACTATGGCAATATATATGGATGGTTCCACCCCCAAGTATTTCTAACTATTATAATTTATTTTCAAAAATTATAGGCTAATCCATTTTAAATTAAGTTAGGTTATTCCACCCTAGGTTATTTTTAAATATAAAATAACCCAAGGTGAAATAACTTATAATAATTAACAACTACCTTAAATACAATAGCCTAAAATAATTTAGGGTGGAAAAATCTATATTAACAAAAAATAACATATTGTATAATAACTTAAAATAACCAAAAGAAAGTTTAAGGTATAAGCTTATAGTGGAAAAATGAGAATAATTTAAAGTAGAATAATCTTAAATAACATAAAGTGAAATAACTTAGAATAACCTAGGTTACAATAACATGTACTAACCTAGATTAATAAAAAATAACCTATAATAAAATAACCAATAAAGGCTTAGGGTGGAATAACTTATGATATTCAAAAAATATCCTAAGGTAGAATAGATGAAAAAAACTTTAAATAATGTATGGAAGAATAGCCTTGAATAACCAAAATAGGTTCGGGTTGAATAACCTAAAATGATCCAAAATCATTTAGGGTGAAATATTTGAAAATAACAAAAAATAGCTTATAATGAATAACTAAAAATAACTTAAGGTGAAATAACCTAAAATAACCAAATATGACCTAACTTGAAATGGCCTAAAATAACCACCAAAAGGTTAAGGTAAAATAGCTAAAAATATAAGGTGTTTGATGTAAGGGGGGCTAAGTGTTTGGTGATGGGTGAACTAAAACACATTAGGATTTCAAACATAAATTTTTGGATTGTTGCATCTTTGCTTTTGAAATACAAAGAAATTTTGTAAAGTTCTAGTTGGCGCACCCATTAGGTTCTAAATCACTCAAAATGGACTAAACATGAAGAAAATCAAGATTGAGCTTGAACTATATAGAGGTTTAGAGCTTTAAATATATATATTTTTAAAGCAAACTATCATTCATCCTCTTCTTATGTTTTTTTTGTGTTGATTCTTTATTTTTGACATTGAGAGAACATTCATAACCCTCTCATTTGTGCATCCAATGACAGAAAAATTGTTGAATTTAGAAAATATTGAAAAATGTTTGATAATAGGTACATGTCTATTAATGGGCAATTTTATTTTACTACCCTGAGAACCAAATTATGGTTCTCTCGTAGAATGGATTTGATTCTCAAAAAAAATTTAAAACAAAACAATTGGTTCTCAATAATTTGATCCTCATTTGGGTGAAAACTATTAATCTGGTTTTCAAACCAATTATCACGAATTGTGATACGAGTTGATTTTTGTTGGGAAAACTTGTTTGAGAATCGAAGGTCCTAATGAGAACCACCCAACAATGATTTTGTCATGAATATTGGGTTGTTAACAATGTTGGGCAATTATTAAAAGAAAGGCACCAAATAATTGGCAATTCTCAAGGTGGTTGGTTCTTAGAGATGTATAATCATGGTTCTTTAAGAAAATCAAATAACCGGTTCAATTATATATATAACCATGATTCTAAAATTTATTTATATATAGTCTCACAATTCCCAAAAATCCAAGAACCCATCAAATAACCTTTTATAAAATTGTGTGGAGAACTCAAACCAGACATTGTTCAATTCTAAAAATTTTCAAAAAAAAAAACCAAAACTAGAAGTTTGAAAAAAAAATCAAATAACTTCCCAACACTAGTTGTTACCAATATCTAGGGGTTATTAGCAATGGTGCCAAATAACCGGTAATTTTCAAAGTGATTCTTTAATTTATATAACTTTGGTTTTAAAAATTCAAGAAACCCAAAATTTGATTTATAACCATGGTTTTCAAAAATCCAAAGAACCAATCTTGATATACAACAATAGCTTGAAAGACTCATAAGAACCAATGAAGTAACATGTTCATTATAAAACAACCAAATTCTTATTAGTTATACCATGAAACCCAACAATTTTTTTAAGGATGTTGTAAAAACCCATTACTATAGGTTCTTTGATATCTGAAAATTCAAAACTAGAGGTTCTTTGATTTCCTAAATTTTAAAAATCCACCAGAAGCAGAGGTTATATGAAAAAAAAAGGTCAAATAACCACCGAACATTTGGTTGTTTACTTGTTACTCCTACTGAAGCTCACAAGGGAAGAAGCAAAGGTTAATATTTGATATTTGATAATATAGTTCACAATTATGTATGTGTTTACAAATAAATAAACAAGCAACTCATTGCGTAATGGCTTTGTCCAATGTTATATGATTATGATCAATATTTTATTTCAAAAACCAACTCCTTAGGAAGGAAAATAAAGAATCTTTAGGAGTATTTTATTTTTTGAAATTGAATATCAAAATTAATTTATTATATTGGGAGGCATGTGCCAAATTTGCCAAGGTACTATAATATATGGAATGTTTGGAATCTAAAATTTTGAAAACTAAAATGTTTAAATTGGGATGTGTGAATATTTAAAGCTAAAAATTGAAATCTCTATATGAAACATCTAGAATTTAATCATTTGAAAACTTGAATGTCTAAATTTGGATGTGTGAATACTGAAAGTTGAAAATTGAAAACTGAAATTTGAAATCTCTTTGTGAAATGTCTAGAAGGAATTTGAAAATTTGAAAATTGAAATGTTTGAATACTGACAACTAAAAACTGAAATGTCTAAATACTAAAAATTGAAAATTGAAATGTTTGAATAATGAAAATTGAAAACCAAAATGCCTAAATACTAAAAATTGAAATTTGAAATCTCTATATGAAATGTCTAGAATTTTAAATTACATTTTACATCTTTAATAAAAAAACTTTAGTGTAAACCCTACTTTTGTAGAGAAACTTTCATCTTGTGTGGTAAGTTCATCAAACTAGTCATGGACCCAAAGCTTCTCATCCTTGGATTCCCATAGCTTCTAAAGGAGGAAGCTATGTCAACCCAATTTTTGACATATGTCAGCCTAGTCAAAAAGTTTGATCTCTCTTATGGAAAACAACAAAAGGAAAATGTTTGCAAAAGAACTGTTAATAAATTTAATAATGATACTCATACAAAATAACACCAACCACACCTTTATTGTTCTCCATCAATTTTTTTGAACTAATAACTTCAACATGTTTTAATCAGTTCGGCTATAACAAGAAAGGGCATGAAAGGATCCCAACTATAACTCCCACCATGAGCCGATTGTGGAAGCGAACTGCATTGTTAGTGGGTTCACCATCTCCATAGTTGAGAACAAACATCATGTAAGGAAACATATCAATTTCTTTCCTTATTAGTTTTCCATACATCAACAAGTTTCCCATACTTGAGTGTCCAACAAATTCTCAAAGGCCATAAGTAAAATAGCAAAAGTGGGTGAAATTGCACATGTCAATCATTTAAGCATGTCAATTTCTTACGTGGCAATGGTGAAAAAGGCAATCTTCTCCTTCTTCGTCTTATTTTCATATTGTTGATCATCTACGCCATATTCATCTTGAAACACTAGCACCAAAAAAATATTTAGTCCTCATTTTAGTCCTTTGCTCTACCAATAGAGCTAGGTTGAGGGGTGTGGTAATGAAAGGACATATTTTCTTTATGTTATTCCTACCAATAATTGGGTTAATGAAATCCAATGTCTAAAGCTTGAACTTTGATTAATACAATTTTTTAAAATCCATATTCCACCAATAATACAAATGGAACAATATAATCCAAGGGACAAATTTGGGAGCCTTAAGCATATCTACACAATGAACACATCCCTCAAAATGTTGTCATTAGATTGGCATGTTGCATTGCACAATGCATTGCCAAGTGTTGATTCATTTAGAACATTTGATAGTTCAAACTATCTCATTGGGCATTAAGATAGTTTCCTAGTGATTTTAACTCATCACCACTTTGCAAACCTATGATTTCAATCCCACAATTTACACATAAGTTCCATCAATAGTCAACCCGGTGATTATGTGGGTTAGTAGATCAACCCAACCATCTAAAATTATAATTTGTGGGGTTTTTTCTAGCTACTTCATAGTAGAATTGTGCAATCATGTTACTAGAGTTTATGTTGAAGACAATGTGGACCTTTCTTGAACCTAAAGGCTAACACAAAGATATACGCATGCTCTACAATCAATCTCTTTCCACATATTTGATGACATGCAAAATGAAAATAAGGTAAAACAACTGACATTGTGAATCAATTCTACATTATTTGGGTGTCTGACAACCTTTGTGATTGTTTAGTAGGAAAGTCTCAACATACCAAATTCACTACCTTGAATACCAATTTGTTGTCATATTTAACCTTCCCTTTTTCAACAAGAGCCTCTTAGTAAGATGCAAAGAAGATTAGGCCAATGATAAACACAACCCCCCTTCTAAACACATTATCATTGCAAACATCATGTCTGAACATTCATGTTTTTATGCCATCTTTAAACCTTACGAGTTGAAAACAAACATTACAAAAAATTGCATCATTGAATGCAACGAGAATCCAAATTCATTTCATATTCCACAACTTTCATAAAGAGAGAAAGTGTCTTGAACTCATGCCAAAATCAAAGTTGTCTCTAAAAATATGTTGATTTTCTGAAGTATTTGTAAAAGATACATACATGTATAATTCCTTGTGCATGGTGGCATTATGATCTTCTTTTTCCATAGCAATATGACAGGCAAGTTCCAATGGAAAAATAATTTTATCCAGGCATGTAGAAAGTTCTCATGAGATGTATAGATCAAGATTATCAAACAATTCAATACAAGAACAATTGACCTTGGCAAATCGTTCTGTAGTTCCTGTTTGAATGCCAAAAAGAATGGTAAGCTTTTTTTTTGTTTAATCTTTAGGTTCATTGTTCTCATGAATATCTTTTGTCACTTCTTTAAGTCTCAAGTGATCTATTGGACAAAAACTGTCTCCACAACAATAAATTGAAATAGAGGAACATGACATCCACTTACACCCCCAAAAGAAAATAGACCAATAGTATGATGGTCAAATTAACTACACAAGTTTGGTGTAACAAAGTCTAACTTACTAATAATCTTGAAGCTTAAATGGTTAGTGCCAAACACTTTGGCATTACATTCCTTACATTCCTTGAACCAAGACATATATTTTTTCAATAGATTCCTAATCATGTGCAAGGTGCCCCTGGACACTGTTAAACACACCACATGCAACTATTGCTTTGTCAACTATGGTTTGTGTTTTAACATTGTCATTGGATTCACAAGCCACCACTAGACTTTCACATGCTTCAAGAAAGTTCTACCTTGCAAATGTAACAAAATCCATAGTGAAACCCCACAAAAAAATCTTTTAGTATTGTAATACATAATCGTGAGAGCTTGAAAAACATTCCACATGAAGAAAAAACACAAATAAGCAAATAAGCAACACCATACCCCTAACATGTACATAAAAGCAAAGAGATCCCTAAATCCTAAACCCTAAACCTTTAAACAAACCTTCGAGGCAATGAGGAGGAGTTGTTCCAAAGGTGAGTGAGGAGGGAAGGTTGAATGTAGGACATTTCAAAACCTACAATGTTCAATTACTTGAAAATGTAATGTACTTAGGGTTACATCCACCCAAACATGGAAAATTACATCCATGTGAAAATTTTAATTCTATAAACATTTGTCATCTCCACATTGGCCAATGAGTAAGCAAAAATTTTATCCCCAAATCCAAATTATGCGCAAATGCCTAGTCTTTTCCCTATGGGCATAACCAATAAACAAAGGGTGTGTCATACTCTAGCCTTGCCATTTAAAATTTTAAGGCAAAAGAAGAATTATGAAAACTCAAATATTTCACCATGCAAAAATACAATCTTCAAAATAATTCTTTAAAAAAAACCAAAAATCCTTTAAGATGTTATAACTTTGTAACTAATCTCAAGTTTCAACACAACCCAAAATATCATGTTCAAAAATCCTCATATAGAATAGACCTATCGTTACCTAGGGGCCAAAATCCCTTAAGCTAGTATACTCTATAATGAATTTAAACACAATATCCTTGCCTTGGTAGGCAAGGCCAATAAATAAATAAACAACAACTAGAAACAAACAAACAAACATATTTGCAAAACTTCCCAAAAATAACTTTAACCCAATTCTCATGCTTACCATGCTATCTGATATCCTTTTTTTGACCATATCATTTCATGAAAAAAATGCTCTTCTTTTTCCATGTTTGTTTTGGCTAGCACCCAAGTCCCCTCTCTTCTATTATAGTACTTCTTTTTCCCAACTTTAGCATCTTGCATGTTCTAGATGGTGAGCTTGATTGAGGAAAATAGATCATGGAGAGTGGTGAGAGTAGACTTGCACCCACCACCAACATACCATTACATGATGGATGATAGATAGATAGATGGATAGAAAACACCTTCTTGGTGTGTTCATGTACCATAATGGTTCACCATGGTCATTAGCAATGTATTAACCATCCACATGTATTTAATATCTACCTAGATAGTAGCCACCAAGTGACTTAATTACCTACTTTCCATATACATAGTATAGCCACTTACATTACCTATGTCTTCAAACATCATTCAAACTTGATGTTAGAACTTATAGTGTTACACAACTTAAGCGTTTAGATAACATCATAAAAAAAAATGTTTATTTTAAAGTTAACATGTTGATTTAAAATGTTTGTTAACAATTTTGGTGTTCATTTAAGCCTAGGTTAGTGTTAAAATAAATTAGGATAAGGTAAAGTGATTTATCTTTATCATGATGAATGATTCACATTGTCACGATGAATGTCAATGGTTAGTTACCACAATCTATATTGATTATTATAATATAAATTATTATAGTTAATTTTAAATGTAATAAATATTGAGTTAAACCTCACAACAATGGTTTTTTAATTAATTAATTATTTTTTCAATTTTATGATGTTGCCACATTGGTGATCATCCACAAGGAGATCTAGTCACATTTGACTATTTATCAACCATGAAAGTAGAAATTGATTAAAATCCCTTTATATCTTGGTTACTTGTTTGAACAAAGTGTAGAAACATGATGATTTTTTAGATTAATTTTTTTTTTTGAAATTTTTTTTGAATCAAGGGGAATATTAGACATAATATTATTTTTTGAGATTTTTTTCACCAAATGGAAAAAAAATTGCCACAAAAAAATGATGTGAGCCCATAATCAAGATTGTGTCATCTAACATTCAATTAAAATATCATTTTTTATCTTTTTACATAACATTGAGTTTAGATCTCAAAACCTAGACTTTTGACTAGATTTGAATGCTAACTATCACAATGCTAACACTAAGTTAACATCACTTGCCAACAAAGGTGTCATATTATCAACATCTTACAAGGATGTCACATTATCAACAACTTAAACTCAATCTTAACATGTTTCCAATGGATGATGCACTAATTGGTGATGGGTCACATAATCCTTTGGAGGAGCGATGCTTCCTCGTTAGTGCTTATAGAAGCTATGAACTTTGATGTAATGTAAATGTTTAGACCTCTATGCCTAATTGGTTAGAAGTTACAACTAATGAAACTACATATTGTAATTTTTATTTGATTGGAATTTCACAAAAAGACAATTGCTTAATAATATTTTAAATGTCTTAAGTCAAAGGGTGTAATATTCAAACTTGTCATATTAATAAACATTAGAGGTCTCTTTCTATTAGGCTTTTGTGATCAGAACCACACACAATATGCTTTGATTGCAACAACTTAATGGAAAGTCACTAAAATGTAGCCTTGTTTTTTTGTTGCTTGGACATGCTTGATACATTGAAGAGTTGCAACTAAGTTGCAAAATTTGTAGGTAATGAATGTTAAGAATGAAAAAATATGATCCTAGCAAAAAGGATTATAAATGTTAACTTGTGATGATTCATTAGTTGATTAATAGCTTTTGCATTTGGTCAATGCTTGATTATAGTGCTATGAGATGATTGTGAATGCAACTAGATGAAACAAATGTAATGAAAAGCTATTGTTGAGGGCAAGATCTGTGATAAGAACAACTTAATGAAAAGAGACCTTAGCAAGGACACAAGCATCCCTTGTTGTGTCACTTGTCTAACATATCTTCCCATATGAACCCAACATTACACCAAAATATGGTTTCCTTTTGACAATAGGCTTTGGCTCATGACACATTGTGTTAGGTAAACTATGTGATTTCATAAAATATACATGATATGTATTGTAGTTTGACATTAATGTAATACGTTGTTTCGGACATTTCACTTGCCATGTATTACATTATTGTTAACCTATGATAAATATCATATATATTTTACATTAAGATGGATGGAACCCATCATCACCCAGTTGTGGATGAACTCAATGGTGTGTATTACTGATTCAATCTGACCTAAATATGCAACAGAGGAATTATGTGGGTGATGGAAATTATTTTCAGTTTGTTTTTGGATTGCATGGGGTTTTCTTCTGAGTTTTTTTTAAGAATATATAATTATTTTATATAAATTTCCTTCTTTCTCTTCATTATCTTTTCTTTTTTTTCAACTTTGTGATGTTGCTCAAGTGGTGATCATCCATAAGCATATTTTTTTAGCCAAATTTGGTGATATTCAAAATATGAAAATAGAAAAATCTTTCAGCACCTTTTCCTTATAGTAGGCAACTGTGATACTTTTGGCAATTTAAAAATTAATATTTTTGGCAATTTGTTGGCGATTTTAAAATAAAATTTTTGGCGATTTTCTAGACAGGGAAATTGGAACCGAATATAGTTTTTTTCAAAAGATTTTTTGCAAACTTTTTTTGAGGTCTTTCAGATGAGTTTCTAGGATTGATGTAGGATCCTGGTAGAGCAGCAATGGTCTGCTCCATGTTCAGGAGTACCACTCCAAAAACAACAATATGCAATCCCAACATTTTGCAACTTCAAACCAGTTGCTGTTGATTCAGTGAAATCATGTTGGGTGCTCACATGTTTGCTTGATCAATGTTGAGCATTTCTGTGCAATGGGTTGTTGTCATCTGGGGGGGTCATTTTTGCCTCTGCGTGGAAAATAGAAAACAAAAGGTACTTGATTCTCAATCTTTGGAAATGCCAAGCACAAAATGGGAATGCTTAAAAATTCTTCCTAGAAAAATCACCGAAAGAAAATGAAAAAAGAAATCTCATACCTGCCCAGTACAAAATAGCTCAGAAATACATCTCTGACTCTATGGTAGCGACTGTCAGATAGAATATTTTTGATTACTTACTTAGATGTGTTGTGAAGGTTGTGAGTTAGGTCAATCATCCCAGATTAATAAATGGGTCCAAAGCAGAACACAAAATCCATCAACCGTGGAAGTGTTGTAAGCCCAATTGAAAGCTGCCATCAAAAGGATGAATACACACATAGAACACAACAAATCAATCCAATAACCTTTTTTTGTAATCATACATAAGCTGACATATGGTATCTATTGTGTCTATCATAAACACGTAGGAAAAATAGGATGTATGGTTTGATGTCAAGTTTTGATTTTATTTTGAGCTTTTTGACTTGGATTCCTGCAATGTTGCAGATGAGTTCATTTTGTAACACCAAAGATGAGAATATAGAGACATTCCTTGAGACAAGATACCCCCCCCCCCCCCCCCTCTCCCCACCAGAAATATGACAAAACTTGGAATTGCCATCTTTAGCTAGAAACTTGACAATCCAAGTAGGAGGTGAAGTTCTCTAAGATTTTAAGGCACTGGTGTCATTATTGCCCCAAGTCTTATTTTGCTTTGTCCACGAACAGTTTCCTGAAAAAAACAACTGCCATTGCACCAAATGGATCCATTTGCTGTCTGGTGTTTGCCATACAGAAGTGAGTTTTTCTCACTGAATTAGGAAACGAATCGAATGATTCACAGAGCTGCCAAGGAAATGGTAACTAGTTACAAATCATTGGGTATGAGGAAAGGACACTATTCTGTTTTTCCCAATTGGATTTCAGCAACTTAGACTAGACTATTTCCAAGTTCAAAAAACCTATGATAGAACAGAGTTCCAGTGTTAGTTTGGGGGCATGAATAGTCTAGTGAATTGTGAACTCACCTGCACATCATGTGTACCAAGTTCTGATAACTCACAGCAAGAGTGACATATCCACCATTGGTACCAGAACACATGATCAACCTTGATGATCAACAGGTCCAGATGATGCAATTCCTTCAAATGTGAGGCAAAAGAGACTCACCCAAAATCCCTGCTTGCCACCTTCCATTCCCTCAGCCACAGTACTGCTGCTAAAATCCATGAAGGCTCTAAAATGTAGACCTTTCACCGATGGAAAGAAACGAAATGTTGGGATTTTCTTCATGGCATTTTCCTTTTTTAGAAAAACAGGACACTTACAAATTCATAAGGTCCTGTTGATTGATCAACAAGATCTTACATGGACATATATCAAGCTCTGCAATCTTGATGACCCAAATGCATGTTCACTGAGATATCTAGTTAGAGAAGTTTGCACTCCATAACCATCTTGGAACACTTCCATTTTGCATCATAAGCAAAAAAAATTGCACTTTCATCCTCTTCACAAGCATGATTTGCATCAAAGCTGGTTCCATCCTCTTACGGTTCCACTAATTTTTGGGAAGTCATAAAAGCAGTCGGGCATGTAATGGGGATTGCAAGTTTTGCATAAATTGTGGTATATTGAAACAACAATTTGATGTCATGCGCATTATCTCCAAATGAATCAAGGTCGTATTTTTTAATTCGAAATCGCATCAAGCCAACCCCCCGTTAACTGGATACTTAGGATTGCAAGCATACAAATATTTTTCAAATGGGTAAGAAAGAAAAGAGTTAAGGCATTAGAATTAAATGTCTCTATTTCAGAATTTGTATCATTTTAGTACCATTTTTGTAGCAACTATATGTAGTAGATAATTAATGTTAAATTCCTTAATCTTTGGGCTATTCATTGAATTTTTTTTATGTTATCATTCCTGAAATGTGTGTGTGTGTGTGTTTTTTTTTTTAATTTAAAAATTATTTTTGTATTTAAAATTTCACCAAATGAATTGGATTCTTGGTATATCCATTTCAAAGGTCTGTTGGACATGTTTTGTTGCTGGAGGTTTGCAATTTGGAGGAGAAGAAAATTTGGAGGTCAGTTTTACTAGAGCAAAATCAAAGGTTTGCCAAAAAGAAATTGCTTTGGGTTTGTGTCATTTGGATGTTTTTTTGCTAGTGGAGCAAAAATAGGAGGTCATTCAAGAGGCACTTATGTGTATGTGTGTCCTTGACTATTTTTAAAATTAAATTAATTAATTAATTTTGTTTCTTGAAAATTTTGTCACTTTGGGTAGAGCTTTGATTAAGAAGGGGAACATCAAATTTTCATAACTACTTTTGTGTCCTTGAAATTTTGAGCATGTTGTTTCTTCTTGGCATGCAAGCTTGCATTTCATATGGCAAAGCTTTGAGAGCAATTTCTATGCACATTTCTTGATTGTGGTTTTAAAAAAAAAACCATTTGAGGGAGTTCATTTTTAGTTTTGAAAAGTGATCCTTATTTTAGTTAAGAGACTTTATAGATAATTGAAAAGTGAGGATGAGTGGGTAAAGTGAGGCCCAAAGTGAGGATCACTTCATGTATAATGTTATTAGATTATCTTTGTTTTTCTCTTTTCTTGATTGTAATTCTTTTGGTTTTTCTTATACAAGCTCAAACCTAATGACCCCATTCTTCATAATAGTTGGATATGTGATTAGTTTTGTCCTTGAGTTTTGGATTACCCTTTTGCCCGAAAGGAAAACTAGATTCACCACTACTACTAACTAAGGGAGAGTGTTTCCTTTTTCTCTTTCCTCAAAGAGATTTTCACTAAACATTGAATAATCTTTTGCTAAGAAGTTCGTAGGATCAAAATGTAATCTTTAGATTAAAATGACACTCTACCAACAAAACCACACACAACAACATTGACTTAAATAATAGCTTTATAGCAAACTCATGAAAAACACCATCACCATGATTTTGATTGCAACAATGCCATCTAACATGAATTTTTGGAAAGTGTAAAACAAAGTGGCTAAATCTTCCTCGGGATGCTAGCCATTTTTTTCTACATCTTCCTATCGATGATCACCACTTTAGGCTACACAAAAAGAAATTCCAGAAAAAAACGAAAAACCACACTGCTTTCAGAGAGCATTGTATTTCCTTCACATAATTAGAAGTCCAAACTCAGTTTCACACAAACAAACAAAAAACCACAAATTGATGAAGAAGAAGAAGAAGAAGTAGCAGCAGCAGCAATGAGGAAGAATCTAGGGAGGAAGTTCTGATTGAGCTTCACATGTAGAAAACTAATTCTGTAATCACTTGCAAATTATTTGAACTCGAAAAAACTTTGTCAGCTGAACACCCAGCTAGATGATGAAGAACTCAAATAACAAACACAAATTGAACAAGAAGAAGAAGAAGACGAAGAAGACGCAGCAGCAGCAACAATGAGGAAGAATTATGTAGGGAGAATTTTAAGTTCTAACTGAGCTTCTTCACTTGTAGAAAAAAAATTGCCGAAATGGGGGTGATGATTATTTCTCAAGCTGATCATGAGAGATGCAGGATGGGATTCATGATCTAGATGCATGAGTACTCACCCCAAGGCTTGAACTGAAGCTGTTATATGTGTGAGCAACTGTACAAATTAAGATCATGAAAAACATGATGTGGGTTGGGATTATCCCTTGATCTGGAGCAATTGGTGATTTGATTTTGAAGAATCAATATTGCATCTTTGGAATTTGAGGAGGTTTCAGATATGTTGATCTGTTTGCTTCCCACCCTATCATCATCATCATCATCATCAACAACAACAACAACAACACACATGGTGAGTTCTCCTCATCAACAACTTATACTCTCCTCCTAACCATACCAAAAAAATAAATACAAAAGATCTTTTCAAGTTGGGTTGAGCAACTTAGGTTTTTGTAAAGATTTTTATTTTGGGTTTTGCAACTTCCATCTTGGGTTTAGCAACTTCCATTTTGACTACATAATCATTTTGAAAGTTGCAAAAATCGAGTTGTTTCACCCAATTGAAAAGGTTTTTTTTTTTGTTTATAGTGAATTAGCAGCTTTAGCTTTAGAATGTTGGTATGATCACGAGCTGTTGGATTCAGAAGCAAATTTGGTTTTTGAGGACATAATTGACTATTAGATTGAAGCTGGAAAGCTGCTGGGAGGGGGTTTTGTTTTTGTTGAGTTACCAAGAGCAGGGTCGATGCCACGATTTTGAAGCTCCCTGGTCTCCTGGGCCAGAGAGCACCAGATGCACCAGTAGTCACTGCAGAAATCACCACATGGTTTTGGTGGTAGCCCATACTTTTCCCGCAGTCGTGTTCTGAAGCCATAGCTATAAATGACGCAAGAGCCTGCCAGTGCTAGCAGCCAGAAAAACAGACATCCTGCACTCAAACATGCTGCATGCACAGCTCACACAAGAAGATCGTCATCAGCTCTTTCATCAATCATTGGGTGCTTGTTGCAGCTCTCAGATCTCAGACCCCAACTCTAAAATTCTGACAAGCTGATCTCGGAAACTTGCAGTTGGGAGTCAAAGAAAGTTTAGAGAAAGTCTGCTGATCCCTGTAAATGGAGAGTAGCTGAGGATTCACTATGGACGGGGAAGCTCATATGGGTCATGGGTGCAAGCTTACATGTGCGGCCCTCATCAACAATTTCAGCAACGCGTCCCATCAATACGCATGGACACCACGTCGCACAGCAGCCTGCAAAGAGCCACACCCATCCATCATCGACAAGAAGAAGAAGAATTACGTGATCAATTCTAGAGAGAGGGCTCATGCTGTCGACCTCAAGCTTCAAGTCTTACAAGAATTAATGTCGTCAGAGCATCCGCACAAGCCAGTGGTCCAGGTACCGCTGTTGGGAGGCGGGAGCTGGTTGAGTGGAGCAGCAGGTTGGTGCGTCATGGAAAAAGGCTGCGTGGGTCGTCGACCCCAAGCTGGGTTCTGCTGACCGGGCGGATACGAGGCCATGATGATGAGCTTCTTCTTCTTCGTCTTCCTCTTCGTCCTCCTCAAATCTCTCCCCTTATTCTTCCGGCCTCCTCCTCCTGCTGCAACAAAGTCAAGACTGATCACGACCCAAATTCCACAGCTTCCGAGGAACACAAATCTACCAAACTCCACACAAAACAAACAAACAAACAAAATCAATCTCTCTTTCAGAACAATTTTTTTTTTTTTGGGGTGTTGTGGAGAATGGATTCAGCTGCAGGAGCTTCAATAGGAGAAAATCTTCAAATCACAGACACCAATCTTCCTGCTACAAATGAAGCTTCAAATTCAGACCATGAATTGCATCTGCCTGCTACAAAAACACTTCTTCAAAATTCAGACCCTGAATGAATCTGTTTGCTACCAAAAGAAATTCTTCAAATTCAGACCATGAATGAATCTGGTGCTAGAAAATCTGTCTTCAAATTCAGGCCATGAATGAATCCGCTGCAAAAAAATTCAGAAGAGAGATCTGGTGAGCAGTTTGCCCAACAATTTTGGCTTCTTCCGCCACACCCTTATTATAAGAACCCTGTGGACACAGAAGCGTGCAAGCCAGAATGTCTTGTAAAAGCTTCATTCCACACTGTCAGTTCTGGAACCAGCAGAAATCACGTGTGTGCAGTACCAGTTGTCCCAGCCAGAATGTCTTGTAAAAGCTTCATTCCACACTGTCAGTTCTGGAACCAGCAGAAATCACGTGTGTGCAGTACCAGTTGTCCCAGCCAGAATGTCTTGTGCTTTTGATTCCACACGGATAATTTCCAGAACCAGTGTAGAATCATGTACTAGTGTGCCCGCCAGAATTGTCATTTGGTGCTTAATTCCGCAATCACATTTCCGGAACCAGCATAGAATCATTCTGCCAAGCCAGGAATGTATTGTGTAACTTGTTTTTTCCGTACGGATCATTTCCAGAACCAGCAGCAATAGAATCAGGTACCAGTTGTGGCTAGCCGGAATCGTCTTTTGGTGCTTGATTCCGCATTACCATTTCCAGAACCAGCATAGAATCATTAAGAGTGCGCCCGGCCAGAATGTCTTGTGTTTGATTCCGTACCGATATTTTCCTGAACCAGCAGCAATAGAATCATGTACCGGTTGTGGCCAGGCAGAATGGTCTTTTGGTGCTTGATTCCGCACTAGAATTTCCGGAACCAGCATAGAATTATTAACGGTGTGCCAGCCAGAATGGTCTTTTGGTGCTTGATTCTGCACTGACATTTTCCAGAGCCAGAAATATTCTAGAAAACCAATATTAATTCACTACGTCCGTCCGTCCGTCCGTCCGTCTTTTACTTATCTCTTACTTTTTTCGATTCCTGGCCCCTTTTTCTTTGGTACCCTCTTTCTTCTTCTTTTTCACAGTTTTTCTTTCTTTCTGTACACAGCCTCTTTTTCTCTGATGTCATTTCGCTTTCATTACCTCTCTGGCGTAATC
>Ga0116231_10007245_pt1 | contig 20487 bp, 12 predicted proteins | sample S1TSphgellanicum_2_FD_89695 | JGI IMG/M metagenome (GOLD analysis project Ga0116231, IMG submission 89695) | Host-associated microbial communities from peat moss isolated from Minnesota, USA - S1T2_Fd - Sphagnum magellanicum MG | ecosystem: Host-associated > Plants > Peat moss > Unclassified...
CGAATTGCGTCAGCCGCTGGGTTACGCGATGGTCGGTGGGCTGATTTTGAGCCAGGCTTTGACGCTGTATACCACGCCGGTGATTTATCTTTACCTCGATGGCCTGCAAAACTGGCTGGCGCCCAAGCCGACGCGGCGGATGCCCAGGCTTGCGACAGGCATAGCGGGGCATGCGGACTGAATGCTGCGCCATGCTGCTCGCCATCCACACCCGGAACCTTTTCCCCACGCCCATCGCCATGGTGGACACGCCGGAGCCTGAGGCGCGCAACGCCGCGCTGCGCGGCATTATCCTCGAGCGCCGCCGCGCCACACCTACAGTGCACGCCTCCAACGACGGCGGGTGGCACTCGGACCGCCAACTGCTTTCCTGGGGCGGCCCCCACATGACCGAAATCGTTGAAATGGCTCAGGCCGTCGCCAATCACCACACGCGTGGGCGGAACGGCGAGCCTGTCCAAGCCGACTGGACCTTTATCGGCTGGGCCAATGTGAACGGCCCTGGCGAGGGCAATCTCTGCCACTATCACCCGGGCAATTTCTGGTCCGGCACCTATTACGTAGACGATGGCGGCATCAATGCGGACCCCTCCCTGGGCGGCACTTTCGAGATGTTGGACCCGCGTGGCGCCGCCCCCGCCATGTTCGCCCCCGGCCTTGCCTATGCCGGCGAAGGCGGGCTTGGCGCCGGCGCGACCGAATGGATCAGACCACGCCCAGGCCTGCTCGTTCTTTTCCCGTCATGGCTGCAGCATCAGGTTCGCGCCTACCGCGGCACCTGTGAGCGCATCTCCATCGCCTTCAACCTTCGCTTGGGTGCTTGAGGCAATTTGGCCTGGTGGGCGGAGGCACGCCGAGCCCAACCTTAAGGAAAAAAGATTCTTCTTTTCTGAAGAAAAGAAGCAAAAGACTTTTATGTCCGGAGCCCGCGCACAGAACCCGGCCATGGCTTCGATCGTGGAAGCGGCGGCGAAAAACAAAAGTCTTTTGGTTCTTTTCTTCAGAAAAGAACGATCTTAGCATCGGCAATACCGCTCGCTGGCGGACAAGGGCACCGTGGACGATCTCGCTAATCCAAAGCTGCTACAGAGCGCCGCTATTTCGCAACCGCCGCCGAAACATTGGCCGAAATTCCTCGCCGGCTGTGTGATCGTTGCCGGATTGATCACGGGCTGCACGCTCTACTGGCTGGCAGCGCGCCACTACGAAACGACCGATGACGCGTTTGTCGATGCCAATATCTCGCAGGTCAGCGCGCAGATCGGCGGCCGGGCGATCCGGTTGCCGGTGCAGGACAACCAGAGTGTGACCGCCGGGCAGGTGCTGATCGAACTTGATCCGCGCGATCAGCAGATGCGCCTGGACCAGATGCAGGCGCAGCGCGACCAGGCGAAAGCGGGGCTGGACCAGGTGCGGGCCAATCTGCCGGTGCGCCAGGCCGAATTGAGCGAGGCCGGCGCCAATGTGCGCGTGGCTCAGTCCGATCTGCTGCAAAGCCTGCGCGACCTCAACCGCTACACCGCCATCAACCCCCGTGCCATCAGCGCCCAGTTGGTCGATAGCGCCCGCGCAACGGCCAGCTCCGCCCAGGCGAAGCTCGATGCAGCCCGGCAAGCGGAGGCTGCGGCGCGCGCCCAGTTGGCTGTTCTCAAAACCCAGGTGGCGAGCGCCGAGGCCTTGCTGCGGCTGGCTGAAGCCAATGTGGCCGATGCGCGCCTGCAACTTTCCTACACGCGGATCGTCGCACCCACCGATGGCCGCGTGGCCAGGCGCACGGTGCAGCTCGGCAATTACGTCGCCCCTGGCCAGGCGCTGCTGGCGGTGGTGCAACCCGATTGCTGGGTCACCGCCAATTTCAAGGAAAGCCAGCTGGCCGGCATGCATCCCGGCCAGCCCGCCAGCGTGGCCATCGACGCGCTGGGTGGCCGCAACCTGCCAGCCCATGTGGCAAGCCTGCAGCCCGGCACGGGATCGGTGTTCTCCAGCCTGCCGGCGGAAAACGCCACAGGCAATTACGTAAAAATCGTTCAGCGCCTGCCGGTGAAACTCACTTTCGATGGCGATGCGTGCAAGACCCTTGCCCTCGCGCCGGGCATGTCGGTCGAGCCAAGCGTGAAGGTGCGCTGATGCCGGAAGCGCCGCTCACGCGCGCGCCCGATCTGCTGCCCTATTCAGCGGCGGGTGGCCGCAGCCCCTGGCTGATCGCCGTTGTCGTTTCGATAGCGACCTTCATGGAGGTGCTGGATACCACCGTCGCCAACGTGTCGCTGCACCATATCGCCGGCAGCCTGGCCGCCGGGCAGGACGAAAGCACCTATATTCTGACCAGCTACCTGGTCTCCAACGCCATCGTCATGCCGGTCAGCGGCTGGATGGCGAACGTGCTCGGCCGCAAGCGCTTCTACATGATTTGCGTGACGCTGTTCACACTTGCCTCGCTGCTCTGCGTCACGGCGACGAGCCTGTGGCAGATCCTGCTCTGGCGCGTGCTGCAAGGTTTCGGCGGCGGCGGCCTGGCACCCACCGAACAATCCATCTTCGCCGACAGCTTCGCGCCGCGCCAGCGATCCCAGGCCTTCGCGCTGTATGGCCTCACGGTGGTAGCGGCCCCGGCCATCGGCCCGGTGCTTGGCGGCTGGTTGACCGACACACTTTCCTGGCACTGGGTTTTTTTGATCAACCTGCCCTTCGGCTGCCTCTCGCTCGTGCTCACCTGGCTGTTCGTCGTGGATAGCCCGGCGCTGAAGGAACGCCGGCGGCAACGGTTGAAGGAGGGGCTGAATATCGACGTGGTCGGCTTCATCCTGGTCGCGGCCGGTTTCGGCAGCCTGCAATTGGTGCTGGACCGGTTCGAGCGTGCCGGCGGCTGGGGCACGCCATTCGTAAATCTCTGGGGCACGGTCGGCGTGGTGTCGTTGCTGGTGCTTGGGTTCTGGGAATGGAACCACACGCAGCCGGTGATGAATGTCAGGCTGCTGCGCATCCCCTCTTTCGCGATCAGCAATGTGCTGCTCTTCGCGCTCGGCTTCGTGCTCATGACGACCAGCCAGTTGCTGCCGCAATTGGCGCAGGAACTGATGGGCTACGATGCGCGCACATCGGGCGCGACCCTTGGGGCTGCCGGCATCCTCACCATCATGGCGATGCCTTTCGCCGGCGCCCTGACCGGGAAGGTGTTTCAGCCGAAATACTTGGCTGCCATGGCGTTTGCCGGGTGCGCATTTGCCATGTGGGTCGCGAGCGGGCTTTCCATCCATGTCGGCTTCTGGGACCTTTCGCGCATCCGCATGTTGCAGGCCATCTGGATGCCGTTCCTCTTCATTCCCCTGATGTCGATCAGCCTTTCGAAAGTTCCTGGAAGCCTCAACAGCGATGCCTCGGCGATCACTAATCTCGCGCGCAATCTCGGCGGCAGTTTCGGGATCAGCTTCACCACCACGTTGCTTGCTTATCGGGAACAATTCCACCATGCGCGGCTGGCCGAGCACGTTACACCCTATAACGGCTACGGCGCCGGGATCGACCTCATGCCGGTGGGCCGCGCCGTGCAGGAGCAGGCAACGATGATGGGGTATCTCGATGTTTTCACCGCTCTGGCGCTGGTCTCTTTCGCAGCGGTGGGGCTGGCGCTGATGCTGCCGAAATTGCCGAAGGGCGCGGTGGCGGCGCATTGAAAAGGAAGGAAGGCCTTCTTTTCTGAAGAAAAGAAGCAAAAGACTTTTATTATCTTCGCAACTCCCAAGATCGAGTCAAGGACACGTACTGTTCCGCAGACGCAGGAATAAAAGTTTTTTCGTTCTTTTTTTCAAAAAAGAACATTCTTGCCTAACTGTTCAACGCCTTCTCGATCAGCGCCTCATAGCGCCGCAAATACGCGTCCATATCGAGATGCGATACCGCCCAGTGCCGCGCCGCCGTGCGAAGCCGCGCGTTCAGTGGCTCATCCTCAAGTATTTCCAGAACCCGGTCAGCGATCGCGTCAGGCTGGAGAAACGGCGTCAGCAAGCCGGTCACACGGTCCTGCACGAACTCGCGCACAGGTGCAGTGTCGCTCGCCACGATCGCGCAGCCGGCGGCCATCGCCTCGCGAAGTGACCAGGAGGCGACGAACGGATAGGTCAGATAAACATGCGCGTCCGATCGCTGCAGCAGTTTGACGAACGTTTCATACTGCACGCGGCCGGCGAAATGTATCCGGCTCAGATCGAGGCGGCCATCCAGTTCATTCAGCATATGCTCGCGCCAGGTGCCCTTCGCCGGACGCGCGCCGTAACTCACGCTGTCGCCGCCGACCAGGATAACCCGCACATCCGGCCGGCCGGCGAGCAGCCGTGGCAGCGCGCGCATCATGATATGAAACCCGCGATAGGGTTCAAGATCGCGCACCACGTAGGTGACGAGCTTCTCATGCGGCTTGACCTTGTAGCCACCCAGCGTCACCACGCGATGGCGCAACTCCGGATCTGGCTTGCAGACGTCAAGATGAACGCCTTCCTCCAGAAGATGGATCTTGTCCTGTGCCCAGCGCGGATAGGTTTCGAGCTGGAAACGGGTTGGTGTCTGGCCGAGGCCCGGATTGGTGAGCGCCAGCAGATTGACCGTGTTCTTCACGCGGATTCTTGCGGCCGCTTCCTCGCCGGCCGGAAATTCGGGATCGAAATTCACGTCGTAGCCGGCCATGTTGTAATAATATTCGTGGTAGCCGAGCAGGGGCGCATCGGGCCACACATCGTTCACATGCAGCATCTCGCCCCAGCCGTGGTGGCCGATGATGATGTCGGGCACGAAACCGAGCGACCTCAGGTTTCTTGCCGACCGCGCAACGGCATCGGCGCGGATCAACGCCAGCTCCGTTTCGCGCGCATGCGGGTGAAGCCCCTCGGTTGGAGCCCGGCCGAGGCGATGGATCAGCTTGCGCACGCCGCTCAGGTGATTGCGTTCCGCTTCCGTGATGAACATCAGCTCGTGCTGCTTCTTGGCAGCCAGATGCCGCAACAAATGCAGAAACTGCGCCGGGAAGTTTTGATGGATGAACAAGTACTTCATGGCGCCTGACCACGGGGCTGCCCAGCACAGCCGCCCTTGCCTCGCCTTCGTATTGCCGCAACGCCTTGCTTGCAGAAGCTCACGATACCCGCTTATCGCGCCCTAAACATCACCTCTTTCGCGTTGGCGGCTTTACCGGGGTTGGCGGCGCCTTGCGGGCGACGAGCGCAGCGGCCGCCTTTGGCTTGGCCTTGACCGGTTCGGCCGCCGGCTTGCGCGAAGCGGCGGTTTTTGGCGCGGGGGCTTCGGTTTTCTCCGCGGCGCTGCGGGGTACCAGCTTGATCCTGAAGGCCTCGAGCGGGGCCAGGCTTTCCGCCTGGCAGGGTTCGCCATTGTCGGAAGGCCCGACCTCGGTGCCATCGACAAAGCTGGCCTGCACGATGCAGTCGAAGCGGTCCGCCGCGTCGCCGCGTAGGCGCATACGCAGGCCAAGGATGGGCAGGCTCATGCCGCGGCTGCCGCAATACTGGCCGCCTTCCGCCCAGGGGCTCAGCCAGCCGCGGCCGAGCACAGCCTGGTATTCGATGTCGCCGGGACCAACCGGGCCCTTGGGCGACACCGAAAAACCTTCCACCCAGCGTTTGCTGCCGGGCTCGCCCATCCAGTCGTCCAGGCTGGTGGTCACATCGCCGCGACCCTGCACATGTGCGACGATCTCGCCCGACTTGCTGGGGGGGCTGGCGGCAGGGGCCGGCGCGGGCTTGGCGGGAGGAGGTGCCCCGGCGGAAGCGGCCTGCGGCGGTGCGGCCGCCGTTGCCACGGCAGCCGGGGCGCGGCCCAATGGCGGAAGTGCGCCGGCTTCCGCCAGCCGCAGGATTTGCAAGCGGGGCGGTTCGGCCTTGCTGTTCGGCGCCTGATAGATCGTGACCAGGATTTGCGCCGGGCCGCGGGTGACGCGCACCAGGGCGGCGCCGTTCCAGCCGCCAAGCCACCCGTCGTCACGGAAACCGGTGATCGTGATCGCGTCGGGCCGGAACACCGGCCCGGTGGGTACCGATACGCGCACGCCAGGCAATCCGCTGGCGGGATCGGGCAGCGGACTGCCGGGTGCGTTGAAAATACAAAACAGTCCGGAATCGAGTGTCATGAGGTTGGCCGACACTTTCAGCTCGGTCACAAGTTTCTGCGCCGGCGCTGCGGCTGGCGCTGCAATTTTCTGTTCACTCACGGCTGATCATCTAGCTCCACGGACAGGTCGTCGTTTCATTAACGCATCGGACGCCGAAATTGATCGCAAATTATGGCGATCGGGTGAATGCGGGCATCAGACGGCGCGGGATAATGGCGGATGGATATTGAGCATTGCCAAAGAAAGAAGAGCATCGTTCACGCGCGGGGCAGGCAATCCGAGCGGCAACACCCAACCCCGGCGCGCCGCGCGAACCCGGGCGGGTGGCGTGCCGATATCGAATACCGCTGCCGGCAAACCGCCTGCCCATGCGTCGCTGAGCGCATAGCACCATGTCTCTGGCCAAATCGAGGGGAGAAACGCCAAATCCGCAGCCTGCGCGCGAATCAATGGCACGGCTTCGCCTGAGGCGAACATGCCGGTAATGAAAACCCGGTTCGTTTCCAGCAGCGCCTCATCGTTCACCGTGAAGCCGACCACGACGAATTCCAGGTCCAGCTTGCGTGCTGCCGCATCCTGGGCACAGGCAAGCAGCACATCGTAGCCTTTGTCGATGCCGATCGCGCCGATCACCGCCACGCGCCGGCGGGCGCGCGGCGGTGGCGCACGGTAGGGCACCGGCGCCGGCTCCGTTTCCCAGGGGCGGATCACCGGCTTGCACCCGGGCACATGCCGGCTCACGCGGCGCGCCACGTCGGCCGAGGGCACGATCACGGCGCGCGCGCCCAGCAGGTCGGCGGCGCTGCGGCGTCGCAGGTCGGCCGGCGCAATCGTTTCCTCGATTTCGCTCCCCCATTTGGCCAGGCAGGTTTCGCAGACCGGCGCTTCCGCCTCGCCGCAGAAAAATCCGTCGCCGGTGATGAAGGAGAGGCGCGCGCAGAACCAGGCGTAATCGTGGATCCACACATCGTAGGGAATGGAGAGTTCGGCGAACAGGCGAAGGATGCTGTGATCGTGGCCGAGCAGGTGGTGCACTTCCGCCGCCTCGGGCTGGCTTTCGGCGAGCAGGCGGCGGAGAGCTTTGAACTCTGCTGGCAACGCGTAGCGCAGATTCGGGAAATTGCCGCCGCCATCGTCCACCTCGCAGAGGCCATCGACGGCGCGTAGCACCACCGGCCGATACAAGGCATCGCGCAGCGCGGCCACGCGGCCATTGACAACCCGTGCCGTGCCCCCGCCCGCCCCATGTGTCACCAGCAGATAAGCCGGGCGGAAGCGAGGAATTGCAGGTCCAGGAGTGGCACACTCCTGGCGGGGGTTCGGGGGCAGCGCCCCCGATCTTTCGTCCCGCCAGCGCGCAACGTCGAGGCGATTTCGCGCCGGCCGAAGCGGATCGGCCTCGATCCATTCATTCACCCGCGCCAGGTAGCCCGGATGGCGCTTTTCCAGCAGCCGCAGGTTCCGCCGCAGCAGATGCTCGCGCGCGGCGCCGAAGGAGATTCCGCCCAGATGGGCCACGAACACTTCCGGCACCGCGACGTGGCGCCAGCCGAGCGCCCGTGCACGCTCGCAGAAATCGTTTTCCTCGCCGTAGCCTTGCGCGAACAGGCGGTCCTCGAACAGGCCTGTCTGCTCCAGGCAGTCTCGCCGGATGAACATGCAGAAGCCATGCGCGGTGGGGATATCCACCAGCCGGCCGCGATTGGCGCGGGCGGCCAGCGTGGCGAGATGGCGGGTTCCGGCCAGATCGGGTGCGGGGTTCTTGCCTGCCTCACCGGGGTAGCTGAGGATGCTGGCCTGGTTGGAGAACGGCGTTGCCGTGCCGATAGTGGGTGCGCTGCAGGCGGCGGCGCGCAATGTTTCGAGCCAGCCGGGTGCGACCAGCGTGTCGCTGTTCAGCAAAACCACGTGGCGGCCCTTGGCTGCCAGCAGGCCGGCATTCACCGCGGCGGGGAAGCCACGATTGAGGCTGCCATCGCCGGCCGGGATCAGCCGGATCGTGCCGGTGCGGGCCAGATGTTCCAGCGCCTCGACCAGCGCCGGTTCGGGGGATGCATCGTTCACCACCCAGATGCGGGTGGCGGCGGGTACCGTTTCCACAACGCACTCGATGCAGGCGAGCGTGCTGGAAAGCCCGCGATAGACCGGGATCACGACATCTGCCGGCACATCGGCGCCGGCAGGCTTGGGCCGGCGGGCTTTGGCACGGGGCGGGGCAAGATTTTCCGGCGCCACCGGACTGCCGGGGAGATCGCTGCCATCGGGGCCGGTGATGCGGATGATGCGATCCCTTGCGCAGCACCAGGCGAAGCCCCGCGGACTCGCCAGGGGGATCTGCATGTCGATCAGCGGCAGCACGTCAGAGGCGGTCAGCCGGGCGAGTTTGATACCGGTTTCATCCCGCACAGTCAGAACCGGAGTTCGGCCTGGCGCGCCGGGATGCCAGGCCCAGCCGCCAACGCCCTTCGCTGTGCGTTCGGCAAAGCCCTCCAGCCTGAACATGCGCGCGGCGGCGATCGGGCTGCCAAGCAGGGGCCGCCCATGAGTGTGCACCTCCAGGTTCCGCGTGCCTGTCAGCGGTACTAGCAGCCGAAAGCGGCCAGGCGCCAGGGCCCGCAAGCGCACCGGTCTGCCATCCTGAAGAGCCGTTAGGGTGGCGCGCGGCGCGTTGGTCAGCAATGCCTCGTCTTCAGCCAGACCGCACCACCCGGCCTCGCCCGTGGCATCCGCGACCCGTGCCGCCAGGGTCGCCATTGAAGCATCGCAGGCGATTTCGGAGAGCGCTTTCCGGGTTGCATGCAGCGCTTCCTCAAGCCGCCCGAGGGCCAGCAAGGCGGCGATCAGGCCGCTCAGACATTCCCGTGTACCATGACGCTTTGCCAGGCCGCCGAACAGCGAGGCGGCGCCCTCCGCATCGCCGGCTTTCAGGTGCAGCCAGGCCAGCTTGAACAATATGTTCTGGTCGGATGGAGCGCTGCGGTGGGCGCGGCCAAGCCAGGCGACAGCGGCGGCGATATCGCCCTGCTCCGCCAGGGCTTCGCCCTTGTCCCAGGCGGATTTGGCCAGATTGCGCAGCCGGCTGTAATCGTATTCCAGCTTAACCGGCTTGTGCCAGGCCTTGGGTTTGACATCCGGCCTGAAGCTACGCACCGATGCGGCCTGCAAACTGTTCGGAGCGTAAAAAAGAATCTTCTTTTCTGAAGAAAAGAAGCAAAAGACTTTTGTTGCTCCGCTGCGCCCGTGTTGGGAGGCAATGGCTGGAATCTTTCCGCGAGCGCAGGAATAAAAGTCTTTTTGCTTCTTTTTCTTCAGAAAAAGAAGACCTTGCCTTGTCTTGCTTCAGGAGAGTGCCGCATGCAGGTTTTGCGGCTCGGCGGACAGTGATTCCAGATCGATCTTTGCCTCGACGACCCCGGCTGCGACCGCCCGGTCAAGCCAGATTTTCGCCTCCTTGGGATCCGGATCGCCGCCCAGGCCACGGGCCAGGAAGCGCCCCAGCATCAGCTGCGCATGGGAATGGCCCTTTTCGGCCGCCAGGCGATACCAGCGCCTTGCAGCCGGCCGGTCCTCCGGCACATCATGGCCGCCACCGTACATCGCACCGACCGCGAACATGGCACCCACATGGCCGGCCTCGGCCGCCTTGCGGAACAGCCGCAACGACTCATCATGGTCGCGCTTACCGCCGATGCCGTTCAACGACATTTCGGCCAGCGCCACTTCCGCATCCAGCATGCCGGCCGCGGCTGCCTTGGCAATCCATAGGCGCCCTTCCACCGGGTCCGGCTCGGTGCCGCGGCCCTCCGCCAGAAGGCGGCCATACCAATATTGGGCGTTCACGACGCCGTCGGCGGCACGGCGAAGCCATAGCAAGGCACGCCGGTCGTCGCGTTCGACGCCCACGCCCTCGGCAAGGCAGACACCGAGATTGAAGGCGGCGATCACATCGCCGGAGCCTGCGGCCTGCTCGAACAATTCGCGGGTGCGCTGGCCGTCTTCGGCCGAGCCGGTGCCGGAGAGCAGCAGGTTCGCCAGATCCGCCTGCGCCTGCCGGTCGCCGCCTTCGGCAGCCTTGCGGAACCAGCGGCCTGCTTCCTCCGGATCGCGATGCACGCCGGCGCCAGTCAGGAACAACAAGCCAAGCGCCCGCGCGGCGGCGGCATGGCCGGCTTCCGCCGCACGGTTGTACCAGATGGCGGCTTCCGCGTAGTTTGGTGGCAGATCGCCGCCGCGTGCGTAGATGTCGCCGACCAGCGCCGCAGCCTCGCGGTCGCCGGCATTGGCGGCGCGGCGTAGCCAGGATTCGCCTTCGATGGGATTACGCGGTACGCCGCGGCCTTCAAGCAGTGCGAGGCCCCAGCGGGCCTGGCCGCTCCGAACGTTCTTCTCGGCAGCCTGCTTGTAGTAGCTGGCGGCCAGTTCGAGGCTGGCCGGCAGGCCCGCCCCCCGCTCATGCATCACGCCCAACAAATAGAGCGCCGTCGGCAGACCCGATTCAGCGGCGCGCTTCAGCGCGACGGCGGCATTGGCATGCGAACTGTAATCGGTGGCGGTGCGCAGCAAGGAAAGGCCGCGCCCCAGATGACCCTGCGGGCAATCGGCGGATGCCGATTTCTCATACCAGCGGTCGGCCTCCACCGTATCGCGGATATCTTCCGGGCCCGAGGTGAGGATATAGCCAAGCAGCGCCTGCGCCTCGGCTGCGCCGGCCTCGGATGCCTTGCGCGCCCATTTCAGCGCCTCGGGAAAATCCGGATCGTCCGCGGCCGATCCGGCGACGCGCGCGAAAATCGGGCTGCCAGGGGAAGCTTTGCCGCCCTTGCCGGCCAGACCGTAGAGATAAAGTGTCGCCAGCAGGGTTTGCGCTTCAACCCAGCCACCCTGTGCCGCCCTTTCCAGCCAGGCCGCGCCATCGCGCCGGCTGACCGGAACGCCAAGCCCCTTCAGATAGGCGCGACCGACCCAGAACTGCGCCTCCGCCGATCCGCCGCGCGCGACATGGCTGAATAGAGCAAATGCCCGGCGATGCAGACCTTTCTCGTCGAGTTGGATGGCACGCTTCAGGGCGGCGGCTGGGGAGCCGGCCGAAACGATACGGTCTATAAGCGCTAGCATACTCTGCGTTGGTCCATCGCTGTCCTGGCGTCAAGCACTGGTCGCTTGGGGCTTGTTGAACAATTAACCCTGTGATCGCGGTTTCGAACAAGCCCCAAGTGACTATCCAAAAATAACTTAATGAAATCAACGAATTAAGAAAGAGTCTTCTTTTCTGAAGAAAAGAAGCAAAAGACTTTTACTTCTCCGCTGCTTCCACGATCGGGGCCATGGCCCGGATCTGAAGGCGAGCGCAGGAATAAAAGTCTTTTGGTTCTTTTCTTCAGAAAAGAACACCTTGCTTAAACAGTGTCACAGGCTGCCGGGGTCAGTTCGGCTCGCGCATGCCCTCCGTCACGATCGGCATGTAACGCTCCATGATGTAATCGAGGATCGTGTGGTCGCCAACCTTGAGGTCGGCCTCCACCTCCATGCCGGGAATGATATGCAATTCCTTCGGCACATTCTTCAGCGCAAGCCGGTCGAGCGTGACGCGCACATCATTGAAGTAGGGAACCTGAGTGTTTGCACCGGTGAACACCGAATTCGGTGTCGTCCCGGAGGCGGAGGGGCCGTTGCTCGAAGCATTGGCATTGGTCAGGAAACTGTCGGCGCTGACCACGCGCACCGAGCCGATACCGTAGCCGAATTCGAGCGACGGAAAACTGGCGAATTTAATGGTGGCGGGCTGGCCGACAACCACAAAACCCGACTGATCGCTCGTCATCTGCGCATCGACCTCGAGCGGGGCATTCAGCGGCACAAGGGTAAAGAAGGTCTGGCCAGGCTGCAGCACGGCGCCGACCGAGACGGGTGCGACCGAAAGCACCGTGGAATCCTGGTCGGCCCGCAAGTCGATCAGCTTGTAGTTGAGTGCCGCGTGTTCCAACTGGTCGCGATAGGTCGCCAGCTGTACCGCATCCTGCATGATGTTGGTGCTGACATCGGCGAACCATTGCTGGTTGTAGTTGTCGAGCTGACCTTTCAGGGCGGTGATGGTCTGTTTGGCGTTCTCCTCCTGATCAACGAAGGACAGCACCTGACGCTCGGCCTCCAGCCGGGCGGTAACGGCCGCCAGCGTGTCGAGACGGCTGCCGACCTGGTCATGTTCCAACTGGACCCGCATCTTCTCGACGTCCACCGCGACGCCGGTTTCCTTGGCGTATTGGCGTATATTAGCCTCGGCCTGCAGCAGAAGCGCCCGCTGGGCATCGATCTGCCCCTGATAGTAGCGCAACTCGGCCTCCCGGGCTGAAGCCCGCTGGTTGAACAGGCCCTCCTGCACCAGGGCACCCGCCGTCAATTCATGCGGGCGATAGGGAAGCTGGCGGTTTTCCGCGTTCAGCCGGTCGATTTCGGTTTGGTAGCGATCCACTTGGTCCTTGGCGGCGGTAAGATCGGCGGCCGGGTAGGTGGGATCGAGCTGCGCCAGAAGCTGGCCCTTATGCACCACGTCGCCGGCGGAGACCGCTATGGTCTTGACGATGCCGGCGTTCATCGGCTGCACGACAAGCTCGGGCGTGAGTGATATGATCTTGCCCTGCGCCACCACGATGCGGTCGACCTTCACGACACACATCAGGATAATCAGCAGCAACATCATCGTGCCGATCACGCCGATCGCGTTGCGCGCCACCGGCTTGGCGGCGGTGGCGGCCAGGGCGGTGGAGGGCGAGTAGAATTCCAACATCTCCGCTGGCGTATCGTCCCGCACCGGACGCTGGCGGCCGGAGAACAGATTGAACGGGCCGCGCCCCGGGTTTCCGGTCGGGCCCGGCGTTTGCGTGGTTGTCGTAACGGACATGGCTTATTCTCCCTGTGCCAGGGCGGCCGCGGCGCGGACCGGATCGATATGGCGGTTCTGCTGGTTCCACAATGTCCGGTAAACCGAACAGCGGTCGAGCAGCACGCTATGCGGGGCGATATCCAGCACGCAGCCGCGATCCATGACCATGATGAGGTCGCAATTCACCAGGCTGGAGAGACGGTGCGAGACGATCACCATCGTGCGGCCCTTGCCGACGCGCACCAGGCTGGCATTCACCAGGGCCTCGCTTTCCGGGTCGAGCGCGCTCGTTGCTTCGTCGAGGATCATGATGCGCGGGTTGGTGATCAGCGCGCGGGCGATGGCCAGGCGCTGGCGCTGGCCGCCGGAGATATTGGCAGAGCCTTCCTCGATCCAGGTATCGTAGCCCTGCGGCATGCGCTCGATGAACTCTTCCGCGCCGGCCAAACGGGCGGCACGGACCGCGTCCTCCAGCGTAAGCCCGGCGCGGCCGGCCGTGATATTGTCCCGCACAGTGCCGCGGAACAGGAAGTTATCCTGTAGAACCACGCCGAAACTGCGGCGCAGATGCGAGAGGTTGATTTCCCGCAATTCCGCCCCGTCGATCTTCACCGCGCCGGAATACTCGCGGTTGATGCCCTGGAGCAGGCGCGTGATGGTCGATTTGCCGGAGCCGCTTCGGCCGACCAGGCCCAGCATGGTGCCCGGCGGGATCGAGAAGCTGACCTTGCTCAAGGCCGGGCGCTGGCCCAGCGGATAGGTGAAGGTCACGTCCTCGAAGCTGACCTGGCCCTCGAATTTCGGCCGCATGCCATCGGTCTGCGCCCGGGTCTCGGTGGGGTTGTTGAGCACCTTGGCGATCTGGCCGATCGCGGTGCGCACTTCCTGGAAATCTTCCATGATCTTGGCGAAGCCGACCAATGGCGCGGCCACGCGGCCGCTCAGCATCATGAAAGCCACCAGCCCGCCGCGATCCACCGTGTTGTCGTTCTGCAAGGCCAGATAGGCGCCGATCAGGATAATGCCGCGCGACATAAACGTTTGCAGCGGTTCCGCGAGCGATTGCGGCCAGTTGGAGAGCCGGCCGGCGGCCAGCCGCCAGCGGCCCGCATCGGCCACCCGCTCGTCCCATACGATCTTCTGTTGCGGTTCCAGCGCCAGCGACTTGACGGTTCGGATACCATAGACGGTTTCGCTCATCACCGCGCCCTTGCGGTGTTCGGCCTGGATCGCCATGGCGAGCAGCCGGCCGACAGGGCGCAGGAAGACGATGATGATCAGCGCGATCAACCCGGCGACCGCGCAGGAGATCATCGCGAGAGTGGATTCCATGTAGAACAGGACCGGCAGCAGGATCAGCAGGGTGATGCCGTCGAGCAGGGTGTAGAGCAGCTTGCCGGTGAGGAACTCGCGCACGCGAAAAACCTCACGCAGCCGGCTGATCGTTTCACCCGCCTGGCTGCGTTCGAAATAGTCGAGCGGCAGGGCGAGGAGACGGCTGAATGTATGCAGGTTCAGCCGCACATCGACCCTGGCAGAGAGGATCAGCACCAGCTCCCGCCGCGCCCAGCCGAGCACGCCTTCATAAAACATCATCACGGCCAAGGCCGCGCTGATCAGGAACAGGGTGGAGAGGCTGCTATACATCAGCACCCGGTCCAGCACCGCCATGACCAGCAGGGCCGGCACGATGGCGAGCACCGAGAGCACAACCGACGCAAAGCTGATCTGAACGAGGAGCTTCTTTTCCTCCATCACCTTGGAGGTGATCCAGCCGAGCGTAAACGGCGCCTCGCCTTCGCCCTGGCCGATCGGGCGCTTCACCAGAATGGCGTCGCCTGTCCAGACCTGCTCTAGCCGCAGCCGGTCAACGGCGACGGGCGGCTCGGCATCGGCCGAGGAGGGGCTTTTCAGCCAGACCACGTCACGCTGCGGATCGGCGCCGACGACGAGGGCTGCCGCGCCATCCTTCAGCAGCAGAACGGCGGGTGCGGCTTCCTTGAAGCGGAACAGGTTCTTCCAGACCAGGCGCAACGCCTTGGCGGTCATCCCCTGTTCGCGCAGCCACTGCACCAGCGACGCGGGCGAGGGGAAAGGTTCCCCAGCCGGGCCGCGATAACCGGTCATATCGAGATCGACGCCATGGAAGCGCGCGGCGGCGGCGACCGCGCGCAGCCGCAGCTCCGTCGCGGTCAGTGCAGGCGCTGCGAGATCGGATTCGATCTGCAGTGTTTCCGGGCCAAGCCCATTATCGGGGGCGGCGTTCGAACCGGGAGGGTTGACGCTATCACTTGCCACTGCTGATCCCTTTGGCTCTGTGGGCTGCACCCCGATTGTGGCACTCCATGCCCCGGGGCGCTTCGCTCTGAGTTCCCATTAACACGGTATTTCCTTAGAGCGGGATAATTTTCGACGGTCCGGCTGGCCAGTTTCGTCTGCGTGCCATTAAAATCACGCAAAGGAGGCTTCCCGCAATGGCTATCGACCTCGCTCAGCCTGCCGATGTGCCGGACATCCAGGCGATCTATGCGCACCATGTTTTGAGCGGCACCGGAACCTTCGAGGACGTGCCGCCGAGTATCGAGGAAATGAACGCCCGCTATCGTGCCGGGATACAGGCGCGCTACGATTGGATCGTGGCGCGCGATAGCACCGGCGTGCTGGGCTATGGCTATTACGGCCCGTTCAGACAGCGCAGCGCGTATGAATTTACGGTCGAAGACAGCGTTTATGTGCGCGAGGATGTACGTGGCCAAGGGGTTGGAAAAGCCCTGGTTGCGGAGCTTATGCTGCGTGCCGAGGCGCGCGGCTACCGGCAGATGCTGGCGCTGATCGGTGATAGCGACAATATCGGCTCGATCGGCGTGCATGCCAGCCTGGGATTTGTGCGTGGCGGCGTTCTGCGTGCCGCCGGCATCAAGTTCGGCCGCTGGCTCGATGTGGTGATCATGCAGAAGATGTTGGGTGAAGGCGACACCACCTTGCCTGAACGACAGACCATGCAGGCGGCAGCCACGGAGGGATAAGAGTTTTTTGGTTCTTTTTTGCCAAAAAGAACATTCTTCCACCCTCTTGATATCAGGCGTTTCTGAAGCAGGTGGAGGCAATAGGATCGGTGAGCAGGGCATTGGCCACATCCGCGCGTCCGGCTTGTGTGGACGCTACAACGAGAACGCGGGTGAAAAACGGAACCTCGTTGCGCGCCCTTGCATGAACCAGCGAGCCCAGCACGCGCCCGGCCTGTGAACGGCCAGCGCAGCACGTACATCCGGCGACATGCAACGGGCCAGGCGTATAGGCGGCCGCCGCCCCGGTAAACGGCCGCAGTTCGCCTTCGAACAGTACCGCATCGCCGTCGCGCGCGTCCTGCAGACGACCAAACACTATGGGAACCCGGCCATCACTCATAATCATAGCTTGATATAAAGCTAGCTTTATATATTTATCCAGCCCTGATGGACGATCTTCTTTCCGCTCTGGCCGCCGCCGCCGACCCGACTCGCCTGCGTTTGCTGGCGCTGGGGGCTCGCGGCGCGTTCTGCGTGAACGATTTCTGCGAAATTCTTGGCCAGTCCCAGCCCCGGCTTTCACGCCATCTGCGGCTGCTCTGCGAGGCGGGTTTATTTGAGCGCATGCGCGAAGGGGCGAATGCCTGGTTTGCCCTGGCAAAGGGTGAGCAGGGTGCCTTGGCGCGCGACATCCTGAGGCGCCTGCCGGCCAACGACCCACTGCTTGCTTCGGATCGCAGGGGGGCGGCGCGCGTGCTGGCCGAAAGGGCCAGGGCCGCTTCGGAAAAATTCCGCAGCCGCGGGGCTGACTGGGACGAGATGCGGGCGCTCAGCCTGCCCGCGGAATCCGTGGAAGCCCGGCTGCTGGAATTGCTGCCGCAAGGCGAGCTGGGCCATGCGCTGGATATCGGCACAGGCACCGGCCGCCTGCTGGAATGCCTGGCACCGCGAATCGCGAGCGGCCTTGGCGTGGATGCCAGCCGCAGCATGCTCGCGCTGGCCCGGGTGCGCCTCGCTTCGCCGGAATTTTCGCATTGTTCGGTCAGGCTGGCCGACATGTATGCGCTGCCGCTGCCCGATGCCTCGTTCGATTTCGTATTCATGCAGATGGTGCTGCATTACGCCGAGGATCCCGCAGCCGCGGTGGCGGAAGCCCGCCGGGTGCTGGCGCCAGGCGGGCGGCTGATTGTGGTGGATCTGGCGCAGCATGATCGGGCCGCCCTGGTGGAGCAGATGGCGCATCGCCGACTCGGTTTTGCCGATGCCGATATCGAGGCTCTGCTGAACGGCGTGGGTTTGGCCGCTGGCCGCCCGGTGTGTGTGGCGTCGCCCGGCGCCGCGCCACTTTCCGTGCGCATCTGGCAGGCGCATGCCCCCCACAACGTATTCTCCCATGAAATCGAGGCCATCGCGTGACCCGACCCCATTTGCTCGAAGCCCTGCGCGACCAGGTTTTGCTGTGTGACGGCGGCACAGGCAGCCGCGTGCAGGCCATGTCGCTGGATGTCGACCGCGATTACTGGGGCCAGGAGAACTGCACGGAGGTGCTGTGCCTCTCCCGGCCAGACATCGTGCGCGAGCTGCATCGCGGTTATTTCGCCGCCGGCGCCGACATGGTGGAAACCAACACTTTTGGCGGTTCGCCGATCACGCTGGCCGAATTCGGGCTTGGCGAGCGCGCGCGGGAGATCAACCGGCTGGCGGGCGAGCTGGCGCGCGAGGCGGCGGAGGAATTTGCCGATGGGCGGCATCGCTGGGTGCTGGGCGCGGTGGGGCCGGGCACCAAGCTGCCTTCGCTCGGCAATATCGATTACGACACGCTGGAAGCCGCACTCGCCGAACAATGCCGCGGCCTGGTGGATGGCGGCGTCGATGCCTTCCTGATCGAAACCTGCCAGGACACGCTGCAGATCAAGGCAGCAGTGAACGGCGCCAAGATCGCCCGCGCCGAAGCGGGGCGCGACACGCCGATTTTCGTGCAGGTGACGGTGGAGACCACCGGCACGCTGCTGGTGGGGCCGGACATCGCGACCGCGGCGACCGTGATCCACGCGCTCGATGTGCCGCTGATGGGGCTGAACTGCGCCACCGGCCCGCAGGAAATGGCCGAGCATGTGCGCTGGCTTTCCACGAATTTCCCCGGCCTGCTCAGCGTGCAGCCGAATGCCGGCCTGCCCGAGCTGGTGGATGGGCAAACGCGCTATCCGCTCTCACCGGCCGAGATGGCAAGCTGGGTCGAACGATTTATCGAGCAGGATGGGCTGAACCTGATCGGCGGCTGCTGCGGCACGACAATCGGCCATATCGAGGCGCTGGATGCGATGCTGCGAAAGCGCGGCGGTTTCCGCCCCGCACCGGTGGCCCGCAATCCGGTGTGGATTCCCTCGGTATCGAGCCTCTACGGCCAGGTCGCCCTGCGCCAGCAGAACAGTTTCTTTTCGATCGGCGAACGCTGCAACGCCAACGGCTCGAAAAAATGGCGGGAATTGCAGGAGAAAGGCGACTGGGACGGTTGCGTTTCGGTCGGCCGCGAACAGGTGGCCGAAGCCTCCAACAGCCTCGATATCTGCACCGCCTTTGTCGGGCGCGACGAAATGTCGGAGATGAACGAGGTGATCCGCCGCTTCACCCACGCGGTGAATGCACCGCTGGTGATCGACAGCACCGAGACGCCGGTGATCGAAAGCGCGCTGAAATTGCATGGCGGCAAGCCGATCATCAACTCGATCAATTTCGAGGATGGCGAGAAAGCGGCGGAGGACCGGCTGAAGCTCGCGAAAAAATTCGGCGCGGCCGTGATCGCGCTGACCATCGACGAAACCGGCATGGCGAAAACCGCGGAGTCGAAACTGGCGATCGCGAGCCGCCTGGTGGAATTCGCCTGCGGCAAACACGGCCTGCCGCAATCGGATCTGCTGATCGATCCGCTGACGTTTACGATCGCCACAGGCAACGAGGATGATCGCAAACTTGCTGCATGGACACTCGATGGCATCAAGATGATCCGGGACAAATTCCCGGAGATTCAGATCATTCTTGGGCTGTCAAATGTCAGTTTCGGATTGAATCCGGCAGCGCGCGCCGTTCTGAACTCGGTTTTTCTGGATCACGCGGTGCGCGCCGGCATGACCGGCGCCATCGTGCATGTGAGCAAGATACGCCCGCTGCACCTGATAGCCGAAGATGAAGTGAAGGTCGCCGAGGATCTGATTTTCGATCGGCGCAGCGAGGGCTACGATCCGCTTTCCCGCATCCTGGAAATGTTCGCCGACCGCAAGGCGGCCGAGGCAACCAAGCGTGTGAAGTCGGCCACCGTGGAAGGCCGACTGCGCGACCGTATCGTCGATGGTGACCGCAAGGGTCTCGAGTCCGATTTGCAGGATGCACTGCAAACGCACCCGCCTCTCGACATCATCAACTCCATATTGCTGGACGGCATGAAAACCGTGGGCGAGCTTTTCGGCTCGGGCAAGATGCAGCTGCCCTTCGTGCTCCAAAGCGCCGAAACCATGAAGGCCGCCGTAGCCTATCTGGAGCCGCTGATGGAGCGTGTGGAAGGCCAGGAAAAAGGCACCATCGTGCTCGCCACGGTGAAGGGCGACGTGCATGATATCGGCAAGAATCTCGTCGATATCATCCTCACCAATAACGGCTACCGCGTCGTCAATCTCGGCATCAAGGTCAAACTCGCCGACATGGTGGAGGCGGCAAAGACGCATCGCGCGCATGCCATCGGCATGTCCGGCCTGCTGGTGAAATCCACCGTCATCATGCGCGAAAACCTCGAGGAAATGTCGCGCCAGGGGCTCGAAATCCCCGTGCTGCTCGGCGGCGCGGCACTCACACGCAATTACGTGGAAGAGGATTGCGTCGCCGCCTACGCAAGCGGCCGCGTGGCCTACGCACGCGATGCTTTTGATGGCTTGCACCTGATGGATAAAGTCACCGGCAACGGCTTTGATGATTACCTCTCCGCCCTGCAGGCCAAACGCTCCGGCAAGGCCAAGAACACCAAACGCGCGATCGGCCGCGCCGATGAACGTGCCTGGCAGCCGATCGATGTGAAGCAGGTGCAGGCGCGCCGCCGGCGCCTGACCGAAGCACAGCCGCCGGTGCAGCCGCCCTTCTGGGGGGCGCGCGTTCTGGAGGCGCCGGCCAAAGCAGTGGTGCCGTTCCTCAACGAACGCAGCCTGTATCAATTCCAATGGGGTTTTCGCAAACAGGGTAAGTCGCTGGACGATTTCCTTGGCTGGGCAAAGCAGGAATTGCGCCCGGTGATGAAACGCATGCTGGCGATCTGCGAGTCAGAGGATATCCTGCACCCCCAAGCCATCTATGGTTTCTGGAAAGCCGCCGGCCAGGGCAACGACCTCATCCTGTTCGAACAGGATGGCACCACCGAAGTGGCCCGCTTCAGCCTGCCCCGCCAACCGCGCGAGGATGGCGACTGCATCGCCGATTTCTTCCGCGACGTCGAGGATTCC
>Ga0116231_10007247_pt1 | contig 20484 bp, 9 predicted proteins | sample S1TSphgellanicum_2_FD_89695 | JGI IMG/M metagenome (GOLD analysis project Ga0116231, IMG submission 89695) | Host-associated microbial communities from peat moss isolated from Minnesota, USA - S1T2_Fd - Sphagnum magellanicum MG | ecosystem: Host-associated > Plants > Peat moss > Unclassified...
ATAAAAAAATAAAAAAAATAAAAAAAAAAAAAAAAAAAAAAAAACCCTAGTGAGGATGTAATAAATTGTTGCCTTCTTTATGTATAATACCCTACCTTGTTTTATAGATCTAACATAGATAGGCCAATGGAAGTTTAAGAGTCATACACATCCATACCATCTTTCTATCAATTAATGCCAAAATTTTATCATCTGAATGCATCATATTGCATCAACACAACATCTGAACCAAGAACCCACTTTTTGGGGACATCATTATTCAACCCTCATCACTACAAAAATAGGTTTTTTACTAGATTTTTCAATTAAAAAAACCCCAAATGCTAAGGAACAAAACAATCTCCTTATCCATTCAAACAAGTGAATTTGGACTCACCATTGTGATATGGGGTGATTGTTGAAGGTAGATTTTACCAAACCTAGTATTTTATCAATATTTTATTGAAATTTATTTTTCCCTATTGAATTTTCCCTACCAAATTTCCTTTATCGAATTTATTGTACTTATAGTTTACATTGTGTATATTTAAGATCGATTTTTTTGAGATTAGGCTAACTACATGTTCCATCATTTTTTACGTCTTTCTTTGGGGTACTTAATGTTTTGTCCCTTTTATGGATTGTAGAGGAGAACATTTTTTTGAAATAAAATTATTTTTCTTGCCCTACTTTTGTATGTAGAATCCTATGTGTATTTATTCGTATGTTGGGAATATTTTGACTTTTGGTATGTGAATATTCCTCCTTGCATGTTTGCTTTAGGTTTGTTTTTATAGGAAATTATGGAGGCTACCCTATTGAAATTGGATAATCCCCCTTTGTGTTGAAGCTTTTTTGCTTACCTAAGGAAATTAATAAAATTTTATCTTTTACTCCTTTATTTTATTTCCTTTCAAAACCCGATAATTCACTAACTGGCCTTAACATTTGGTAACCAAACTGCAAAATTTGAATCCAATTTTTTTTTGTTCATTATCATTCCTATTTTAACAAATAATGGTTAGAGTTATTTGACCCTACCAAAGCAAACCACAAATTAATTATTGTTGTTATTTGACAAATAAAAATAAAAAACCAAAATAACCCATAGATTACAACTTTTTGGTAATCAATTATAGTATGCCAACAATATTGACAAGAAGTATGAAGAAAAGAATGGAGCAAGTTTTGCAAAAAAATGTTAAAATAGGCCATGTAAGTAATTCAAAATGACTAGAGCAGCCCAAGATTGACCCAAAAGAGGTTGCAACATTTCACAGTGGGGAAAAAAACGAATTGGAGGATGTTATTAAAAATAACAAACCAAAAAATCATCCACCAAAATTGCGATGCATTAAGACCAAACCGAAAACTCCATGGGAACCAATTTGGGACCTTACTAAAATAAAAAAAAATTGGTACCATCAGATTGTTGTGACAAGTCCACATGCCAGAAAGAGCGAAATTGATCAACTCCATAAGCAAATTGATGAATTGAGCCAATTTTCAAGGAAGGAGGCTTATGATGAGGTACGAAGTGTGTAGTCCTTGAGGATGAGCATTTCAAATGAAGAAAAATTCAATTAGGATATTTCAATAACCTTTATTTTTAACATGCATGCATTTCTAGCAAATGTACTTTTTGTCAAAGTTTGGATCACCAAACCAACAATTGTCTTTATTGGTTTAATAGTGTTTTGCCTACACACATAGTATTAACGGATCATATACCATATCTAGTATCATTACCTGTTCAAAGTTCAATTCCAAACATTTAGAATTTGGTTTATCCTTTAGCACTACCAAATGTAGCTTATAAAGAACCAACTATTCCATTTGATTCTATTTTCCTTAGTGGAAATGTCATGGAGCAAAATCTAATAGGTTTTCCAAATTCAATGTATCTCATATTGGACCCTATACACCATTTTTTGGTTTTGGTTATGGGGGCATAGGGAATGTTCTTACAATGTGGCCTCCTATGTTTGATCCCTTAATTAACCCCACGGCATCACCAAAATTAGTTTCAAGAATTGCACAAGCTAGGATTGTAACAGATCATGGGGAATCTTCAGATGAGGATAAGGATTATTCCAAAGAAAACACAACCCCAAGGTGCCACGAATCATTCCTACCGATACCGGAAAATTGCAACACGACTAAAAGGGAAGACCATCCTCGATTGGAAATGTTAGTATATACTTAACTAGTGGACAGACTATACCTATCAACAACAACAATGGTGGACTTCTCAGTGGAGGTGGTAACAAGCCTCCAAAAGGTGGTGGTAGTGGCCTTCCAAGAGGTGGCAATAACAGTTTTCTAGAAGGTGGTAGTAGCAGACCCCCAAGAGACTAAAATCCAAAACTGTACACTTCAATATTAGAAGGGTTGTGGATAGGGCCTACCTAGAATCCATGGTACCCTTCATGGTATCTTGTCCAACCCCTATAACACCAAATTCTCCACCAAGTAAAAAATCCTTACCCTATCCCATTTACATTGCAAAAAATGGCTCTTGATGCTCATGTATGTGTTTTTTGCAAGGCCATTTAGGCCAATAGAGAAAAGAATGATGTTGATATCATCATTTTTGTTTTACATTTCACAATGCCATATTTGGATGGGGAAATGTTTTTATGAAAATCCATCTAGTTTGCAGATTTGAAGAGCTGGAGGTTGCATTTTGTAAGTGTTATCAAAAAGTACAAACAAATGAATAAATGTACATGGCATTATGAGTGATAAAGTAAGGTGGAGATGAAAAGGTGGAAATATACTATGAATGTATACTAAAACTAGCAAATTGCCTTCAGCATCAAGCAAACAATAATTTGCTAACCACTTTCTTTCGAGCATGTTTACAACCATATCTCCAAATGGCCACAACAAGGATGAAGAGGGACACCTTGTTCAAACAGAAGAAAATTATAGTCACTTGTGAAGAAAATATAGGAAACGCAATAAATACCAAAAACTGCTTGAACCACCAACTAAGCAAAAGAAGGCTAGCAAAGGAAAGAGGATAGATGTGATTTGTGGTCAATGCAATAAACCGAGACATTCCAAGGAATGTTGCCATTGGAATCTAAACAACCCAAATAATAAACTTAAGGACAAAAAAGAGGTAGTTGTGAATGGAGTTTTGGCACAACCTAGTGATATAGGAAATAAATATGGTAAAAAATAGATTGTGGGGAAACAAATAAATCCGATTCTTCAAGTGGGTGGAAGCAAAAGCACTACACACCAATACAATAGTTATGAAAGCAAAGTTCATCTATGAATTCATTCTCACACAGTTTGGCTATCTACTTATTTTCATAAATGATCATGCACTCTCTTTATCAACGATGCCATTGAAATTCTTACAACCCATTTTTTGTTATGACATATGACCTTGACCATTTACTACCCACAAGGTAATGGACAAGTAGAATCCACCAACAAAGTCATTGGTTCATTGCTTACTAAGTTGGTGAATGAAAATACACTGATTGGGATGAGTAGCACACAATTTTATATGTTTATCACATAGCATTCAAGGTAAAAATCAGACACACATCGTTTCAGCTTATTTATGGCCTTTACCTTTTGATGCCAATAGAATACCTATTGCCCATGAACAATTCATATCCCGATTGAAACTTCTCTCCTACTTGTATTTTGACCAATTGCATGGCAAAATTGGAGCACTTGGGTGAAATCCACAAAGAACCAACAGAAGAAATAGGTACAAGGCAATGGAAACATGATATAATGGGCTCAACAAAACCACAAAATTAAAATTTTCTCTATGGGGGACATAGTTTTTTGGTTTCCAAATGGCAAAAAGGAAACACTAAAAAGTTGAAAAAATGGTGGTTTCGTCCATATAAAATATAACATTATCTCCCCACTAATAATGTATCATTTGTCAACATTGACAAGTTTGAGCCAAATCCCATTTTGGTGAACATTAACAAGCTCAAACCCTACATATATGTGGGGAAAGCTCCCAAAGGATTGGAAGTTACCATTGAAGGGGGAGGAGAGCACAAGGAGGACTTAGAGAACAAGGAGGACTCACAAAAATGTTTTCAATTCGGTTTTATTGAAAATGAAAATACACTGAAAATCAGAATCAATCAAAACAATCTGGTTACTAGCATCCGAAAACCGAAATACAAAACTACCTAATGAAGGAGTTCCTATAGACCATCACCCATTTCAATTTGAAAATTATAAAATTAGTTGTGCAGGGAATTTTGGTGTTCATAATTGAAAAGACGATGGCCAAAAGCTCAACCTAGTGGAAATAGTCATCAACAAATTATCACCCAAGCCGACCAAAGAGAAGGAAAAAGGAAAGGAGGTAGTCATTTACCAAAAAATCATTCCACAAGAAACATTGGTCAATCGAAAAGGATGGAAGGTTTCCCTTTCGAAGGAATGTATGCAACCTAACTACTAACATTAATCCAAATAATTTAATTAAAGGGCAGTTAACACACCTATGTGGCAAAGAAATTGATGAGCTTTGTGGTGTTGGCCAAGCAAGGGGTAATGGTGAATTGGTCTGATGTAATCTTCAGCAACTTCTATAGCAAGTTGTGAGATTTATCTGCACTAACAAAATCCAATGTAAGTAAGGACAACATTGAATTCAAAGCTACCCAAATGGTGGACATCCTATTCCAAGATTGGTTTTTAATAGATCCGACACTCATCCTACTGGTATCAAATGAGGATGAAAAAATTGTTGCCAGACTAATACTAGAAGTCTAGGTTGTAGGAAGTAATAGAGTTTCAAGAGCGCTTTACCAGTGCGCACCCATTAAATTCAATGAAGAGATGGAGGACGTCAAGGAAATTAGTGGGACAAATACCCAACTAAAAACTTCAAGGCAATTGAAAATCTCACCCACATTGCCATCAGCATTGAAATCTTGGAATTTGGGCCGACTTCATCCCCAAAATCTTATACTATCATTTAGGACAACACACTTTGGTAGAATGATCACCAAAACCATCAAATCCATAGAAGAAGGGCAAAATGCAAAGTTCGAGTTTGATTTGGACTAAATTTTCCAATGCAAAACCTGAATTAAAATTGCATTCAAGGCCTACAAGTACTGAAACCTTTGCAAATCTCTTTAATTAGTTACATCAATGCTTGGAGGGTGAGGAAATTCCAATAGGAAATATATTGGAATTAAATACTGCACCAAAATATTTTTTCAGTGGAACCATTGCACAAAGTTTAGGTGAAGCAACCGAAGATCATTAGCCCCCTAATACTTCATTTTCAATATAAGGTGGAATTTTTCCTCTACTTATTGGAATGGAAACGGTCATAGTTCCTTTAGTTTTATCTTCACTGAGGACTTTGGTCAAGAAAGTTTGCCCAAATAGTGGGTAACATTTCAATAGCTTTTCGACTGGCCACAACTAAGAAGGACGTTGTACAGGAAGCACTATAGAAGAATCTAGAGGGGGTAATGAATGTGAAAGGCCAACTACTACAGTTGTAAAAGGTCAACCAATAAGACATTTTCGCCATACAACATCTACATACCAAGTTACATAACTTCGAAGGCACAAGGAAAACGGTTCAAGAATTGAAAACCAAAAATTCCAACTACTAAAATGAGCTCTTGAATCTCCACAAACACCTTACCAAAATCGGTAAAACATTAAGTTTCATTGATTCAAAAAAGGCTAAGCTCAAGCAGGCCTTAAAGCAAGAACAAAACAACTGGAAGGTGGTGGAGCAAACTCTAGCCTTTATTGAAAACTTATTCATTTCAACAAAAAGGAAGGTAGAACAATTGGAAGGCCAGAATGAGTCACTTACCAAAATGGTGCAAACACAACAATTGGAACTATAGATTTCAACTAAAAAAATCTAATTGCTTCAACAAGATTTGAATGAGGTATGACAGAATCCTAGTGTTATTTAGGAGGAGTTGGATTCTTTACTGAAGGAGATGAGGGCATTGAGGCACAAGGTAGAGTTCATAGACCTCTACCACCACTAGATGGAAAAATTAAATAACTTAAAGATGGAGCATTATTTTATGAAAGATTTTCTTTTAATTTATCAAAAGATGAGCAAAAGAAATCAAACCAAATAATGGGAGTTATATAAATAATAAGTCGATGAAATTATCCAGGAGGCATTTGAGTCTTATAAAAAAGACAAAGAGTTGTATTAATTGCTCTTAATAACCTACTAATGAATAATGCCACATTTGGTGATGCCACCTTTCAATTTCAATAGAATGCAAGCCCATTCTAGATTTGCATCTGAATTCAATATGCTAGAAATGAAGAGTAGAGTGAAAGCAAGAAGATAGAGGTGGATTCAATAGTCGCATAGGAATCATGATCTACCAAACCTAAAATAATTTCTGGTACTAGGATTTTTTCCAGTGCTATAGATGGTTTTGACAAGGTCGAAGGTGCTACACATGTTCCAGCCTCTACCCCTGTAGAAGTTGGAACACATTCTAATGGAGTAGTTGATCAAACGTTTTTTGGCACGATTATCAAAAATGAGCGTGCAAATCTAGTGATTGAATTCAATATGGAGGGAGGGACTTCGATTCTGGTATGACCAAAAACAATTATTGTCCCTACTACCATTGCACCAAGTCTTGTTATCGCAATGGAAGATTTAAGGGTAAATGTCAAGGTAGAAAAAATAGAAGCTACAATTATGGAAAATAATGTAGAGAGTGTAATTAAGAGGACATAATCCCAATTAGAAAGGGGGATGATGTTGAAGGTAGATTTTATCAATATTTTACCAAAATCAATTTTTTCGTACCAAATTTATTCTACCAAAAATTTTGTTACCAAAACTAAATTGTACTATCAGTTTACACTATGTATATTTATGACTAATTTTTTTTGGATTAAGCTAACTACCTATTCCATCGTTTTTTACTTCTTTCTTGGAAATACTTAATGTTTTGTCCCTTTATGGACTATATGAAGGAGAATTTTTTTTTGAAGTAAAATTATTTTTTCTTGCCATACTTTTATACATAGAATCCTATGTGTAGTTGTTTGTATGTTGGGAATATTTTAACTTTTGGTATATGAGTATTCTTCCTTGCATGTTTGCTTTTGGTTTGTTTTAATTATATTTCTTAAACATTAATGAAGAAATGTTGAGTTAGGCCGCACTTGATGACCACCAAATTCAATTAACTCCAATCCAAACATTATTACATGATTCATATTTTTTGTATATTATCATTAATTTGTACATTTCATTGTAATGCACTTATTAAATATTGAACCCAAAAACCAAACAATGCCAATTGAAATCATTAGTCCATGAAACTACCTTCAACATACATACTTGAAAACGTTTTAAACCTCAAGCCATATCTATATTGCACATTGGTGGCCACTAGGTAATATTTGCAACAAATAGGGTAGATGCAAGTTTATAATGGTTCACCACCTTGAGGATAAAAACATCACCATACTCAATATTTGACAAGCTTCATTGGGTCAAGGACTAACCAAACAGTAAACATGAGGACATGTGTGTCTTGGACATTTGTTGTTTTTCAAATCATTTCAAAAAAATCTATTTCCTTCCTAAACTTGTTAGGTGTGATTCATGTGTGTAAACTCTAGGCTAAGTACCATTTTGTCTATTGTTTCTTTGTGTAACTACTTTATTGACTATGTTTTGTCTTTTCCTCACATGAGTACACTGAAGTTTTGATTGTGAAATCTTGTTGGCATTGCTTGCTATGTGCAATCATTTGAGTGCCAGTTTCATTATGTCTTAAATTTTTGGAAGCTTAGGGAGTTTAGATTTCAAGCACCGAATCAAAGTGGAAGCCGCAATATCACCATATGTTGAGCCCTTGTATGGTTAGCCTCCTAAAACAATCTTTGACAAAAAAACTCCAATGACTCATTGTTATTTTGCAGAAAAATACAATTTTTGCAACATAGGTATTAACCCAAAAAGGTTGAAGATTGGGAAGGACTACATAGAAGAAGTGCAAGCATTATTTGGGTGCAATAACAACAAAAATGGCTATCATTACTGGTTTAATGATGATGAAGAGCTCATCCAATAGGTTGAAGAGTTGTGGATGATAACTCATCAACGTACTCAAGTGCAAAATACAAGGTTGATCAACAAAGTAGAAGCTATAGGGATTGTATGCGAGAAGAAAGGGCTGGAGCTGAACTGGGTCGTGTTGCTAAGTGGATGATTAAAAATTACCTTTTGAGGTTAAGCTCCCTTGAAGCAGGTCAAGGTGTTGTGGAGGTTGGAGGGGCTATGATTGAAAGAAAGGAGGGAGAGACAAAAGAAAAGCCAACACAACTTGAACATATGTCACTGGTTCATGTTTCCAAAAGAGGGTCATACCCTTGTTCTAGTATTGAAGTTTTAATTGAATGGTGAAATGTACTATCTATTTCAAAATATGAGTGTTCTTGACAAGAGCCCCTTCTTCAATTCTTGATTCAAGATAGAGCTATCAAAAGGAGCTATCTCATGTTGATGCACAGCTTAACTTTTGGGTCAATTTGGTTCAAAGCATAGAACATAAGTTGTAGATGTTATAGAAGGAGGTGGATGCCTTAGAAATGAGTTTGACAACACTAAGAAAAGGACTTGACTATGAGAACAATGAAAAGGTTGGTGTGGCAATTAAGGCATTACAAAGTGTACAAAGGAAGCTCAATGCCTAGCAAGGCATTCTTGGAAAATTCAAAGAAATATTTGAAACATCTCAAGCGAAGCACAACATCATGGCCGAAAAGGCTTCTATAGTTGAAGAAGCTTCAGCCAAGGCCATAGAAAGACACAAAGTTTGCCAATGATGACAAGATGCCATTGCCCGACAGATTCAGTTGATGGCAAGTGAAACACCACCTCCAAGCTTGTGGCCCTTTCCAGTAGCTTTTAATATTAAACCTGATGTTGTTGAATTCCCTTGCACTATCATAATTACAAATTGTTCATTTTATTCACAAGGATTTGAACCAGCTTGGGATTGTAAAATTTTATCTTGTCAACATTTGTATCATTCTTGGTGTGCAACCACACATTTTGGCTCTTCTTTGAAATGTGTGCATAATGGTTGTGATCATGAACCACACCCCAATTGGTGGAAGTTTCGCAAGTTGAAGCTACTTCCAAAAAGTGAAAAAGGATGCATTGGTGAAGAAACCATACTCCATGGACAACAAGTTGGTATGTTATTCATTCTTGTCCAATGTAGGTTTTTATGTTTGCAAAAAGTTTTAGGGTTGCTAGTTGTATGTTTACAAATATGAATCTTCAAATTTTCATGTAGAATGTGTCTTCCAAAACATCTTACTTTCTAACTTTTTTTCCCATTTATCCATCTCTAGGCTATTGCTAGATGTTTTTCTTTTATTGGTTATTATATTATGAGACCCGAATGTCATGGAGGTTCACACCAAAGGATTCAATGGATGGTTTCAAGAACTTCATTGAACATTGAATGGTAGTTTGTGGGTTTGTAGGACTTAAGTGTCACCATGATGTCTAATGGAAGTTCTTTCACATGATGGGACTTAGTCTAGATGTTAATTAAGAGGAATGTCATAAACAACGTAGTGGCATTTTGCAGGTATGCATAGGACTTAAGGCACACCTTGTATATGACTAATGGACTTTCTATCCTATTTAGGGATTCAATGGATTCTCGAAGATTGTCATAGAACATTAACTAACATTTTGTGGGTTTATATGACTTAAAGGTCATAATTGTTAATCTGATGTCCATATGTTGTCACACTAATGGACTCATTAGGTTTTTACAAAAGTATAATAGAACATTTAGTGACATTATGCGTGTCTATAGGACTTCAAGTCACAATTATAACTATGATGGAGGTTTTGTTACATTCAGGGACTAAATGGGTGTTCTGTAGAAACATCATAAAACATTATGTGTCATTTTGTGATTGTATAGGACTTTAGGGACATCATGTACATTCTTGATGGATTTCTTGTAACATTAAAGGACTCGACTGATGTTGTGAAGAATTGTTACAAAAATATAAGGGATTTTATGGGTATGGGACTTGAAGGATACCATGTGTAACACTATAATGGACTTCAAGGTTGTTTACCCAGACATTCAATGTGTTCAATATGTCAATTTGTGAGACCTTGGAAAGACATTTGTAGGACTAATATGGATGTATGGTGATGTTATATGTTGGTGGTCTTTATCTTGGATGCAAATTGAGACTTTGGAAAGATAGATCTGGGACTAACATGCTTGAGTTGGTGCTAATTTTTGTTCATGGTATTTAATTTTCAATTTGTTGATGTTTTGGGAGGATGCAGATTTCCATGTGGAGTTACAGTGGTGTTTTTTAAATTTAAAGTTGTTGATGAACTTTGATTAGAAGTTCTGGGGGTGAAAGCATGGTAAAGTGTATAAAAAAAGTTGCGAAAAAAATATCAAGTTAAAGAAGAGGCATTTTTTCACGAAAACACAAGAAAGTATATTCAAATTTTACTTAAATTTCATTTTGAAAGTATTGAGCCCTCAATTGGGTTTATTATAAATCAACTACAAAATTTCAAAACTTTAGAATAATAAAAGTAAGGAATAAATAGGTTTGAAATTGATTGGTCAATATCGTGTTCAAACCTCCTTTTTCATTAGAAAATTTAGTGGAACGTAAATGTATGAAGTTATAGCATAAAGATCATTGTATATTCAAGGGCCTCACCAAAAAACAAATCTACTTTCTCTTTGGTAAATATACTTGACACATACTTGACTCAAATGTTACATTGTAGAAAGTAGGTTTTAAAAGCTACTTGCATTTAGAAAAATCTACTTGAAACTTACTTTTACAATGCAAAATTCAAAAACTAATGCATAATAATGAAGAAGTATCTTGTTATTTATCATTCAACTAAAAAGATTGAATGTATAACAATTTTGTGATGGGTTTTGGTCCTACTTTTTGTTCATTTAACAAGTAAACTAGCAAGTACTTTTAGTTGTACACTTTCCTGTGCTTTCACCCCTAGTAATTTTATTTTGAAAGCATAGGTTGTCAAGAGCTTCTTTATATGTTCTAATTGTGGACCTATTATTTGAAGCTGCAAATTATTAGTTGACTTTATTTTGGAGCTATTGTGATTACCTATAGTAATTTTATTTTGAAAGCATAGGTTGTCGAGAGCTTCTTTATATGTTCTAATTGTGGACCTGTTATTTGAAGTTGCAAGTTATTGGTTGACCTTATTTTGGACCTATTGTGATTATTTTAAGAAATGCATGTTACAATGGTGAGGTATCTTGAAATGTTAGTTATTGGTGGTTTTTTTTTGGTTGGTGAGCTATTTTAAAATATAGATTGTTGTGATTTTTTATTTTGAAGTTGTGATGTTTCTTTGAAATTGAATGTTGTTGGTCATGGTCTTTTTTTTAGACTTTGATTAAGACCTTATAAATTACTAATTATTGATAGAATAACGAGCATTAAATGACATTTTGTGGGTTTACATGCTCTAAGTAAACCTCAAAACATTGATAATGGAGGAAAAGGATGCAGATTTGTGGGGGCCAAGTATGATTAGGTGGACCTACAAGGAACATCACGTGCTTAATTTCTTAGAGAGGGCTAGATTCAGGAACGATTTTCTTGCATGTCATAAAATATTTGTTACATTGGTTTACATCACCAAGTTAAATTCATTCAAAATATTTTAATGGTTCATGTTGATCAAGATCTAAACATGTTTTGATGTTCCTAAACATTTTTTAATAAAACATTTTAGGAAAGTAACGCAAAAAAACCTTGAACATAGGAACCTTTCAAGAACCTTAAATGATTTTAGTTTTCTTAGTTGCTTATGCTAAAAGATGCCTATGATGTTTGCCTAGGGGTGGTGACCAACAAATTGGCTAAAATATGTAACATGAATTATTTTTTATTTTTTTGAGCATAAGGAAAAATACCCATTTTACAACCACATGAAATTTAAGAACAATTTTTTTGGGCTTTTAAGCTAAATTTTGATTGGTTCTAGTCGAGGATGTCAAGGGCCATTTACTTACACCAAGTATTCACAAAAAAAATCAAGCCTTAATAATCAAATCTACATAAAAAAACTATGGCATTCCTGCAAAAAATGTAGTCCAAGAAAATGATTTCTTGAAAATTATCCTCCCACAATTTGAATGTGATTTTCATCTTGACTGTTGAATAATATTTTAACCAATCATGGTCATTGGTTTTGGTAGAATAGTGTTCCATGTTTTTGTTTCCTATTATGGTGTTCAAAGAAGTTGGAGGCTATGGTGGTGGGCTATTGTGAAATGTTCCTTCCTGTTGGTGTTCATGATGTTTGGAGAATTAGAGGCTATAGTGAATGGGCAAGCTATCAAGCACTCCCACGTTCACTAGGTGCACAAATGATTATCCAAAGGTAGTTCATGACCAAAAGTCAAATCAAACCATTACAAAAGCATTGAAATGAGAATGTGCCTAATCGTATGCTTTGGTAAGAAAACAATATTCTCAATTGTCCTAGTTGTATGTAAATTGAAGTTATAGGATATGTAATTTAACATTAAGAGGACCCTTCACCATTTTACACATGACCCCATAGGTGTCTTCTTCATTTGCAAGTGATTCCAATGTTTCACAATATATTGTGCTTGTTAGTTTTCAGAAGGATTGATTGTCATACAAAAAAAATATTAGGGCTAGATGTCTATGCTAAGCTTTATCTAGAACTAATTTTGTCATTAATCTATGTGTTTGGAACATTGTTAAACTTGAGCCACTAGAAATCCTAAAAAGCTTGCGTTGTCTACAATAGGTGGAATTTATAATTGTTGTACTCCAACATTAGCTTTGGTCTTCAAGCTTTTCCTCTCGCTCACTTAGGCATTATTGGCTTCTTTTTGCCCAAGTACTATGACTATTATAATTTGGGCAAACAATTGGGTTATAACTTTCGATTTGCAATTGGGTTTTTGATTTTCTTACATTTCTAGAATTAGGTCACATGAGGAAATTTAAGCTGTTGTAATTCAAGCTCTAGAATATATGTTGAAGATAAATGCAAATTGTGTGAAGTTGATTTAAAGGCTAAGTTACAATGGAGAACATTGTGTTGATGTTTTTGCATCATCTATGCCTCAATTCATAATTTGTGGCAATGTCTACGCATTTTTTGTTTCATAGGTTTAAGCATTTTTTAATTTTTTTTACAATAGATGTTCTCTAACATGTAGTGCTCTCCAAATACATTAGGGAATCTCTCTAAATGCTTGACTTGATCTCAAACTATTGTTGTTATTCTTATGTAGAGATTGCACTAGAGTGTGGTGGAGTCGAATAATGAATTCAAAGCTGGAGGATGGAATGACTAAACCACTATGGAAGATATGGACTTGGTTATCCACCTAAGTATGCAAGGTTGGAAATTTGTGAAAATGAGCTTGAGGTAATAATGAATGATCTTTTATAAACCACATAACAAATAGTATGTTGATCATGGAGATGTCCATTATGAATTCTATCTCTTTGCTATTGTATGAAGGTGCATAAAAAAAAGAAGTTGAATTTAAGGGGGTTTGAACAAAAAATACATTGTTATAAACTAATGCTTCATTGTCCATCTTTCATGGACTATGTTATGTTGAATAGTGCAAAAACGAATTGCCAAGTACTTTCAAAGCCTACTAGTTTCAACAACATCCTTGGTCATGTGGCCCAGCAAAGTGATTTCTGCAAAGTCTTTCCATAGATTTTGAAAAATCAACTAAGTAATAGTCAATTTCATACCAAAAAAATGTCACAATTTGTTCTTTTGTGCTCAATGTAATTAGCTACTTGGATGTTAGAAACAATCCCAGCATGTAAAGGATCCTTGACCTACTCTATATATGATTGTATCTCTTATGCATGTACCATGTCTCATTTAAATAATGGGTGTTCTGGGTGTAGAGGGGTTCAATGTAATTAAAGGATTAATTGTGGATGTTGCAAAAGTGGACACACATTGTTAGGGATCTTCACCTATTATACAAAGTTTCATAGCTCCCTTGTTATCCTACTTTATTAAATGCAATTTAGTGATATCCTAAAAAGGAAATGCTTTGTTTGTTAATTATGTGTAATTGAGTGGCATTAAACATCCATTTAAATTATTATATACAAGTTTTCTCTTTTTGGAATGCTTTGCTTGCTTGAATGTATCATTTGAATCAGATTTGGGGTGGCTTGGTCTCCAAATATAATGTGAATGACCAAGATTTTTAGCTTGAAGTTGCATGTCTGAATTAAAAGTAAAACTGAAATGGTAAGTGATGGTAGTTGACCATGGATTCAAGGCTAAGGAGCTTTGTGAAGTTTTGAAGGAACATGGGGTGCTTTCCAAGGCTACTTGGAGATTTGGCATGTGAACTTGAATACATTGTTTTGAAGAGAGACATCTTCTATTGAAAGTTACAGAGCCAAAAAAAAAATTTGTTGGAGACTTGTTGCAAAATGTTTGAAGTCTCAAGTGGCAAAGGCCTTAGTGGAAAGTGGTCAGCAACTTTTTCCTTTCATACATATCACACATTTAAATTGCATGGAACTAAATGAAAGATGATTGCATGTGTAGAGGACATCCTATGAACATGGTGACTTCACAAACCATGAATCATTGCTCAATTCTATGTGTCAAATGGTTTGGTATATATTGTCGTTGGCCAAGATTTGAAATTTTTTCTTCCAAACTAAAAATCAATAGTTAATTTATGTGTTGATTGCATGACGGCATGAAGTATGGGTAAGTTTTGTCTTGGACATTGCTTGAATTAGTGATTGGTTTATGAAGATTACACATAGAGTGTTATATGGCATGCTAACCAAAGTATCTAATTGTTACCATTCATTGTGATGCATCATGATGAAGCCAATGGCAAGATTGGTTCAAAGTCATTGGCATTATTATGAAAGCAATGGTATGATACTTGTAAGAATTATTGTCCTATTCATTACATTGTTGATGTAATGTTTACTTTCAAATTAGATTAATTTGTCGATTTTTTTCTACCATCTCATCTACATGTCATGAATTTTTTTTTTACATGTACATTAAACAGTATAGTAATTGCATTTGGGTCAATGTAATGTGATAGACAAGTTTGTACAATTCATTTATGTTTACAATTAGGTCTTCAATGATAACCATAATCTAAGCAAATGATCTTAAATTCATGATTTCCATTGATCATATGTTGCCCATTATAGACAGTTTAATCTCATTTTGTCATTAATGTAGTTGGGGTAAATTTCAATCTTTCAAAGTTTACCAAAATATGGTGAGTCTATTGGTATCCACATCCACCATTCTCGTGTTTATTGATTTATTTTGCTATTCTGCAATGTAATACTTCTAGGGCAATTCAATGTCGAAATAACATTGAAAATTACAACATGTGACAACAATTGTTACTTAGCTAAACATTTACTATCCAAATCAGTGAACTAGGTTGGAGCAACTTTTACACCATGTTGTAGATCTTAGATATCAAACACATATTTACAAAATTTGAACAAAGTTGTAATATGTTTAGGTTTAGTAGTTGTTAACATGTTTGTTGGTTTTCATAATTAGTCTAGTTTATAACATAACTACATAACACATCATCTAGAGAAAATTGCACATTTCATTTGTGATGGTTGTGTTGGTTATGGTTAAATTTTCTTTGGTTTGCATCTAACATCAAATCTTTTTTGTTTTACAGTAAAACTACAACTAAGTACAATGCACAACTTGGGTAGGTTTAGAGGGTGAATTGTTTTAGTTTATTACTACATCCAATATTTTCATCAAGGGGTGATAGTGATGGTACACATTAGACAACGAGATGGTGAGACAACTTGCATTTGTGTAGACAATGTTCTTGCAAGGAGATCTACCTAGAGCAAATGTGCAAGGAGGTTTAGAAAGTAGCAAAGATCTCAAGTGAGAATTATAGCAGCCATTACTATTGAACCTATTAATGAAAACATTACATCTTTCAACGCAGATAGGTCAACTATAAAATTTGTAGAAATAATTGTTAAGGAATGTTCAACAAACTGCACAAGGAAGTCTAGAATATTAAAAGATGTTGCTTCATAAGATTTTGAGGAACCCAATTTGGAAATATGTATTGCCAAATTTTGTCCAATTGGAAAATGTTCATAATACAATGCAAAGTTTATCAAAAGGATGCTAATATGTCAAAGGTAACCACTCCAAAGATGACTAGCATGTTCGAAATGTGCTTATTCCAATGGTGGCATCAAATTCCTTTATTAACATTCGCCAAACCAATTTATTGATAGGGATTCACAGAAGAAATTTCAAAAGAAGGATGGATAAGCGATTGGGTCTTGAATCCCACATGGATAGAGTTATTTGAGCTTTATGTGATAAGGCAAAAAGGGAAGGTGTTTTATCCTTGGAGGTTAGCAATGTGATTGTCAAGTTTTGGATTGATAACACTCGAGTCAATCCCAACATGAAGGATGTTGTAAGGAGGCAAATTGTTCAAAAATCATGGGAGTCACATCTAGCCCACCTTCTTTTGGAATCCTAGATATGTTGTTTTTCTACATGAAACACCATTAATGCAACATTAAGTTTATTGACATCATATGTTTCCATGACATTTGTATAGAGGTTGCAGCAAATGTTTAAATTAATCAACTAGATTAGAACTATGAATTGATTCCTTCCTTGTTAATTACTTATCATTGAAGACAAATTTGAAATACCTAATTCAAGCCTTCATGAATAACCATGACCACTTGTTTCATTCCTATTTTACATTGTTGATCTAGAATGGGGTGAAAGTATCCTTGGATGGTACCACTAGGAACCACCTTAAGGAATGAAAAAGGAACCAAAAATAGCCAAATCAATTTCCTAGGCCTTTTACTTTAAATGTTTTCACAACTATAAATTATTTTTTCTCATGTTTATCAATTGCATGCAATAATATATGGCTTGAAGTTTATTTTGGAATTTTTTTTTTTCAATGTTTAAAATTTTGTATTTTTAATTAAAATTGCCCTTTCATAAATCAACAGTCTTAACTTTGAAAATTCATAACTAAATTATACTTATTAAATTAATTTCATGATAAAAACCTAAAAATATAATTACTTCCAAATTATCTTAGGAAAAAATTTCGCAAGAAAATTCCCAAATTATGTTTCAAATTTTTGTTCTTAATTAAAAAGTTTAAGGAAAGGAACTAGCTTTACATTCTTGAAACTTTTTCTAAATGCAATGATTAAAAGCATCAAAATACACAATATTCTTAATATTATTGAAATTTCAAAATCTATGGAACCTAATAAATGTACTCATTGAGAAAAAATTATGAAAATATTTATTTAAATGTCACATATGATTTTTCAAAGTTCAGTGGGTCTAAGAAATCAAGGTGCAACGGCTTTTAATGGTATTGCCCAAGGAAACTTTTACTCAATGGCCTTAGTCTTGGCAGACTTAATATTCAAGTTTTCCTTGTAATACAAACATTTGGGCATTCTTGAGTTGATTACTTTATGTAGGTCCTTACCAAGTTTGAATTTTCCTTTTTTTTTCCTTTAATTTTTTGTGCAAGGATCATGATTACTAGTTACTGTAATCTGTACTTAAAATTTTCTATACAAATAGGAAGCATACATCATGTTTACTATAAATTTTATTAATGTTATTAACATTTCCATTATGATTCTTGTTTTAAGTATGATTCCAATTCAAATAAGGATTTGGCTACATGGTTCCTTATGTAGCTAATGCAAGGAAGTTGCCATTTTTTAATGGTTTTTTCCTTTCTACTTTTCCTTTACTTACTATTTGTTCAATATTTGGAGTCAATGCATTCCTTATTAATTTTTTTCTTGCAATGAACCTAGTTCTTGGTACTTTTTTACTTCCTAATTAAAGACAAATTTCCTTATCATTGAAAAAAAAATTCATGAACATGTACTTCTTTCCTCTTGAAGGTCATGATCAAAGGAAACAAAATTGTTCCTTCTACTTGTATGCAAGTCTTTAGGGATTGACATTAATTATTACTCATGAACTTATAACTATTTTTTTACATTCACTTTGTGGAACAATTAAAAGATGTGCAAATAAGGTTACGAGGTTTTGAAAGGTTGAAGCCATGGTTCATCAAAAGATTGAGAGAATTCAATTCTTGTTGTTATAGCTACCATGTATAGATGGCAAAGTTGAAAGATGGATACAACTCAATGCATACTAGGCTTTTTCATCAAAATTGCATGTGTACCTGTGATCTTTGTAGGCCACTTAGTGAAGTAGATGTGTTGCTAACTAGACAATTATGACTAATGTGCAAAATATGTGTGACCAGATTCTTTGTCCAAAAGGAACAACATATGAGTTTCATAAGTTAAAGTGCATTCAAGGTGATTATTCTGCTTGTGGTATTTCAACATTGCAAGTTTGTCCTTTTGAAGTTGACGTCAACAATGTGACAACAATTTCATGGCATCAGTTTGAAAAAGTTATGGTGGGAAGGTTAATTGATGGCAAAGATCGACATGGCCTTCATCTTGAATACCCTAGTAGAAAAATTGTCTTTTGCAACTTGTCTTATGCAACTAAAAAATGTCGCATGCAACTATTTTGGAGTTGCATGCAACATGTGCAGTTGCAAAATAGTTGCATGCGACATTTTTTAGTTGCATAAGACAAGTTGCAAAAGACAATTTTTCTACTAATATTTAAACAAACACCTCCTCATGTCATGATTACATATTTGAAGCCAAAATCAAAAGATTTTGTTATTCACAATTTCGAGGCAAAATAGCAGGATAACATGTTTAAAATGTGTTTGTAGAATCTATCTTCTAACCAGATTCTATCAGTTGTGGATTATGTTGAAAACTATTATTTCCAGTGGCAAAATGAGATACAATTTCAACATTGGTTTAGTTTTCAAGTCACCATCTTTGTGCACTTATCTTTAGAGTCTATGAACATTGGGATGGGAACCTCGATATTAAGATTGTGACAAAGTACCACTTTTATATAAGCGATGATAAGGTGCATGACAATTAACTTTTTAGCACTGTTTTGGGTTACACAAGCAATACCTCAAAAACCAAAGCTACCCACTCCTTGTAGAGCACATTGTGTTCTCAGATGGATGTTCCTCACAATTCAAATGTGGAAGGTCTTTCTTTTATGTTGCACGTTATCCATCACTGACCAAGAGTGAAGAATTGCCTTTTGGAACATGTATGTAATGGAATTATTTTGGCAATGGACATGGTAAAGGAATATGGGATGGAGCTGGAGCCTCTAGAAAGCAAGCCTTGAAGTCTAAACATGTTAAACCCAATGGTGTCCAACTTCATAATGTTTAGGACATTATGAAGTTCTTGCAAGGGCAATTTAGTCGAAAGCATGCAGGTTATACATAAGCATGGAAAGATGTTCACCATTTGTTCTATGAAATCAAATTTGCTAATGTGAATTGAGAGCAAAAATTTAATGCACACATAGTTGTATGGATGAATAGCTTGCATCAAGTATGTAATGTTGGATTGGATAAGATCTCATTGTAAATATAGAACTTGTTTTCTTTTTGCAAGTACAGATGGTGATGATGGTCCATGTGACCATTTTGATTATGTGCCAAGGTTTTCTTTGATTCGATTGGTGCCTTGTAGACCAGAGGATGTTAGAGACGAGACTAAGGAGGATAATTGTTTGATTAACAATGATAAAGAAATGTTGGCAACTACCCTAAATGTTGGTGAACATTTTACAATCATTACTATAGAAGATAATATCAAAGGTGATGACTTTTGGATACTTATATGTGAAGAAGCTTTGGTTATGGTTGAAGAGGTCAGCAAGGTTGATTATTAAGGGTAGGAAGTATATAAGGGAAAACAAATTGTAGTAGGGAAGTATTATAAAAGACAAGGGTGTAGCTTGTAATCTTATGCCTTGTGTGATGGAGGGCTAGCTTTCATTTACTTGCACTTAATGATTGCAACCAAGTTTAGTATAATTGTTGCATGAAATAGACAAAGGGGTGGAAGGATTGGAGCTCAAGTCTACACTCTTCCCATGGATGCTTTCAACCATATTCAATCCATGTTATGTGCAATGATAATGGTATCATTCTGCTTTCTTGTTTGAAAATGGCTCAGAGTTTCTAAATAGGTCTTTAACTTATTTATTTGTGTGATATATTGTTGTATTGCATAGTTATTAGGTCAATTTCTTTAATTCCATTGGCTTTTGTTATTTTAAAAATCAATAGGGTTCATATGGGCTCATGTGAGACTTTGTGAAACACAACAAATCTCTTTGTCATCTTGTCAACACCTTGGTAGTGCAAAGCTTCTTTTTTTCTAATAGGTAACAACCTAGAGTAGGACAAGATTTGCCACAAAAGTAGGATAAGATGACAATGTGAGTTCACAAAATCTACCATAAAA
>Ga0116231_10007248_pt1 | contig 20482 bp, 9 predicted proteins | sample S1TSphgellanicum_2_FD_89695 | JGI IMG/M metagenome (GOLD analysis project Ga0116231, IMG submission 89695) | Host-associated microbial communities from peat moss isolated from Minnesota, USA - S1T2_Fd - Sphagnum magellanicum MG | ecosystem: Host-associated > Plants > Peat moss > Unclassified...
ATATTTGTTTTTTGTTTTTTAATGGAAAAAAAAAAAAAAAAAAAAAAAAAGAAAATTGGGGGGGTGGGGGGGGGGGGGGGGGAAACAAATTCACAAGGAAAGATTTTTGTGATAACTCGTGCAAAGATGGGAAACAACAAAAAAAGAACAAACAAAGTCATAAAAATGAATGGGAAGTGAAAAACAAAAACAAAAATCATGTGGAGGGAATAAGAAATGAAGAAAAAAAACAAATTGCAATAATGGGAGTTTGAGCCAAATCCTTATTGGGCCCAAATTAATCTAACAAAATTTTGTTATGGAAATGAACCATTTTGTGGGATTATAAGGATTTAAAAACGTTTAAACAAAATAAAGGTTAAATTGAAGATAATTGGAGTTTTGGAAAACTTGCAATTTAAGAGACGCTAGAATAATGTTTTATCCACCCTAGGTTCCAAGCTAGGAGGGTGGTTTAGATAGGGATAGGAGAGGTAGATTGGCTAGCCTAGAACAAGGTATACACTATCATACCCTATCCCTAGATTGGTTAATGTGCCAAAAGGTAAGGGCAACTTTGGGGAGGGGCAAGGACAACTTTCAGATTTTTTTTATGCAGGTCTAATTACTTAAAAGAGTTATAATAGGTCATGGTTTCTTGCTCAAGCTCTTTCTTGTTGACCTTTCATTAGAATTTGAAGATGTTAGGATGTTCATGAGCATTAGGGTTGAAGGTTGAAACATGACGTGAATATTTAAATAAGCTTAGAGGGGGACTAGATGCATCATTAACAAACAAGTAAAGGTGGTTACTCACTCATGAAGGATCACACTTTTAAAACAAGATCAACAAGAATCCTCATTGGGAGGAAATGGAGGTGGTGGTGGGAATTCAAAGATTTTTTTGATGAGGAAAACCACTTACCTCACAAGGAGGAGGTAGTGAGAAAGCAAGCAAGTAGGGGTTTTGAAAAATAGAAGGCCTTGAAATAGTAGAAATGGGGAGGAGTACAAAAAAGGGAAATGAGGAACAAGGGGGGTTTTTTTATACTTGCAAATCTCCCTTTGGTTTCTCATTTTTTTCTTTTCTCTAGTTTGACACTCTTAGTATGATAAAATTGAACATCATGGACCTTAGTGTTCACTTCTTATGAATATTGGACATTGGCCTCCTCCAACCATTGAAGGGAATTGGTGAAGACAATGGGGATGTTATGGTATGTAATCAATACCATAACAATGTCACTATTGAATGGCCATGACTAAGTGATGTTGTTCAAGTTGCTCTACAATTTTATTTTATCTTCTTGTTTACTCTTTTCTTTAAGGCTCATGTTCATGTTTTTCATGTTGGGTGATTATTTAATATTGTGTTGTCAAATTTTAGATTTTTGTAACCTTATTATGGGGTGATCCCCCAATTCTCAATACCATGTTTGAAGATAAAACTTGTGCTAGATCACTCTCTTATATACATACACCTTGCATTATTGTGTGTTCAATTTTTGGAAATTTGGACATTAAACTACGTTATAATATACCATTGTTGTATTCAACACATGTGGTGACATAGGTCTTGTTTAATTATGATAGTAGAACAAGTATTAAAAAAAAAAATTGCCACTATGACAACATTCCACAAGGGGCCAACATCCTTGGAAATGCAAAATTTTGTGAACATAAATGTTGTTGTTGGGCCCTTGGACCCATGCCAATGTTGATCTTGTGGAGATAATTGTTTTTAGATTTCAACCAAGAAGCCTACCAAGTTAATAATCACCACTATTGTGAAAATATTTGTAAGAACTACAGACATTTGGATGGGTTTCTAGAGTATTAAGTTTAATAGTTTGTGATGTTTCATTAAATGCATGTCTTGGTATTATGATGAAAGTTTGTTTCTTTTTTTTCACCATCATAGAAGTTGGAGTCATTTTGTCACAAGAAATGAATTATGGTCTTTGGTTACAATCCACATAGTCCATAGAATCCAACAAGTTCTAAATATTGTTTTATAATCTTCATTTGAGCATTATGGCTTTCATTAAAAGCTTCGATTTTTACATGTTATGAATGTTGTGAAAGAGGAAATAATGGTTTTCAAAATTTGGGTTGCAATTTAAAAGCAATATCTATAGCTATTCAAAGCCCCAACTCACTATGTTCCCCTTAACACTAATGCAACTAAAGGGGCTTGCATTTCTAGAACACATCCTTTTAACATTAAGGTGGCCACCATCCTCATCTATTCCAAAGGAAAAAAAAATCTCAAATTTTAGATAATAAAAGGCCATGCCAAGATGTCATAGCTTGTGAATGATGTTGGTGAAACTTATCAAGCACTTTGGAAGCAAAATAAATCATAATTTGTTACAACAACTCAAACAAGCAATGTTGAATAGTGGGAACACATAGGATACTTTAGTTGTGGGAATTCATGATGTTCTATGTTGCAACCTTATTCATGTTGCAAGTATGTTTCACTATTATCCACGAGGAATGATGCAATGTTGATAGGAAGTCTTGCGAAGGAATGTGGGCCTTTAAATGAAATTGTACATCACAAAACCATACTTGAAGTACACCCACAAGTATATTTGACTATTCAACTCATGATGCTTCTTACTTGTTCTCCTCCCCTTTGTTGTTAATGCCTCTTGCTTTTAGTATCACCATTTGAACCCAATTGGAATCCAATTAATGTTCATATTTGTGGTTAATTATCCATAAATATGTGTGATCTTATTGTGATGCTTTCATAGTGCACATAGGGTCTACAAGGTTTGGGCTTTGATGTAAATTTTAGTGCAACTAAATATTTTGATCAACAAATCATGTTGACTTTTACATTGGGTGATTGAAAACCACTAGCAAAAGCTTGTGGGCAAGGTCTCCTCTCTAATAATAGTATACTTATTTATAATTTGATCTACACCATTTCATGAATTCTCTTGTTGTTTCCTCATACATTTTTATTTTCCTTTCTTAACCAATGTTTTTGATATGTTACGATATTGGGCTTTAAAGAGTTCATCTAAAGTGAAAATTTTATCAAGATTCCAATCAATCACTTTACATGGAAATTTGTTGTAGTATGCATGGATTTTTTTTTGCAAGCCTAGTAATGAAAAATACAATGTGGTTGTTTATGGTCTACATGATAAAGTAATATTTGTTGGTTTCAACAATGTGCATGTTTATGGTGCCAAATTTTTTTTTTTAATGTGATGGATACATGAAGGACTAAAATTGCTTCACAAAGGAAGCTAATTAAGTACTCTCTAAAGCTTAATGAATTTATGAACTTTGTTATTTTTTTTGTTTGAAAAAACTTTATTGCAAAGAATTATATCTCCTCACAAGTAGTGCAGAGTATTGATTTGTGTAAGGTGTATGTTAGTTATTTAGTGTTTTTGGCTAGAGCATGACGACTTCCAATTCTTGAACTTTCTTCACTTCTAAGTTCCCAAAATCAAGTGATCTTTTCTAATGGCAAAGAAAATTTGTACAACTCCATGTTGTATTATTTAATGTATGCTTGGACATTTGCACATGTTAGTCCAATAGACCACATTTTATGAAAACCATTTTTTTCAAACCCAATTTCCAAGTCCCCATGCTCGCTTTAACATTTTGCATACATATATCTCATTCAATTACACAATCCCTCCTCAAAGATAAAAAATTGTGCTTTGAAAAGTTTTGAACACATTTGAACTCATTTTGATGTTAAATCAACTTGTGTGTAAAGTAAACCAATGTTGTGTGCGACACACCATTCATGTACACTATTTATTTAATAAACATTTCAATTGTTTACACAAACATTTTAATAATAGTTTCAAAATTCATGAGTTCATGATGATGTGGCAATTTAGACCTTGAATGTACATTATTACAAATTTATGTGTGTAATTTCACCTCATTAGTTTGATTTTTAAAACTATCTATGGTTTTTCATCATATGATTGTTGCATGTTTCAAATGCTACTATGCGTTGTGAGATTTATTGACAATTTTTTTAATTTTAAAATTATTATTTTTTCATGTATTTAAGGGGTGGTAAGAAAAATAAAATAAATAGTTGGATTACCTTGGTAGCCACAAGAAAAGTAAGATGAGTAAACATAAAACACTAACAAATTCCATCATAAAATTATTGCATATTGAATGTTCTGAATGATCAAAGAACGATACTTCATCACCAACGTGCATTAATTTTTAAATTTCACATCTACTTCATTAGGTTTTTCTAAATGCAAATAGTTGTGAAACTTATTTTTCACCCTATAAAATTAAATGTTTCAAATGTGTTAGGTATGTTCTAACAAAAAAATTATTTTATTTTTTCCATGATGCCCTTGAATATACGATGATATGTATATCTTAAATTAGTACATATTTATTTCATTAAGTTTTTTAGTTTAATAGCAGTTTGAACATTGTATTGACCAATCAATTTCAAACATATTTGTTCCTTACTTCTATTACATTAGAGTTTATCAAATTTTGTATTCAACTTACCATAAACTCAATGAAAGGCCCAATAGTTTCATAATGAAAATTTAAAAGATTCTGAATTTACTTTCTTATGCTTACATCATAATTTTTTTCAATTTAAAATTGAACTTTGAAATGCCACCTTTTTTTGGGTCTATTTGACTATCTTTTCTTCCAAAATCACATTGACTACCCAAACTAAAACAAGAAGATTATTAATGTAGTTGGAGTTAGAACTAGTTGTTGGCGAGGGCTGGGCTTTTAGCCTAGGTTTGGGGCCAAAGCCAAGTGGGGGAAAACCTATCACAACACCTGCCCCAACAGATCTAGGTGTGCGAAAATCGGCCCTAGGCTCAGCCTAGGTTTTTCAAAGGTCAATTGGACCCAGTAGAAGACCATGCCTAGTGGGTCTTAAGATATTGTTGCTTGAGGTTGGGTTTTTAAGTATGTAATATAAGGTATATAGGCCATGGTATAGGGATTTGGGGCTAAAGTTTAGGGTCCCTTAAGTCTAAAATTAATGTGCTACTAAACACCTTGGACTTGGGTCATTCTTCCCTCTCTAGGAACACCCAAGAGATTGTTTCAAGTAATACTAACCCCCTTACAATTTGGCCCCTTTTTTTTAGTACCCTCACATGGCTAGGTATCTGCACCCAATGTATATTAGTTTAATTAAAGGAATGGGATATGGGTATAGATAAGTTTACCCGAATTTGTTCATGGTTTGTTTCTCCTTACTTACCTCTCACACTTCCTACCTACTAACCCTCTTATGGTGCATTCACATTTGATGTTAAGTCAGTGTTAAATGAAAATCTAGGTGGGATCCTAGGTAGCATGCAATGTTAAATAGGTGATAACTTAATGTTAAGTGAATGTTAACTGAACATAAAATTTTCATGGTAACTAGGTTTAAGTCCTAAATGACTAACATGATGTTAGGGAACTTAACACTAGGGTCCCTAACACCAAGTGTGAACAAACCTTTAGTGCAATTCTCCAGATACCAAATAGCAAAACACAGTTACATCAACACTTAGGCTAAACAACCCACAACCTCTGGACAACAACACCATTGTAACCTTGTACAACAAGCACAAATACCAGCACCTTTTTTCCCTACTCCCAATTCAAGGTCCACCACCTCTCTCCCTTTACTTTACTTATTGGACAGCAAGCACTAACAACCCTGCATACACACACTTGGACTTGCTACTTAACTCCTTTTCTACTAAACATCACAATACCCACATTTCAAAATTGAAATTCCCAACTCCTTCACATACACTAGTGCACACTATCAAAAGCCTCCGACTAAAATGCCCATATTCCATAAGGAAAATAGATCTCTCTTTCCTCTTGAGGTTGTTTGTTCTTCTCCTCTCTTTTCAGGTTTGTTGGGGTAGCCCATTTTTGTTTTCATATTTTTTGTGCATTTTCATCTTCATGGCTGAGTTTTCCTGTTTACTGACAAACCTTGTCACAGAAATTTAGTGCACATTTTTGTCACTTAGGAAGTTGTTAGGAGGTGTGAAGGGACTATTATTTTTTTTAACACTTGGAGAATGGAGGATGCTAGGGTTAGGATTTATCCTAAGTGGAGTGATGGGATGAGGAGATAGCAGAAGATCCGAATGAAAGACCTCATGTATCTGATTCAAAAAGTAAAGGAAATTTTGAAGCTAGTGTATGTGGAGGAGTTGGAAATTTCATTCAAAAAGTAAGGAGATTTTGAAGTTTAGTGAGAGAGCATCCAAGCTTGGATACATTGAAACCAAATGTGCTCCGCAGAGTGAGAGTCATGTTGGATTCCTAAAGAGTGTTTTATCTGGCTATTTTGCAATAGTTGTGCAAGAGATTATAGCTAAAAAATTCCATGAACTGCTCATTACACTCTTCCAAACTGCTCATATACTTCATCCACCACAGGCCGGACCTGTGCTTTTCTGCTCTGTAATAATGAGTCACCATTTCTGGAAACTGAAAGACCTCAACATGTGCATCCTTTGTTGTTTGAAACCTAGCATTCTACTGTGAATGAGACATTGCTATACTTCTGCTGTGGTTGTGGTTAGAGCAAAGACAAACAGATTCACAAGCAAGGCTCACAAACAAGGCTCTTGCTTTCTGTTGTTTGTTGGTTCATGAGCTTCTTTAAAAGTCTCCCTTCTCAAACATTTGGTTGATTGTGTTTGATTTTGTCTTTAGCCATGTTACTGGTAATGCCATCTCACTGTCTCCACAAAAAGAATTTGCAACTTCTATTTGCCGCACTAATTTCAGCTTTGGTGTTCTAATGCAGACAGTTGTTGCACACAATGCAATACACCAGATTCATGACAACAGGACCTGATTTACATTCAGAATTCAGCCTGCAAGTGACAGAAGAACATGAGCATTTCCGTAGGTGAGTAGTTATGTCTAATATGCACTCCTATATTTCAAACACAACTTAATTTAGAGTTATAAACCTTAGTTCCAATGAGTTGTTTGCAACTTAAATGGTAAGTTCAACCATTTGGACTGAAGGACAAACTATCCAGACAATTGATTAAGACCGAGAGATTATCTGTTTGATTATTGTCTTTGGAATCTCCACAATTTTTCTGTCAAGAGTTTCTTGATTCTAAGTGGAAAGCTTTTCAAAAGCCCACTGTTGAAAGAGAAGAGAAAACACATGCTGAGGTGAAATATCCCTGCCTAGAGGTAGTAACCCTAAATACATTGTACATTAGGCTCCTTTTGGAAGCCATGAAAGCTGCAAGTTTATACCCTGAACTGGTGAGCAAGGTGGGAGGAACCCACAAGGCCTTGGACTTGTTCTATTTAAATTTTCTCCTGGATGCCAACCCAAACTGATCAAGCTGGAACTTGGTAAATCAGGAATATGAGATTGAGAGCTTTAGCAACAAAGAAGCCATGCCATCAGTGAACCCTGGATCCTGGAGGTAACAGCTACTTTCCAGTAACTTGAATCCTTGCAAGGTGCAATCACTTTGGAGGACATATGCTGAACACTGTGTGTTTTACCCTACACAAAAACCATTCAACCACAGCAGGTAAGCTCCCAATAACTATCTAGCATTGATTCAGAGTTCATAGTTGCAGAGTTTGAAATTTTCCATTCCTTACACTTCACACTGCATGACAAGATGAGTTAACGCCCATTTCGGGAAATATTATTCACACTGTATTCTTGTTTGGCATGTCAACCTGAAGAGCTTATTCCCCACTGTAAATCCCAGCTTCAAATCCACAAAAATCAACTTCAACTACAGTGCTTCATAACTATAGTTTTGTCCCGCAAATATTCAACTGCAATATGACTTTGACTTGCAATGTTAGTTCTCAGTCCCTTTTGCCCCCAAGATACACAGGATTGCACTACTGCTGCTTGGCAATAAAAGAAAATTTTGTAGTTGGAAATGCTTGTTTGGATGAAGGACTACTATTCCTTTGGAATGCTGCAGGCAACACATGCTTCTCTTCTATTACTTTAGCTCTTAATCCTGGTTCTTCAGCAACTACTGGTCCCAAAAGGAAGGTGAACAAGAAATAAAGTTGCATAAGGAAAACTAAGGGATTTGAGAAAGACCATGAGTAGAAAAACAAGGTCATTCTTGGTTCATCAACCAGAAAATAAACTTTTAAGAAAACTCACTCTTATGCTTCAGCAATCTCTGCAGCCTTGGCAGTACCAAAAGGATCGTGTGTAGGCCCAATATCTTGTCCAATGTGCCTCTGGACCAAGCGCTGCAGATCCGACATCACCTTGTGCTCACGCTTGGCCTTCTCCTCATAGTTGAACATGGCAAGTGCCCTCTTATCCTCAGCACTGTAAACCTGGTTCTCCTTTCGAATTCGGATGGCATTCATTCTTTGATGGCGACTTCCGCTCATGACATACCCAAGGTCCTCAAATTTGGAAATCTCATCAGCTGACAATCCCACCTCCCCTCGTCGAGGAATTCGCTTACCCTGCTGGACATACTGAGCCATGGCATCTCCTTCTCCAGGTCGCAGCGCACCACCATAACTAATGTGTCCCTCTGCTCTCGGTGCTGGCGCTGGCCCTACCATAGGTTCAATGTCAAGGCCGCCACCAGCAGCCTTCTTCTGGGCCTCTAGCATCTCTTTGAACTTGATGGCCTCTTCATCAATTTCAACAACATCATCATTGTCTTCATCACCTTTCTCCTCTGCTTCCATCTCGCCATCAGAATTGGACTCCTCTGAAGGGCTCTTGGCATCATCGCTGTCAGAAATTGTCAATAGAGATGCTACAGGCTTCTTCTTGCTTTTATGTCTTGGACTCCACTCTCCTGCCTCCACTTCTTCATCATCTTCTTCTGTCAGAGACTTGGCTCTACCCTTGCCATGGTGCATTTCTGCCACTCCCAACTTCTCTCCTTCCTCTTCATCATCCTCCGCTTTCTTGCGTCTGCTCAGCCCTCTGTCCCTGTCCTTCTTGTGTTTTTTCAGCGTGCCCTCTCCCCGCCTTCTTTTGTGTCCTTTGTCCTCGTCATGAGCCCGATGCTTCCTTCTCCTCTTCTTCTCCTCGTAACTCCCACTGCGCCGTTTCCTCCTCTTCTTGTGACTCGTCCTCACGTCCGAATCAGAGTCTTCACTGCCACCGCCCCGTTTCCTCCGCTGCTTGTAACCCGTCTTCACATCCGAATCAGCTTCTTCTGAATCTTGTTCTTCCCTTCTTCTGCCATGATGTTTCGAAACATGCTTCCGCGACTCTTTCGACTTCGATCCACGGCCGTCCAGTCCCGAGTGTCTCTTGTGCTCAACAACGGCCAGCGACCTCCCATTGCCCTCTGCTTTCCAATTTCCCTCATCCTCCTCAACTGCTGCATGCGCATCTTCGCTTTCAATGTGATCAGATTCCTCGTCCTCAACCTCCTCTACCATCCTACTCACGACTCCTCCTCCTCCACCTTCCTTGCCCCTTTCCACCGGAAGTTGTTGGTTGCGAACAGGACTGGGGGTGCTCCTCCAGATACAATCCTTCTGCTTGAGCCGCATCCTCTCCCGTTTAATCCTTCGATACTCCGACAGCTCCAGAGACCCGAGACCCTCCTCGTCGCTGCCGCCGTCTGGTGGAGGAAACGAGCGAAAGGAAGAAGGCGGCTCCCTCGCGTAATCTGAAGAAGGCTCCCTCGCATGACCCTCGTGATGTCGCCAATCCCTCTTCTCATCACCATCTCGTCCTCCTCGTTCCCCCCTTACCATTGCTCCTTTCCCATCACCATCTCCTCGTCCTCCTCGCTCCCCGTTTACCATTGCTCCTTTCCGAACTCCAGTTCCTTCCCGGTCTCTCCTCTCATCCCCGCGTCTCGAGTCTCTGCTCTCATCCCCGTGTCTCGAGTCTCTGCTCTCATCCCCGCGTCTCGAGTCTCTCCTCTCATCACCATCTCGTCCTCCTCGCTCCCCCCTTACCATTGCTCCTTTCCGAACTCCAGTTGCTTCCCGGTCTCTCCTCTCTTGTGACTGCACCGTCGAGCGTGTGCGTGGGGCAAGCGTTGGGAGAAGGCAAACGTCCGTTCACATCTTGCACACAACTCTCTCACAGCACACGGCCTGAAACCCTAACCCTTCATAGGGAAACTTCGGACATCTTTCCATTAGGCTGCTGTGATCACATATTCTGTCGCTTTCCATCATTTTCCCAACCATCTGTGCTCACAATCACCTCACAGATTTATCAGTCAAGCATTGACGAAGTGCAGCTGATGGTCCTCATGCATGCAGTCAGGTGAATTTTTTTCCAATTCTATGCTTGTGAGCGCCTTGATGACAGAGCTTGAGTCTGATGCACCTTCTTCTTCTTCTTCTTCTTCTCAGGTACTTTTCTGGCAGTCGACGATGATCTATTGCCACAATCCATGATGATCCATTGCCACAATCCATGATGGAGCTCAAGAGCATCTCAAGACATAGGTATATTTTTTGCAATAGTGTTGCAGCGAGTGTGCACAGTTAGGTTTCTTGTATAGTGAACTCTTGGTTTGTGTTTTACCCAGCTGACTATCAGTTTGGCGTATTGAGCCAGTGTGACTTCGATAGACTAGTGCTGTCAACCAACCCATTCGTGGAGAGAAAATTTGAGTTCCTGATTGAGTGCATGAATGATCTTTCAATGGAGCAAGCAGAAGGTATGCAATTTCTTGTTGCCACCTAAATAAGATAACTCTTCTTCCTGTCATCTAACCTTCTAACTAGCTTAACATCCTGTTAAGAAAAAAGGAGATCACAAGTGCAAAAATACAAAGAACTTTATTGCAAGAAAACTGAACACATCAAAACATGATGCTCAGATTCATGGAGCAGAACATGGATTCCAGGTGACATGTCTACTGGATAACCTCTTGAATGTGTTATTCTAGTTTCTCTCACACACAGGATTGTGGATTTGAAGTCTTTGATAAGGGAATTGATTTCTCTGTCTCTCTCATCCATGGTCAAGTTTGTATACAGTTTCAACACTACTATTGCAACCTGTTGAGGCAGCAAGTGCATTAACAAGCTTGGCTCCAGAAGAGGAGGTATCTATAGCTCTGAGATTGCTGAAGCAGCAAGCTAGAAACTGCAATCCAATCTGAGTAGCTTTGTCATCTGTTCATTGTCATCAGACTGACTATATTTCTTTATTTTTTTGTTGGCATCATTGGTTTATCTGTTTATTTGTGGATTAATTTGTCTTGGTGTACTCAAATATTGTGATGTTTGGCTTATTGTATTTAGAACTTCTGTTGGAATGATGGGCAACTGCTGAAACTGGTTATGAGTATGAACTTTGTTTGCTGTTAGTGTGCCTTATAAGTGTATGACTTGTTGATCTGCAGAGCGGAGAATGCAGCACACAGGTTATCAGGAGAAGACCTCTAGCCAGAAGAAGATCCAAGCAATCCTATCTTTAAACCACTTCCAGAAATGTCACATCTAGACAGCTACTCGATCACTTGACAGATTACAAACTGGATATGCTGTTCCTCCTGCATCAAGCTGTGGCTTTTGTTGTGTTTACTACATAAGGCATGCTAGAACTTTGGCAGCTGCAAACTTGGAAATATCCATTTCCTTTCTTGGGGGTCCACCTTTGGTGACTTTTGCAGCCTCTCCAATTGCATCATTGTATGCTGTTGCATGTTTGGATCATGCAGTGAAATATTTGAACATTGGAACACTGAGCATTGGAGAAGTATTGTTGCTGAGGTTCAAGTCATCCCTTGTTATTTCCTTTCGGAAGGAAGAAAGCAATCAAAGTAAATGCTATCAACGTTTTTTTTACACATGGTGCTTATTTTGACTGATGGATCAAACATGGCAATTGTGGACATAGGGATTTCAGAGCACATAATTGGCGATGGTGCTTGCCTGAAATTGTGGGACTGAAAATCTTGACAGCTGCATTATGGTGTGAATATGCAGGTTGATGAGGTTCAGGGTGAGTTTTTTTTTTTTACATTGCTGTAGATGTTGCATATTCTAGATTTATGTTGCATCTTCAAATAAGTGGTCTTCAGAAACAATTTTGAACTTTGAAGATGACATTTCTGGTTCCTTATTTGAAGTATGCTTTCAGTTGGCTGTGCCTGATGGATCCTGAATTCTGAAACTGACACTTGCCACCCATGTTGGATGTGCAGAGACTGCTGCTCTAGCATTTCACCCAGAAGAGCTTTTGGCAAGGATCTGCCCCCATTCACATTTAAAGTGTGGGTACCAACTGGCACAAAGAAGAAGAATAGGAAGAGCTGAAGATGTCACTCGGTTAACCTTCAAAGACAAAACCAATGCTGTCAGCAGTACTTCCCTCTGATGGAACCAATTTCACAGTTGAGGCTGCAGAATTGATTTATGTTGTGCCATCCATTTTATCCAGAAAGTGATCAGAGTGCTTGCAAGTTCCATGCCAGCAGTGTGTTTTAGTCTCTTGACCTTTTGTAACAATTTGAACTTTCCAGTTGCAGCTTTGTCAGGAACCAGATGACATGTCTAACTAAATCGGATCTGTCAACATGTGCTGTATGATAGGATTACTCGAACAAGCATGGAGAATTGAGTTGTTTATCTGGTCAAACCCCAACCTTGCAATGTTTCAAAATCCTTCCATGTAACTCAAAGAAGGAAAGATTGGGAGGGAATCCTTCTTGGCTGCTCATGATGTGGAAGTCAATCTGTTTGAGAGCCATTGCTAAATGTTGCCACTTTTGTAAATTCCTGTGATGAGTAATTGAAACTGGTATATGGGGGATTTTTTGGAATTCTTTGTATGGTTGTCCATGATGGGTGCTGAAACTGGTTATGAGTATGAAAATTCTGAGGTGGTGGTGTTTGGTGTTCATAATCCTTCCCCAATTCATTGCTATAGTATCTGAGATGGTGTTTATGGTACCATCCTATTCTTCCCAGAGCCTGTCCCATCCTCTTTGATATTGCTTTAAGCTTAGCCAGCACTGGAAGCCAATGAGACCAAGAATTACAATGGAGCAGGAATCCATTTGCCAAATTCTATCCAGAGTACCCAAGTTGCCATTGTAATGGGTAAGCTATGACTTTGCATTGTTCAATGCATATGATGAAGAATTTGAACACAAACCATTGACAACCAAAGGTTGGCAAGTGTCTCATGCAAATGTTCTCTCAGCATTTTCTGCTATGTGTGGAATAGATACCAAATGAATGAAGCCAGCTGCTGCATGGCATTCAGATACTTATACTGCCTTAGTTGGCTCCAGGGCGGTGACTGCTTAAAGGCCTGCCGCAGATACTTCCTCCTCTCAATCGAATATGCATACCTTTGATGGAATCTCTTCTTCAAAAGAAAACAGATCAGCCCTGATAACTCATTGGGGGAGGGTGATGTGTAATATCTCACATATGAAGTTTGACACAAACTTTTAACAAATTTGCTGTGCCTGAGAAAATTCCATTCAGTTGTAGTAAGTCTTGTAGAATGTCCATTCATTCGGTGGTCACAATCTTACAAGAAGCTTTTTGAGTTGTTGCAGTTATGCTTGAAAAAATATCTGACTTGTTGATGGAGTCTATGATGTAGGAGGTCTTAGGGTTTAGGAAGTGGAAAAGAAATGTAATTGCTACAATCCGAGTCTCAATGGTGCTATCTTAAACAAATTCAGAACCCTTATGTACGGTAAGTGGTCAATATAAAAAATATTGCTGTGGAATGTCTGTCATGCACATATGGTCCTTTGCTGTCAAATTGCTCTCCAGTTTATGGTTTTGTTTTCTCTCTTCTTTAGGCTAGGGTATCCTCTTTTGATTTGTTGCTGTTATGAGATTTGAAATCTCTATAACCATAGTAGTATCAGGTCATCTATCGATTCTAATCTGGTTTGAATCGGTTCAAAAGTGTGGAAAAACTCTCAGGACTTTAGAAGATATATATATATATATATATATTCATTCAGAGAACCCTGGAAATAGGTGAAAATGAAATGGCTAGAGTGGCAATATATTTTGAATGCGGTCATGCTTCTTCCACTAACAATGTTTCATACTTGGCAACCACTACAACAGATTGTAGTTTTTCTCGCACAGTAGGCCCATGGCTCATGACACAGTCGATACCAAACTTTGTGGTTTCATCTATTACAATGAGTGGTGTTTATTGTGGCATATATTACATTAAAATTGTAGTTTGACATTAAGTTGTGTCACATATTACACAAATGTCAAATTAATGTCAAAACACAATTTTTATGTAACATATGGCACAATAAGCACCATATATTGTACATTGTAATGGGTGAAACCCCGAAGTTTACCTCACAAATTGTGTCATGGGTCATGGCCTATTATCTGAGGAAAACCACATCACATCTTAATTTCCAGGTTTAGAAGTAAATCGAGTTCAGTGATTTGAAAATGGGTTCTGAAGTATTTGGGTAGTCACTATTGGGTAAAATTCATTTGACTGTTGTCTTGACACTAGCTGAGGGAGCATTTGTGCTCTAGAGCCCACAGCTTGCACTGGTTATTAGTAGTCTGGTTTATTCAGCAGGTTGTTCAGCAGAAACCTGGGCTTCTCATTTTTCAGAGTTTTTTCTTTGGTAAAGTTCTAAGTTGATACAATCTAGTCCTTCTCTCATGATGAGTCTGATAAGTGGTGTATAATAAACTACGTAGCACAAGCTTGTTGCAGTTTGAATAAGGTTTACTATTGACCTATCTGATGACCAGCTTATTGTCATGGGTGCTAGCGTAACTCATTTGTGAGGAGGATTCACATTGCTTCTGGAAATGTGACAGAAACTCAGGATGTAGACTTTTGTATAATTGTTTGCCCAAACATTTCATCGAATTTCGATGTACTTTTCAAAACTCAGACAACTGATGAAGTCAATGAGGAGTAATGGTGTTGTAAGTACTTTGCAAATGATGCTCACAAGGTAACGTCTGCATTCAATCTTTTGTTCTTGTTTGGGCTGGGACTTGCGCGGCAACATGACCAGCTTATTGTCATGGGTGCTAGCATAACTCATTTGTGAGGATTCACATTGCTTCTGGAAATGGGACAGAAACTCAGGATGTAGATTTTTGTATAATTGTTTGCCCAAACATTTCAGCCAATTTCGATGTACTTTTCAAAACTCAGACAACTGATGAAGTCAATGAGGAGTAATTGTGTTGTAAGTACTTTGCAAATGATGCTCACAAGGTAACGTCTGCATTCAATCTTTTATTCTTGTTTGGGCTGGGACTTGCGCGGCAACAGGAGCTAGTAATAGTCATTGCCATTCATGATGAAAGTGGTACTTTGCAAGTGAAGCTCAGAAGGTTATGATTACACTCAAATTGGTTCATTTTTGTTTGGGTATGGTCAGAAATCATTTTTTTTTTTTAACCCAATGGTTTTTTCAGTGTTGTTGTGAAGTTTTCTTTGCAGTAGCATATAGATACATACATTTCACTATGATAAGTAGTATCAAGGGATCTGGGACGGAGCATATGCCTATATCTATTCATATGTGCATGTAACTTGGACCCCTTTTAGTGCCCTCTTGGAGTAAAGAAATGAAGTAGTTAGGCTTGAAAATGAGGCAGTTATTTCTGAAATTGTCTTTGGAATGGTCAATGGATGACCATTCGAAGGAATCCAAAAAAATTCACCATATACGAGTTCCTTCCAATTACTTGTCACTAGAATTATAGTGTTGGGACAGCCAAGTTGCATTGAGCCTACAGTGGGCCCAATCCCATACATATTGAAGATGTTATATTGTTTGATCAAAAAAAGTCTCACAATGAACACTGAAAATCAAAACTATTCTTCCTTATCGTGGTGGGGTTTGGGCTCATTAAAGCACTCATAGCAATTTCTAGTGTATTTGGAGAGCACCTTACATCTGTGAATATTCCTCTTCCAAAAAAGGAGGCATCTTACATCTACTTATAGGGGTAAGGTCTCTTCCACTCATAAATAGTAGGCATAAGATTCTTCCCACTCTTACCAGCTCATGATTTACATATGTTTAGCCTTACAATAAGATTTGCCTTGTACTTTACAATGAGTAAGATCCCCAGGTGAGTGAGATTCTCTCACAATGCAAGGCCAAATTTGGTTATTGCCTGGTCCTAGGCCCCTTATTAGGGAAAATCCCCATCCTGAGCCTTTACCCTACATGAAGGACATCCCACCTTTAAACTTTGTGGGTTAATTTGGTGGTCAGATTGAGAGGAGAAGCCATTTGTTTACTTATTGATAGCTTTTGAACAGACCTCTTGATTTTAGGTTTCTCCTTTGAACTTTTGTTTCAAATCACGCGGCAAAACTAAAACCAAACGAGGCTAACATTGCAGGCCAAAGAAGTAGATCAATCTCAACTTGTATACTATGTCCATTAGCTTCTGTTCTCCGAAAATCCAGAAAAATATGGACTAGCCTACATGAACATTGTAGCCTTTCACACACAGTGGAGTTCTAAGGTGCCTTCAATATTGTGGGTCTTTTTAACTTCATCTCAAGAGGTAAGTGTCTCTTTCCATTAGGCAATTGTGATTACAGTTACACCGAGTATGTTGTGATCACAGAAGTGTGTACTGGAAAGCCTTGTTGCTTGCTGCATGGAGAGGCCCTGCCATTGGAGAGTTGCAATTGGGCTGAAAATATGTAGGTGATAAAATGTTATGAATGTTATGAATGTTATGAACATTTCATATGTGAGGAATTTTTTTAAGAACTTCAAAAAAACACGTGTTCTTATCAAAATTTGACAAATGTCACCATTGAGTGATTCACACTTGGACTCGGGCTTACAACATTTCATATGTAGGAAACTTTCGATAGAACGTAAAACAGACATGTTCCCATTAGAATTTTGACAAATGTCACCACCGTCTATTAATTTATACTTTGACCCAAGCTCACAACATTCCATATGTAGGGAACTTTCTAAAGAACTTAAAAAGAACACATTTTCTCATTAAAATTTTGATAGATGTCATCATCTAGTGATTCACAGTTTGACTCAAGCTCCCAGAGCTCTCTATTTGCTCAATGCTTGGCTTGCGGAACAGTGAGGTGACTGTGAGAAGTGCCAGATGGAACAAATGTAATGAAAAGCTACTGTTGGGGCCTAATGTAAAGAGGCCGGCCCTAAGTGGACAAGAACTGCAGAAACCTAGGGACTTCCAAATCCTTTGGGTGGGTGGGGGGGGGATGAACAATAAACAAACATGTTGCCCTGTTACAGAAATTGGGAAGTGCACTTCACCTTCAAAGAGATGAACCAACTCCAAAAAAATAATTTGAGGTGAGGAGATATTTGCTCAAAGTTTGGTTTGGAAAACTCTGGCAATGGTACCTTGCAGGTGCTTGCAACCACATGCCACACAGCTGACACCTGTACGCACAGATTTTTCAAGCATCTGTGTAGGATCAGGGGGACACGTATCTATGACAAATAAAATTGACAAAGAAGACAAAGAGAATGGCCTTGTTTTGTCTAGACCTTACAAAAGCATCTTGTTGTATGCTCAGGTACTTACAGTTTTGCCTTCAATAACTGATATCAGTCTGCAGAACAGGACATCAAATCACGTCAACAAACTCTGTGGGTGTTTGTGGAGGAGGGGTCGAGGGAGTGGTGGTGGTCACCACAGTCACAACAACACAACCAATGTAACGGCCAAAGTGAACTGGAACCAACGACCACCAGAGCACCATGAGGGATGATGGATGGTCGGTGGACAGGAAACACTTCTCCATTGAGTTCCAGTTCCCTACTAGTTAAAACCTTGATAGTGTTACCTCAGTTTCTGTCTTCAATATTACCTACCTATTAACAACCCTCTTATCCTTCCTCACCCATGTACCAATTCATCATCTACTTACTTCACAACCACCTATAATCATTCCCACCTATCAAGGACATACTTACCTACATGGCCAATCCTTTATGCAATAGGTGAAACTCCACATTAACTCCTTCACCTACAACTGAGTCATAACAGGCTTCCAATAGATGCAGCTGTGCTGGTGGCTGTTGGTTCACTTTGGCTGTGGCCCAAATGTAAAGAACCGGTGAGAGTTTCGCTATGTTAGTTTAGCTCAATTTTCAGATGTAACCTTGTGCGAGATCTTGTGACCCCAATAAGATCCCAGTCAACAGGACCTTATGAATTTCATAAGCGTCCTGTTTTGTAAAGAAGCAGTGAGATTTTTGCACATAATGAGATCTTAGGACCCGTGTAAGATCCCGGTGAATAGTCACTAGGACCTTATGAATTTCATAAGTGTCCTGTTTTCAAATCTTCATCAATCCTCACAGACAGAGAAAGTCTCACCGGTTCTTTACACATACCCTTCTCGTATACAGAAGTAACTATAATCAGATCATCAAGATCACAACAACCCCACAATTATCACTTTTGCCTGGTGCAATGTGCACCTCACAATGCATCATAGCATGGCAACAGTCACTAGGACCTTATGAATTTCATAAGCATCCTGTTTTCAAATCTTCTTCAATCCTCACAGACAGATAAAGTCTCACCGGTTCTTTACACATACCTTTCTCGTATACAGAAGTAACTATAATCAGATCATCAAGATCACAACAGCCCCACAATTATCATTTCATGTGCACCTCACAATGCATCATAGCATGAGCAACTGCCATGTGGCCAAAACGGCAGTGAGAGAGAGAGAGAGAGAGAGAGCTCACCTTTCAGCAATCTTGGGTTTCCACACCACCAGATCCACCAAAATGGTTTTCAAGCTGCAAACTGGCGGGAGGGGAAGTCAGACTGGGAAACTAGCTTTGTAAAAACAAGGCTGCTGTGCTGGTGATGATCGTACTGAAACCACATTATGTATCATCATCACTCTGGCGCTCACACCCATCGTCACTGGTGACAAGTCTTCTCTTCCAGCAACTCTCCTGCTCAATTGTCATTTTGTCTTTCAGATCAGCTAGCGAGCTGGCTGCTGGTGGGGATCCGAGTCCCGACACACACTGCTCAGTGCTTCTGCTGCTACTGCTGCTGCTCCTGTTTCTTCTTGTACTCAGCTCCATAGGCCTCTTTGCTGTATGGCAAAAGCTGACCCCCAGTGTAAACAAGGGGTGTGTCACAAAGTGGGCTTTCCATTTACATTAGAAAAAGCATCTTAAGGCAGAAGAAGAATTATGGAAACTCGAATTATTTCACCATTGCAAAAATATTAATCTTCAAAAAAACCCTCTAAAAGAAACCAAAATCCTTCAAAATATCACAACTCTATAATAACTAATCTCAAGTTTCAACACAAGCCAAAATACCATCTTTCAATTATGGAAACTCAAATATTTCACCATTGCGAAAATACAATCTTCAAAAAAAACCCTTTAAAAGAAACCAAAATCCTTCAAAATATCACAACTCTATAACTAATCTCAAGTTTCAACACAAGCCAAAATATCATCTTTCAATTATGGAAACTCAAATATTTCACCATTGCAAAAATACAATCTTCAAAAAAAACCCTCTAAAAGAAACCAAAATCCTTCAAAATATGGCAACTCCATAATAACTAATCTCTCAAGTTTCAACACAAGCCAAAATACCATCTTTCAAAAATCCTCACTTAAAAAAATAGACCTATTATTATTATTAACTAGGGGCCTATAAAAATCCATTAAGCTACTACTATATATACTCTATAATGAATCTAAACACTAACAATATCCTTGCCTTGGTAGTTAAGGCACAAAAAGACGTCAGGAGTGACTACTAGCCTACAACTGTGTAGTTAGTTGTTCCTGACAGAATGAATTATTGTTGAACTGGAAACTCAGTTGTTTTGTCCATTGGGCACTTGCCACCAATAGAACTAACAAAGTGCCACCACAACCCCCATCTCTTGTTTTTGTGCCTTCTCCTCACCTGGCATTGTTATGATGTACTACTAGCTACTAACCAAGGTTAAATAGCCTCTGGGACTCAAAATGTAGTTGGTGGTGGGTGCCATGGCATAACTAAACCAGTTTTCTATAGGACTGATGAGAGCTCAGTTAACTACTTGCTTTGCTTTCCTTGTGTCAACTCCTTTCCCCAATTGGATAGACTGGACCGTTGTTGCCGGGTAACTCATGGTCAGAGTGAACTAGCACCTACACTGGTACCTTCACCTTGTTGGTTGAGCCTTTGGTGAACCAGCAGCTCCTACTACGCTGGTATCATGGTAAAAACTGAAAACTCAGGAGGGGGAAAAAAAAAAAGTTGCTTCTAAACATTTTTAATTTAATAGAATTATCCACTAAATCAGGCGATTAGGGGGCGAGAACGGCCAGTTTCGGCATACTAGGCCATCAAATACGTGACTGGGAATGAAAATTTTACAAAAGGAAAGAACTAGGACCCAAACTAGGGCCAGAGTGAATTAGCACCCACCAATGCACCAGTTGGCCGTTCTGTCCACTGGATGGGTTGCGTTTTTTCATTGGGCGCCGGATGGGGTTCATGACAGTCCATTTCTTTTTGCTGCTGA
>Ga0116231_10007250_pt1 | contig 20480 bp, 13 predicted proteins | sample S1TSphgellanicum_2_FD_89695 | JGI IMG/M metagenome (GOLD analysis project Ga0116231, IMG submission 89695) | Host-associated microbial communities from peat moss isolated from Minnesota, USA - S1T2_Fd - Sphagnum magellanicum MG | ecosystem: Host-associated > Plants > Peat moss > Unclassified...
GCATGATCGTTCTTCCTTTTTCAGAGTTGGTTAGACACCATGTACACCAGAAAGCAGTTAAACGCAATCACAAAGAAGAGTACAAAATACAACTGCACTGCATATTGTTGACCAAGTCACATGGACAATAACACTAACACATTTCCCTTTGCACTCAGCAGATAGCCTCTAGACTCAGAACTAGAAAATTAGGGACTTCTTATTGTTAGTAGCTTTTCAACATTCTTTGATTGTGAAATAGCATCTTCTCTTCAGCTCATAGCTGCCTGCCCTTCATGCAAAGGGGCCAAGGTGGATGTCATGGATTCATGAAACAGCCACAACATTCATGGATTCACATGCTTCCTGGCATCCAAGTAAAAGCTGATAAGATTCAAGGCCAGATATCTTCAATACAAGTGTGAACTAAAATTTCAGTAACATTGCAGAGAAAACTCCACAAAAACACTTTGAACGGCACTGTGTGCCAGTTCCAGCCAAGTTAAAACAAACACAAGAACAATGAGTGCAACCATAACCTTGCAAGTGTCACCCACAAAGTATTAGATGCATGGTGGCAACCAGCTGCCATTGGTACCCACTGACCTCATCAGCTCCTGACAGTGGGGGTAGATAAGTATATAGTTGTCTGCCCATAATTAGTGCAAGCAATTATGTAAAATCTGTATCCTGAGTTTCTGTGTCACCTTTTGGAAGCAAAAGGTAGATTCAGACATCATGACAGTTAGCAGGCAATATCCATAGCTAATCAGAAAAGTCACAGTATCCTCATTCAAGCTGCACCAAGTTTGTGAGAGTAATCTTCATTCCATTTTAGCTTGTCTTGTACAAGCAAGCATCTAAACCTAAGGAATAGAGAGGTCTCCATAGAGGTTAGTTGTTTGAATAATACATTAAGGAGGCAATCTAGGAGAAGCTAGTAAACCAGATCTTAGGTTAAAGCGTGCAAAATCTCATGAAAGGAAGAAGAACAGGGACAAGAAAAAGGAGAAACCCTAAGAAAGCCTCAGAGGAATGAAACCCAGGGCCAATGCAAGAGCAACCTTGCACTTGGATGCCTGGCAAAAGTGTCAATAATCTCAAGTCCTCTAGCTATTAGCAAAAAGCTAAGAATGCCATAGACTGCATTGAGTCCTGACAATGGCCAGATATCTGGCATGCTCAGGTTTTGGTCTCATGTTGACATCAGCACAATACCTTTTGCCATTCCAATATACCCAAAGTGCTTCATCAGGAAGCTAACTAGAAGAAACCAAAACCCTTTACTCCTCCACAAACCAAGCAGAACAATTATACACAGACACACACACACAACAGAAACAATGGAGAACAAGGACTATGGGCAACTGAACCTGCAAAGCAAGGGCCCGACCACGCTTCACTATTGGATCCTCACTCAAGTCCAGTCCCCACTTTGTTTTCCTTGATGACTTTTTCCCTTGATCATTAGCACTTGGCAACTCTGGTGTTGGCTCCCACTTGCTGACCACATTCCGGGTTACTGGAACCAGCGCTCCAGAAAGTTTATTTTTAGGAATCACAAAGCTCACACCACCCTTCATTGTTGAGGCTCCAGGCTTTACAGAGGAGGGTGCTATGCCATCCTGAAACAGAGAGCTGGCATTTGCTGCATGCACATTACTAGCAGAGTGGGCTGCCAATAGAACAGCTGCAGTTCTCTGGGCTGTTGCCATAGCCTCTGCAAGAAACACTGAAGAATTTGGCATACTTGGGTCTCCATCATGCACCCCAATTGTCCCTTCAGTCACCAGTCCATTGGCAGCTGCAGTTGCCATGGCTAGGAGGTTGTGTTACCAGTTGGCAGATGTTGACTGAACCTGATGCATTCAGGAACTGTAAAATACCTGCAATTTTCAAGATACCTCAGAGCAATTGAGCACCAAAAATACAACCATGGAACAAGAGATACACTGAATTGTAGGAACCCAAAGAAGAAGAAGAAGCTGGAATTCAAGAGGGGAAAAAAAACGATTAACATGAGGAACTAAATCTGCCACCTCTGAGAGCCATTAGGGTTACTGACCTTTGCACACAAGTGCAAGCCACCTCCAACTACCTAAACTTGGAATGAAGAGAAGATCTGAGAGGAAGAACAAAACAAAGGATAGGCATATTAACTGGTGGATCTCTAGATGGGCTGCACTGCCCACCCGCATGGATCATTGAGCACCTGAATTCCATACTTCACAAAACTGCCCTGAGTTCTGCCTTCACAATCCAAGAAGAACAATTGTAGCTTGAGTGCAAGGCAGAAAATATCAATGCCATTTCTTTACATTAGGCAATCCTATCAGAAGTCTCACATGTACATAGAAGAACAAAGACCTGACTCAGGTTACCTGGATATGAATGTGGGGTACAAAACAATTGACAAAAAAAATTTGTTTGTTAACTTCCTTGAATGAGTTCCACAAGTCCAGGAAGCTCAAGAATGTGCATTGTTATAAAACTGAGAACAACCCATGGGTACTTCTCTCTCTCTCTCTCTCTCTCTCTCTCTCTCTTCAGATACTGACTCTATGCAAAGAAGCCACAGCCACATAAACAAACACCCACCACTGCCTCTATGTAAAAAAGCATCCACAACAAAAAAAAATACCCTGGTTTGTTCATGGTTGCATTGCATTGTCTGGTCTTCTACCACGTTTCTTCACATGCTGAAATTGGGTTCCAATTCTAGCAGTGAACTTCTTCACAAAATTGGGAATCGAGGAATCCCTAAAATTTGCGGCAACAGAAATCCTAACCTTGGAATTTGGCAACCCTAATTTGCGTGTGCAACAATCCCCTTTCTCTTCACACAAAGGGGACCAATCCTTCCCACTAGGTACCATGGGAAAGATGAAAGCCCCGTTGAAACAACAACATGCACATAGAAACTTAGCCTTCCATTTCCGGCAATGTTCCAAGTTTTGTTATGTCAAGAGAGAGATTAAAAAAACCAGGAGGAAACAAAACAAACCCAACGACGAGAGAGAGAAAATGAAAAGATTCTTACTCAATCACAACAACAATCGTCGCGAAGAGGCTGTTGGGGACGCTCCAAAAACCGAAAGAAAGGAAATTTTCCATCCATTTCTCCTTCAGAGGTGTGACGACGAAAGCTTAACTGCTGCTGCTGCCGCTACCCGACAAGAAACAACCGCTTCACATGAAACCCTAACAAATATATTATCCTCAAATCCCACACGGACTTTGCTTCGACGGCATGCAACTCCCATGTCTCTCTACACTTTGCGGCGACCCATGAAGAGCAACGCATCACCACCGCAACGATGATCACACGGGCATCGTTCATGCATCCGCAAACCCTTGGCCGTTTCCGAGAGACGAAATTAGGGTTAGCTACAACCAAGCATCCAAAGCGAGGAGGATTTTTGTGGGGTTAGCGAATTGTTGAACATACATTTTTCTGATTTCGTTATATTGCAGAAGAGCTTCCCTGCCAGTGGGTTGAGACTTGGAAATATGTAGCTTTATATGAATGGGGTTGTGACTTTTGGAAGAGACATGATGGCAGCATGGAGGGCATTGCTTCGGGAAGCATGGGAGCGGTCTGTGGTCTTCACACAGTTCATTTGCTTTCTCAATGTGTTCTCAAACCATGTTGCTGAAGTTCACCAGGTAAGTACAATCATATTATATCATGGCTGCTGATGAGTCTTCCTTCACATTGCTTGCTTCCATTGGAAATGCAACAGAAGAAACTCAGGACCCAGGCAGATTTTGTATAGTTGTTTGCTCAAAAGTTTCGAGGGCAGAAGATCGTAATGTACATCGTTATCTACATCCACTGTTGTTGGGAGCTGATGAAGTCAGTCGGTAGTCATGGCTGCAGCTCATCATCGTCACTGCTATTATTCATGATGAGTGAGAGTGACAGTGTGAGACTTTATGAGGAGCAACTCTTATAAGTTTATGATGGGCACCCATTGTTGTGGAGATTGTTCACTGCAATCTCATAGATGTAAATATATCTTTCTTCTTCTACTGCTCTTCATGTGTTTCTTACATCAGAGCTCATTGTTTACAACTGTAGGATACCGCAGTCTCATGCAAATTCTTCTAAGATTCTCTGGTGTCTATCTCTAGTGACCTAGCTTTATTGGTTATGCTGCCTTGAGGAAGAGTATACATAGGAAATCTTACAGAGTCACAACATACATTAGGTCATGTACAGACATTCAAATACAGACATCATACCATTTGTTTAGTGGTTACTGCAGATGGCTAGCTTGTTGATGGTTGTGGGTTCACCCTGTGTGGGTTATTAGTGAACCAGGCATCAAAAGTATAGGAACCTAGGCAATTGCATTCCTTGGAGGAGGTATGATTTAGACAGCATTCTTTTGAAGCCTTACTTGCCACTTTATGTTCTTCATCTTGGCATGGATAGGAAGGATATCTTCCTAATGATACTGGCAAAGACTGCATCTGCAAAGGTTGTAAACACAACCTGAAATTGTTCATACATTTGTACACAAAATCTGGAAATCCATATCTGAATTAGGGCATGTGTTTCTACAAAATCCACTCACCACTATTCTGGCCTCATTTAGTGTGGTCATATAGTGGGAGAGTGTTTCCATGTCTTTGCAACTTTTGTCAATGTCAAAAATTAGTCCACTCCCACTTTATAGTTAAGCAGCAGTTAAGGCAGCAAGCAGGACAATGGCTGAGCAGGATTCAATTTTCTTTTCCAGCCCATTGCAGGTAAAAAGTTGGTTCACTGGCTACTGTCAGCCTGGTAGGTGTGGGCAGCCATGTGAGAGTAGTGGCTCGGTGAACCCACTATTGACATGCAAACCCCCAATATTTGGGTGGCCATCACTTAAATAGTGGGTGGGTGGCCAATCATGCCAACACACCCTTACAGCTTTCAAACTGTTGATATAGAAGCTGCAAAGGAACAGACAGAGAAGTTTGTAAGAATCAAGAGGTCTCTCTGACAGTCCATGTCTGTACTATGTGCCAGTGCTTAGGGCCAAGCATGCTTCCAACATTCAATGTCTCAGGTGACATATTGCTGTTGGAGCACCTGTCATCCAAGTTTGAGAAAGTTAGGCCAGGAGATGTGGTCATGGCCCGCTCACCTGTAAATCCAAACCTAGTTGTGTGCAAGCGAGTGCTTGGTCTGGAAGGTGATCGTGTCACTGTTCTTCCCACTTCCAGCAGAGGCCATATTAAGCAAGTTGTGGTAAGCATTTTCCAAAGAACAATTTTTTTTTTGAGTTAGTTCTTGAGTCTTCCATTCCTCTTCTCGCATCATTATTTGTGTTGCATGTCTATCAAGTCAGCCTTTTGGTAAATCAGAGAATTTTATAAACAATTTTCTTGGACATCATAAAGGGTTTTTCATTCTCATGTTCCCGGATATGAGGCTGGTGTTCAATGTGGTCAATGTTCTTTTAACACATTCTTATCTAACTCATGGTTTCTGCCATTGTTTTCTTGGTGTTCTGTTTTTTGTTGTGAACCTGTGCCAGGTACCAAAGGGTCATGTGTGGTTGCAGGGTGACAATGCCTACAATTCCACTGACTCCAGGCATTATGGCCCCATTCCCTATGCCCTCATTCAGGGCAAAGTCTTTTACAGAGTATGATCATCACTTGTCTGCCCATTTGTCTCCTTCCCAAGGATATTATCTGCAGAATAAATTCATGACAATTGCAGAGGAACACCCCATGTGCATGTCATTGTGTTTTTTGTGGAGTTTGTTATTCATTGCATAGTGCCAACAGCATTCTGATGATCTATCCACGTTCATTTTTTTGTTGTTGTTGACCTTGTGGCAGATATGGCCACCAGAAGGTTGGGGCCCTGTGCTGAATCAGCAGCCGTAATGGACCGCCCCTGTATTGAGTTCCATTTCCAGGGCAGAAAACTGGCTTTGTCTTTGAAGAGGGCATAGTATAGGAGAGAATTGTGCTTCTTGGGAGTTTTCAAGCTGTGGTTCAAACAAGTTGGAACTCACACACACACACAGATCTTGGAAAGAAGACGACGAAAGGGGAGTGCTCAAACATACCCAAGTTTTTGTGAGCTTTTTTCCTTGTCATCAACCTGCCACCTAGTGATGTCTTCTACACAATTCATGCTTGATTAAGCTATGGACATTGAAAATAAAGTTACATGGGTTCAAGCCTTTGCCCAAGATGTGACAATAGTTCTTCTTCTTCTGCCTTCATGCTCTTTTTGCAAGTTAGTTCACAGTGGAGAACAAACATCTTATATGTTTAGTCTGTGCATGGGTTGCCAAATTGGAATTGAGAAACTCTGGAAGACTAGTCAGCAAAGTGCACTTCTAGTTTCTAGCAGTCCAATGAGTCTTTCTCTGAGAAGTACAATGGTTAATGCCCCTTGCAATGTTGCCCTCAATAGCAGATCCATCAGTAACAGGTTGCTAGATTGCATTCAGAAGAGGGCCTCTATAAAGTGCTCCTGTTGTTAAGGTTGGGCTGGCAGGGTGATGAATTGTAGACATGGGCTGGGAAAGATGTGAGATGTGTGTGCCTTAATCTCTCTTGTGACTACTTCTCCTTGGACCTGATCCAGCAGCAAAACAGTTGATTGAGAAAGTGTTTGCAAGGGATTTGCACAGCTCACAAAAGAATCTGAGGGCATAACAAGGCAAGGGGTGTCTTTGGAGGTTGATGTAACAATTCTTGAGCAAATTTTAGCTGTGATCTGGCAGGGGAGTACAGCATTTTGTACATGTAGTAGGGAAAAGTATGACTGCTGTACAAGCTGATGTGACTATAGCTGGACATCTGGTGGTCATGGTTTAGGGTTTAGGGCATAAGGGACAAGATGATGGAAAGCACAATTTCCAAACCTAAGCTGACTTCTTTTCATTGAGATTAGCCAATGTACACAGTGCTAACTTGACAGATTAGAACTTCAAAATTTCTTTGCACAGCACATTGCACTTTATGCAGCATATTACCATTGGCATGCAGAAGTATCACTGCATGTCAGTGGGATTAGAGCCTTCTCTATGAAGGAAACGAACAACGATAATTTCTGATTTGTGACCTATTGTATGAAAGGCCGTAGTCAAAAGGGTTCGCATCAATGAAATTGGTGAGAACATTTGGGGAGGTTTGTCACAAATGCAGCATTGTGACATGTTTGATGAAAAAGATTGTGAGCTTATCATGAGTAGGTGGGATATTGCTATCACAACATCACCAAATACAAAGGACATCAAAAGAAAACAAACCTCTATCAATGACTTTTGGCTTCAGGAATACCAAGTATTCTTCTAAACTTCATCCTTTCCTTATCTGAGCATTTCATTTGTATGCAGCTGTTTGTCCTGGCTTACAGAAGTAACATATAGCAATATGTCCAACCTACTAGCCTACAAGCTTTTGTGTTTGTTGAAAGTTATGTTTACATGTTCTACAACTAATCCTACTTGTTAGTAGGGCTCCCAAATGTTTGTTGGATGTGTCTACTTGTTGTTTTGGTGCTCATCTAGTTCTTTACAGTAAGTGAACTGTAAGTGAAGGCTGTAACCTTACACTCTACTTGTGGTTTCATCTAGTTTGTTTGTCCACATTAGGTAGACTTCCTTATGTACTTGTTTTGTTTTGAACTTGTTTGTAGGCTTTCTTGTACTTGTGCAAGATGGTGATTACTTGCACTTTGCTTAGTCAAGTGATTCTTTTACAAGTGAGGTGACATGTAGGTGAAGGCTACACCTTGCACTCTACTCATCAATTCATGGCGTTTATTTGACTTCACTAGGAAGACTTGTTTACTTGTTGGCAGGCCTTACTATACTTGTGTATGATTGTGTCTACTTGCACTTTCAAGTGTCAAGTAGTTCTCTACTTGAGGTGGCATGTAGGTGAAAGTTGGACCTTACTCTCTACTTGTTAATTCATGGTGTCCATTTCACCCCTATGGTAGACTTACTTGTTGGTAGGTATACTTGTAGGATTGTGTCTACCTCTTTTTCTTCATATTTGTGATGTTGTTGAAATGGCAATCATCCATAATATAGTTTAGCCAAATTTGGTTGTAAATAAGATGTGAAAATAAAAAAGTTTAAGATTCCTTTGTTTTTTTTGGCTACATGTTAAAACCCAATAGAAAAATCTAATCTTGCAAAAAAACTTGTTAAAATATGGTCACCAAAAAACCAAAAAAACACATTTTTCACTATTTCGAAAAAAATTCAGTCAAATTGCTAAATTTAGTCAAAAAATGTTGGGACACTACTTGCACATTTAGTAGTCAAATAGTTCCCTATTCCATGTGACATGTAGGTTGAAGGTTGAATCTTACATTTGATTTATATCATTACAAAAAAAATTATCATTTTCAACTAATTTTTGCAGCTAAAAAATGTTATTTACAATTGAAACTGAAAAGTAGTTACAATTGACTTTTCTTAGTTACAAAAATTGACTATAAACAACAATTGTTTTTGTAAAGTATTGTCATGGTGTTTGCTTGAACTCATTATGTAAACGTACATGTTTATTTGTAGAAAACTATATCAATTCTTTTTTGTAAGGTTATTATATTATCAAATTACATTTTGCTTGCATGTAGTTTCAATTGTCATGAAGTTGTCTATAGTCAGTTAAATGTAGGGTTTAAGTTTGTTTCTTACATTATGTTCATTAATTTATGTAGTATAGTTGAAAATAATGGGTACTTTTCTTATTTACTTGGTGGCAAGGTTTGTTGTACTTTTGCAACCCTCCTATGAAGTTACTTGTCAAACTTGTACATGCATGTTGTTTTATACTTTTTCAAAATTGAACATTTTTCCAATATGGTAATCTACTCCTTGTTCATGGTTTTGTAGTTGGAATTATATACTCAATTCATGGAGGAGAATATCGCCTATTGCTTGCATGGAGATGCTATAAAACGGTTTTATAAGCCTTAGTTTCACTTGGATTCATGTCAAGTAGACTGCATATGGGAACATGCAAATTTGACATATCACCTTACGACTTGCTCTCCACCACCCTAGTTTGTCTTGCAAAACGAGTTGATGAAAGATCATGCAGGTTGTCCTTCAAATCTATACACATGACACACAATGCCAAAACAAATAAAATAAAAAATGAAGGCTAACTTCATTCCACTATATAGTATGGAACTATGTTATTTTCATTTTGTCCCAAATTTTGAGGAATGTTCACTAGGTGTTATTGTGAACTATAAAAGCCCAAATTTTTGAGAACTTCATGAATCATGAACACTTCCTATTTTAAATCTTGTTCATTTGATTTTTGAAATTGGCATGAAGGACAAAGTCATTATGCAATGAGCTGCATGTTTAATCTATCCACAAAATCATGAAATTTGGAATATGTCAGTAAGTTGTGTCGGGGTGAGTGTTATTTATGTGAATTTTTTGATGTAGTCAAAGTGGCAAGCATCCCAAAAACAAATTTTTCATTAATTAACAATGCATTTGTAAAGAATTGCCAAAAAAAGGGAGACATAAATACAACAACATTTTTCCTCAACAAAAAACCTCTAAATTTGACCTTGGAAACATGAATTTCCTTACATTTGGAAACCATCATGATTGCCAAGTTGGAATTCTAAGGGATGTCAAGAGACTGCAAAAGCTCCCACATCTTGGCTTTGCATGCAAAGAATAGCAACACAAAATTGTGCATATTTTAGCAACAATTCTAAATGAGCATTCAAGTTGGAATTTCTGCTAAGTTTCAGATCCTAAAAATTTCAAGGGATTGGTTTCAATTCAATTTCAATTTTTTCTTTTTTTAAGACTGGGAACCCAATTCTGATTTTTGGTTTCTTTTAGAATGATTTCAATTCCAATTTTAGAACCTAATTTCCAATTAGATTGGTTCTAGTTACTGGTTTCAGAACCTATAGTTCTAGGTAATCTCCAGTTTGAGTCCCAATATGCAAAAACAACCCAAAAATTTGATACCTAATTTCAAATTGAACCGGTTTCAGGTCTTGGTTTCATAGTTAGTGGTTCTAGTTCCAATATGCAAAAAACCTAAAAAACTTGAAAATTTTCCATTTTTTTATTTAATGAAAAAAAATATTACAAAGGATTGAAAATTTCAGCTCAATAGAAATGATTTTTTTGGTCACACGAAATCTTCAAATTACATTACATATCATAAGATTCAAATTTTAAAAAGTCATTGAACAAAACAAATTAAAATTATTTTAGAAAAAAATGATATTGCACATTTGCAACTTCACAAGTGGTTTCTTTTACTCACACAAAAAAAATTTAAATGATATTGCACACTTGTGAACCTACAAGCAGTTTTTTTAATTCACATAGGTGAAGAAAAAAATTGATATCTCACACTTGTAAAACTGCAAGTGAGTTTTTCGACTCTCACAAGAAAATAAAAGAAATGATATTACACACTTGCGAGTCCACAAGTGGTTTTTTTTATTCACATAGGTGAAAAAAAATGATGCTACACATTTGTGCACTTATAAATAAATTTTTCAACCCACACAAAAAAAGGAAATGAAATGATATTCCACACTTGTGAACTCAATTACAACTATGTAAAAATAATTACTACGCAACTCTAATGCAATTAGTTTACAACTACCATGATAATGTCATGCTAACATTATTTTTCATTGATCCATCAAAATCTAACCTGTGGTACCATGAAGATTTTTGGATGATTTTTTTTGAAATATTGAATCCACCATTCATTATGATTGTTCATTTTATATGATCTTAAATTGTGACACATGACCCAATCCAAAATTGCCATGTGGCATATTAATTGGAATTTGAAAAATAAATTATTTATTTATTTATTTATTTAAATAATTAAGTAGGTTGATACATAGGCATAGGTAGGTAGGTTGGTAGGTCCTACCTACCACCTTACATGCATAGGTAAGATGGACCTACTTAATTACCTAAGTAAACAAGTAAATATTAAAATAAAACAGTAGGTGAATTAAAGAATATCCATGTAAATATCTGTATTCTATTTTATGTTTTGCTTTTAGGGTTAAACTTTTTTGAATTCATCCCAACTTGGCACATGTATTTTTATTTCAACACACAATAAAAACTAGCTTCATTATATAATTTATAAATGAGATTCAAGGAAAAAACATATGAGTTCAATTTTTTAAATGCACATTAGTTGCAAACTGGATTGCAACTAAATAAATAAATTACCACATTTTTTGTGGTCTTTTTTCATTCTATAAATTATACAATTAAATTGATAATTATAATTATATATATATGAATTAATTATCAATAATTAAATATCTGAAACAGTCATTTGAACTAGTTATTTGAATTAATCAATTTAATTTAAATAATTATTTAGTCAACTATCATATAATCAATGAGTTAAATTCAAATAAAATTCAAACAATCAATCATCTAAATTCCAAAAATTCATGATTTGGATTATTTGATAGTCAATTATTTTAATTAAATAATTAATGAATTTAGATAATTGATTATCTGAATTGGATTTATTAATTCAGATCAATAGTTATTTATTCATTCGAATTTATTAATTCATAATAATGAAGTAAATTAAATATTTTAAAAATTAATTAAAAATTAAAGATTACATATGAATTTGGGTAGAAAACATAGTTATCAAATAATTAATTATTTGAGCTAAATATTTTTATTAATCGGTGTAATTTTTTTTTAACCATTTAGTTACTTAATTATTTATAAATTGATTATTTGATTCAATTAACTAATTAATTATTTGAATTATATTGATTAATTCAAATTAACTATTAAGTATTAAAGATTAAATATGGATTTGTTTAGTTATTAACTTGTTAATAATTGAACAATAGTCACAAAATAATGGAATAATAATACGTTTATAGTGACAACATAGGGATAAAACTAATTGTATCAATGAAAATCATAGTTGATAATTAATTGTAAGTGTCATATATAATGGGTGATGGAAATGTGCACATGTGGCATAATCAAATGTGTCGACATTGTACGATAGTTGCAATGTAATTATTGATTAGGTGTTATATTTACACCAATTATAATGTAATTGGCACATGCAACTTGTTAAAAAATGAAACATGATTGATTACATCTATATATACAATGTGCACATTACATTATATACATGTCCCATTTGAAATTAAGTTGCAATTGCAATATAACACCTTGATTTTTTAATTATTTATTAACTACTTGTATTTCTATGTTCTAGTTATGGTGTAATTGTATATTAGTTATATTGAAACTCTAATTGCTGTACAATGTGGTGTTGACAAATAAGATTTCTCATAATGTCAATTCCCAAGGTCCCTTAGCTGCCCGAAGAAACTTGTTTTCTGCAAGCCAAATCTTCTGACCAGCGGAAGGTACCAGTTAGCCTGTCACTATTTCTCAAAAGTGAAAAAATCCCTGCTCTGCTTTACGTAGGAAAAGGACCTGAGTACAGGCCCTTCTCCTATACTAAACGTTCTTAACAAAATCAAAGAACTGCACAACATTGGTAATTTGTGGACCGCAATGAGGGTGGTGGATGAAAAATTGCAGAACTGTGGAATTAGGGTACATGCTCTATAGAAGGAAGCTCTGAAGAACATGATTTGGGAGTCATGAGAAGGACAATTTGATTTGGGGGGCAGTACTTGTTCTAAGTGTAATTTGGTGCTCTGGAGTTGTGAGGGCTCAGACCTGTCTTGAGGACAAGAAACATTTACATCACGAACAAATGAGAGGAACAGGAGGTGATTTCATGAATGTGTTATAAATGGTGTTGTGTCTGAGTACTCAGATGACCTTGAGGGTCTGAGTTTGTTGGGTGAATAAAGGCCAAGTCAAAATTGGTCTGTCCTTTGACTATGCAAGGGTTGATCCGATGTTAGAAGAGTTTTGGTGTGATAAGGAATGGAGTTGGGTTTGTTATTACAAAATAACAAATAAATAAATGAAACTATCTGTGCATAATGTCTTGTTATACCTCTCTTCCAAAGTTTGTGTGAATCTGTGTGCTTGGAATTATGTCTGGGAGAGTGTGTGAATTTTGAAGTTTTGGGCTGGAGGAGTATTGACATTTGGGAAGTGGGAGAAGACTGTGTTGGGACTGAGAGTGTTAATGTGATTGTGGCTATATTCTATGTGTCTTGTGAATCCAAATAGTCTAAATGTGTCTGAATGTGTGTGTTGTGGGATGCCTATGAGGATTGGCAGTGGGATATCATGGGTTTGAAAGATGGACCAGAAATTTTGGTACAAGATAGTTGTTGATTTTCAAGAGCTTCCAAATAAATTTTGGTGACACAAGGGTAGGGATACTTAGGAAGACGTATGCAATTGGAACAAGTAGTAAGATTTAGAAGATTTCTGTCTTTTGTTTGGTTTCAGCCTTCTCAGAGTGTTGTACTTATGATTGTTTTATGTTGAACGTCACTAGGGTAGATAGGTCGGTTAGCAAACACTTAAGAAGTCAAAGGAGGTAAAATCCTCACACATTGTTTATATGTGTCTAAAGCTGAAAAATAACATTTGTAGCCCTTCACATAGCACTTCCAATGCCCTCAAAATTGCTCAACTAGGTGAAGTAATGGAGAAGATATGGGATGTTTGGTGTAAAGGGATTCAATGTTTAGTGATGGTTAAATTCAAACAAAATAAAATTTCAAACTTAAAATTTTTGATTTTGCATCTTTTGCTTCTAGAATACAAAGAAGTTTGTAAAGCCCTAATCAATGACCCATCATGTTTCAAATCACTCAAAACAACCTCAAAATGATAAAAAATATTAGAAAGTGTTCAATGATAGGTATGTGTTTGATGATGGGTGGTTTTTACCCTATGTTATTGTAACAATTGTCAATTAATAGATTGCCTCCTTTTTGTTACAAATTTACCAATGTTGGGCAGTTATTAACACCAAACCCCCACAAGGCATCAAAGTTAATATCCAGTCATACTTGGTTTTGATATATAATTACAGTTATCAAAAAATCAAATACCTAATTCTTATATAGGGTAGAGAGGCCGGTCATAATACACTTAAAAACACAAAGGAACTTGGCAATCTCATGTGACCTTGGTTACTTCTAAGGTCCAAAAATGGATTGTAGAGGTTTGGGCACATCTAATACGTTTTAGATCATATAATTTGGACTTCAAATGCAAAAGTTATGGGCTCTACAAGGTTTTGACTTCATTGCCAAAAACAAAATAGTCATCAACTTGTCACAAATCATGTTTATTAACAAACATTAACATAAGCAAATCGATCACAAATGTTGAAAATTTCGTGCACTTGTATTCAAAGGTTGAGATCAAAACCTAAAATAGGGCAAAAATGTGTTTAGTGATCAAACCCTAAAGGTTGTTAAACTATCACTAACCTACTACTCTCCCATGCAACGTCACTCGATAACCCGCTACCTTCTCCCCCTTCCTTTTCCTCTCTCCTTTGCCCATGCCCGATTTTAACTTTCTCTCCCTCATTTCTCGTTCACAAGCTCAAATGCATGTTTTTGAGAAATTCTAGGGATGATGGCAGCTCAGTCTTGTGGAACTATCAAGGTGATTGTTCGTGGTTCTATTGCTTGTGGTTCTATTTGAAGTTCCTAGTGGTAAATGTTTTGTGTGTGCAAGTGGTGGCATTCATCGAAGCACTTTGTTCTTGTTATTCTTCTATTACGTGTGCACTTGTTCTTGTTGTGTTGTTCCTAAGATCTTGACCCTCTTACATTGCTATGTTGAGTTGCTCCTCAGTTTTTGACCCTCTTGCATTGCTACCATGCACTGCTCCTCAGTTCATAACCTTCTTGCATTGTTGTGTTATGTTGTTCCTTAGGTCTTGACCTTTTTACATTGCTATGTTGAGTTGCTCCTCAGCTTTTGACCCTCTTGCGTTGCTACTATGCATTGTTCTTCTATTCATGACCCTCATGCGTTGATGTGTTGTGTTGCTCCTCAACTCTTGACCTTCTTACGTTGTTACGTTGAATTACTCCTCAACTTTTCACCCTCTTGCATTGTTGCACTATGCCGCTCTTCGACTCTTGACCCTCTTACATTGTTACGTTGCATTGCTTCTCAGTTCTTGACCCTCTTGCACTACATGTTGTTCTTTAGTTTTTGACCTTCTTACACTATTCTTCAACTCTTGACCCTCTTATGTTGCTCCTTAGCTCTTGACCCTCTTACATTGCTCCTTAGTTCTTAACCTTCCTGCACTACCCCTTAACTCTTTTTTTTTTATGTTCATTCTCACCAACAATTGATGATGTTCTTCTTCTTTCTATTTTATTCATTGTTAGCAACAACTATTGATGGCCCTCTTTTCTTTCCTTTGTTCATTCTTGCCTACAATTGCTAGTGCTCTCCTTCTCTAAACAAATAGTGCCTCTTTTCTATTCTTTGTTCATTTGTAACAATTACTACTACTCCTTTCATTTGTTCTTTGTTCATTTTCACCAACAATTGCTAGTGTTCCTCTTCTTTAAACAAAGAGCTCCTTTTCTTTATTGTTTGTTCATTTGCAACAACTCCTACTATTTTTCTTCTCAATCCTTTGTACATTTTTAGCTCTTCTTCTTTGTTCTTTGTACATTCTCAATAGCAACTGCTACTATTCCTCTTTTCTAAACAAAGAGTTCCTCTTCTTTATCCTTTATTCATTTGCAACAACTACTATTGTTCCTCTTCTTTATTCTTTGTTCATTTTCACTAGTAGTTGTTGTTCCTCTTTTCTAAACGAAGAGCGCCTCTTTTCTTTTTTTTGTTCATTTGCAACAACTCTTATTATTCCTCTTCTTTGTTCTTTGTTCATTCTCAACAATAGTTATTGTTGTTCCTCGTCTCTAAACAAAGAGCTCCTCCTTTTTATCCTTTGTTCATTTGCAACAGCTACTACTACTCCTCTTTTTAGGTCTTTGTACATTTTCATCTCCTTTTTTTTGTCTTTTAAACATTCTCAACGATAGGTAACGTTGTTCTTTTTTTTCTATCTTTTGTTCATTTGCAACTACATCTATTTCTCTCCTATGTCTTTTGTTCATTTTCACTAACAATTGTTACCACTTTTTTTGTCTTTCATTTTGTTAAAATCACCATCAACTATTGCTCCACTTCTCTTTCTCCTTTGTTCATCTTCAATTGTTGTTACTTTCTTTTTATTTGTCCTTAGCAATGTTGTTGTTCCTTTTAACACTTGTTCATATTCAATCTAACCCCTTGTTGTTTTTTGTGATCATATTTTATCTCATTGAACATCAAACCCCCTACACCCACCCTTTTAATTTCAATTTTGTGTCTGAAGTTGTTGCAGGGATGTTGCAACTTCCTTCTAGTTTGCATTTGAGCCTTGGCTCGTTGGTAGGCTTGTTTATGTGCAGATGTTGTTGAACCAAAGTTCACACCCCTATATTTAGAAGGGTCAGCTTGCATACCCACCTTGAAATTGTAGTGAAATCTATTTCCTACCTTTCTAACTACTAAGGATGACCAAGCTACAATGAAATTGGCTTGTTGTTGTTTTACAAGTTTTCTTTTAGGTATTTTTTCAAATGTAGTCAACACTATAAATTTTTTTTTACTTATTTTTCTTTCCTTCTACTTTCTTTTATATGTTTTATTGCCTCCTTAACCATTGCCTTTTGTCACATAATCCTTAAATATTCTTCTGAAGTTACAACATGGCTTTGAGAATCGTCCACTAATGGTTTTTTTCCATTGGTCCTTCTTGTAGGTAGATGTGGCAATGACAGCAAACTGTGACACCCTTGTGTTGATGCCACTTGAGTTGAATTTTCAAAATTTCTAAATTTTACAATTTCATCCAATGAAGGTTATGCCAAATTTTCAACCATGTTCTCTAATTCTATTACAAATGCATGGTTAGTGATTGTAGGAATTCTAGGCATGTTCACATAATACCTAAGTTGATATTTAGATAGACCAAATATTGGAACTTCTATTGTTGAACCTATCTGAATGAGATTTTCCGCAATTGTATGTTTTGTCCAATCTTGTTCACCATCCTTTTGTTCTGATTCTTCTTCTTATTTAGTTAGATTTTGCAATGTGTATATAGTACTAAGGCCAAATTTTGAATCCATGGCCCTAGGGTTAAGTGGCCAAATCCTTGTATTTTTGAGCCCTGACATGATATTTTTTCTTGTAAATGCTAGGTCTAGTGCTTTGTCTAACCACCCTGCCAATGTTATCTTATTTGGTTATGTGTAAGTCCTCTTAACCATTGTTTCCTTTCTGAAAGCAATTTTGAAAGGCTTAAAACAAGCCACATCCAAAGGTTGAAATGCATGAGATGTATGGGAAGGAAGAGTAATCATATTCAACCCAATTTCTTTAGCTTGTTCAATTGCCACAAAGGTGACATGGGATCCATGCCCATCCAAGATGAACAAATGCCTATTTGTTAAAGATATTCCACTTCGTATAGACCTTTTGAAAAAAGACAAAAACTCTTTGAAAAAGCTGGTAGTCATCCATGCCTTTGATTGCATAGCCATATAAGTTTTTGGTTTGTAAAGTTGTATGTAGTCGTCACATATCCCAACTCCTTTAAATATGTATAACCATGGTAGTGTTATTCCTAGTCCATTGACCACATAATTAATAGTCAACCACTCCCTAGATTTCAAGATAGCACTATACACCTAGTGTGAACTTCATTTTGCAAGAACCCTTGCTCTTAATTATCTTCCTGCTTGAATGCATGTTTCATCAAAATTCTAAATATGGTCTACAACATAATTGTGTTTGTTGTAATGCGACTATAAGTTCTAATAGAAGTTTTCGTAAGATTGAATTGTCAACCCTTGTGTTTGACTAATATCCAATCCCTCGGTTTGATGAATGCTAAGCTCAGGATGTCTTCTCTTGAACTAGTACCACCAAGAGGTCCTTAATACCCATCCTCGAAAAGGTGTTGGCCTTATTTGAGTTAGTTCTTCCACTTTCATTTTTAATTCATTGTAAACTAATTAATAACCCAACTTTTTGCATAAACAAAACCCAAGTAACTACAACATGATCTTCTTCTACTGATAGCATGCTTGTTAGTCTAAGTTTCCTAGATCTTGTTTTCCCATACAAATGATCAAACAATGAAATAAGAGGTATGTTATAGTGCCTACTTGCCTTCCTCAATGAAGTTGTCCCATTTTCAATTACATCCATGGCCTCTTCCAATGCTTCACTGCCATTTGCCTCTAGTGATTAGAGGAGTACATCTATTAACTTTTTTTTGTTTTCTTGTTGGTTCCTATCCCAGAGATGGTGGTACATTCTCCTTGTCTTGTCTTGGTTCCTCCTATAGTCCACTTCACTTCCTATGAGGTACATTGATCATCATGATGTAAATCCCCATGGTCCTAACCTCCAACACCTTCGGGGTGTGATATCTAGCCCTACAAGAGGTACAAACTTGAATTTTTTGTATTTTGCCCAACTCTCAAAGAAGTATGACAAATTAGGGTATGTCTAAAATGCATATTGCTCTAGTTGTTGGGAAGAAATTATCAATGTATAAAATTGTTCAAACTCATCCCAAACTAAATTTTGGTTTGTTGTATTTGTACATGCAATAGGTGTGTACAACAAACAATTATTTCTTAGAACTGGATAAATTTTGCCTCTTTTATGACTACCTAATTTGTATATTCAAATTATAGAACTCTACACCTAACGGTAATATAAAAAATTCTTGAACTTTTGGTTGTAAAGCTAATCTATTGCAAGTTTTCCTAGTTGTCCCTCTACATCCACCCTAATTCTTGAGTCCCTATCTCCTTTTTGATAACACTAGGATCTGATCCTTTATGTTCAAGCTATTATAAGTCTTCTTTGGCTACTACTTTACTATTTAGACTTTGCATATTTACCTTTAGCTTTTATAATTCTTCTTTGGCTACTTAAAGATGGCCTCCTTGCTTTGGTTGATATCCTAGGACTTCTATTCATGATCTAAAACTTTTTCCTTGCCGGTTTAACCCATATGCTTTCAAAATGTTAATGAAAGAGTTTAAACTATCCCTTTCATGATTTGGAAGCTCTGACATGCTAAAAGAGTTTTGCTTGTGAATTTGAAAAATAAATTGTGAATCCAAACCTTACACCATAGCCTTGTGAATTTGGGCAAGTTAATTTTGGTGGGAATGGGATGTGCTTGAATTTGGGGGGAAATTGAAAGTCCTTCCCTAATTAATGTGTAGTTGTTATTCTTGTATTGGATTCTTGTAAACTCTAATTCTTGTTTATGGTCAATTGTGTGTTATTTAACATGACCTTTGCACCACATCACCAAACTAGTGATGCTCATTTTAATGTGTAGTCCAATTGCCTATGACCAAACACTCATTCCCACCCCAAACTTGGGGTTGCTATAAAATTGGACCATTTTTTTCCCATCACCAAACATTAAAAGTACTCCTCATGTTCCCCCTTGCATAATGAAAATCAACTCATGGCCCATCACTAAACTAGTCCCTTGTAAAACTTTTCAACTTTTTTACAAATATACCCACTTAAACCCCTAATACCAAACACTTGAATATGAATGGTCACAAATATGAAAAACCTAGAACAATTTTTTTCTCAACCAAGTGTTTGGTAATGGGCTAAAAAGACAACACCCATAAGCAATTTTTTGTTCTAACATAGGTTAGTTGCTGCACTACATGGGTGCTCGGTGACCAGCCTATGTTTGGTGGTGGGCCAGTTTACCCCATAACCACAATTCCCAAGTTTCTCAAAAAAGTCAGATGACCACCCAGAAAACTGCAAGTTCTTTTCTGGTTCTTTTGTGAGACCCAGTGATTCTTTGAGGTTTTTGAAATAACCAGAACCACTGGGGCTCCTTGATTCTGAATTGTTTTTCAAATAACCGGAACTGGTCACTCTTTCATTCTATTTTTTTCTAATACCCAAAAGTGGCAGTTATATAAAAGTCAAATACCCGCCTAACACTGTTAATTACATACACAAAGATTAGTGACCCTAGCTAGACTTATCCGTAAAGTAACCCTGTCTTCACCCTGTCTTTGGGCCTCCTTTCACCCCCCTATTCCCTCTTTCAGTGATATCCCCAAAGTAAAGACATTTCATTAAAATCTCAGTATGAAATGCTGAAACTCAGCATTTTATGCACAAGGTTCCAGACTAATTATAGTAGTTGTACAGTAGCCTCCCGCTTAAGTACGCAACTTGAACCTGGGAGGATTGTGCGTACTTAGCCGGTAGGTGCGCACTTTAGATGAATCACTTACTCCGTCCGTCCGTCTGACACACAGGGCGTTCCGACCCCTTAACGGTCTCTGCGATGCCGATTCTGCAACCCCCCCAGAAATGAGCCGCAGAGACTGATTCTGCTACGTATTTGCTTTTTTTTTATCTTTTTTTTTTGGATTTTTTTTTTGGATTTTTCTCCCCTTCTCTTAAATTAACAAAAATGAAGAAACAAAATAAAAA
>Ga0116231_10007251_pt1 | contig 20477 bp, 16 predicted proteins | sample S1TSphgellanicum_2_FD_89695 | JGI IMG/M metagenome (GOLD analysis project Ga0116231, IMG submission 89695) | Host-associated microbial communities from peat moss isolated from Minnesota, USA - S1T2_Fd - Sphagnum magellanicum MG | ecosystem: Host-associated > Plants > Peat moss > Unclassified...
GGCCCTTCTTTTGCCCATAACTTGGGCTGCAGATGTCCGAATTGCCAATGCGAGGGCATTTTCGATATCTACGTTTCAAGATCTTTCCAATGACACCAAGAACACCCCAATGCGAGGTGTTTTGCCTCTTGCTGTCGAGCTCTGAACATTCGGGAGTCCCGGAAGACTCCCAACCTTCAACTTTTCCAAGTGTTGGGCTTCACCCCCACACTTGGCCAAAGTGGGGTTGCGACATCGATGGTTTTAGCAATGCAAGAAAAAACAAACGAGGTCATGTAATCCCCACAAATTTTTGAAATTCCATCATTCTTAAATTGTTTCAAACAACCCCACGTCTAGTTCTTGAATGGGATATTAGGAACCATGACAAAAAAACTAAGCCCATTTTTGAAAACTAGGGCTTCCAGGAACATATGCACAATACAAGCCCTTGCCTTAGTCGCAAGCCCAAGGCTAGGGTTGCGACATCAAATGCAACAATAAACAAGTTACACCCATTTAGCTAGAAAGAAAAAAAGAAAATTCAAACAGTTGAAAGAGAACAAAGATATGGAAGAAGAGGATCCAAATTACCTTATCAAGTTGAGGTGCATAGTTGATTATGGTTGAACAACTTGGGCACATGAATTTGTACACCTCATCAATTGGGTCCCATCCTTGGGATAACTCTAAGCACTTTTGCGGAAATGCTTTAAACTTGGAGCCACATGCATTATTGGGGCATCTAATAGAAAGTTCCCAATCTAACCCAAGATCCCAAAAAGCTTGAAATTCTTTAAACTCTATCCCATGGAAAATTTCAAAAAACTGCAAGGGTTGATCAATTGCTTTCCCAAGCCAACTATTCTTTTGCCATTAGATTTTAAGCAAATGATAACAATTTGTTATGTTTAAATCTATGTTTGCAAGTATCTAGATGAATGGAAGGTAATAAAAATCAAGGTGTTTTTCCAAGGCTTTTGGCAAAAAACACATTTTTCACAACATACAACATAATTTTGTTGTAGCTTCACACTAGATAGGCATCTACATTTTAATGTTTTTGGTCCTTTGCAAAAGTCCTCATAGCTTGGAACAAATAGGTGAGGTGGGTGAATTTCACCAATGTTTCCATTGTAGACCCTCCATCTAACTGGTTTTGTCATTACTCATTTTTTGCAAAACTTCATAAGTTGGCCCTAGGAAGACAAGGCTTACACTTTAATCGGGTTTTGACCCACACCCAATGTCATTGTACGCACCAAGTGAGGTGAGCCCTTTGAAATTCCTAAAACATGTCATGAAAATGGATTAATTACTTGGTCATGTGTCTAGTCCTACATATCTTAAGGGCAAATAACTTAGCAAGTCCCATAGATGTCTAGCCTTTTGCATCATTAGCATTTTCCCCTTCACCAAATAGTCATGATAGGACTTTGTTTTGAAGCATGATTGAAGCTTTTGCTTCATCCATGTCCCTTTGCAATTCCACAACTTGGTTGGTGATTGCTAAATCCAAAGTCATGTCTCCACGACATGGAACTAAAAACAATTCATCAATGAAGGCAACACCTTCTTGAGTAACCTCTAGTGCAGGCTCAACATCATCTACATTGGAGAGTGGGATGAAGGTTCATGAACTAGAGAATGATGCTCTAATAAAGGGGAAGACATTTCTTGATTTGCAAAAAAGGTCCTATGTTGGCCTTTAGCTAGTTGGTTGGGCTTGCTAATTCTTTTCAACGAGCTAAATGTTGATAGAAGATTGAATTTGACACAAATTTCCCACCACACCTAGGGGGCATGCATCTTTTTGACCTTGCTCTATGTGGGTAGTCCATCCTTGTATCATCACATAAAATTTAAGTTAGTGTGAATTTAGGGGGTTTCATTCATGATGTATGAGAATTTATTGTTAATTTCTATTATTTATATAATAGTTGTATAATTAATGAAATTTCTTAAACAAGTAACTAGCATGGTGAGGAAGTGTAAATAGAAAATGGCAACAGAACATAATGTAATTAAATCTACAAGTAGAATAACATTCAAAGTCCTTTAGGATCGGTAATGAAAAAAATGAAACTTGATTAGTAGTAGAACTTTTTGTTTTGGAAAAAATTGGTCATGGTGATGCTTCAAAACCTTGGATTAAAATGTAGATCAATGAGTTTCTAGAGGGATGTGGAGGTTGGATATCTCCTCCACCTTCGACCACATCAGTAGTAATAGTAATTCAACAGCTCATAGCAACAACAAAATTTGAATTTCCCTAGAAAATTCCTTCAATGCAATAAGAATAACTCTTTTCCATCCAAATCATGAGCATTGCTTGCTGTAAGTAATAAATCTTAAACATGTGGTGGCTAGAGTTTTTGGCATTGGGTTCATTTTTCCTATGTCAATGTATAACATCACTTGCTAGAAATCAATGGATGTAATAGAAGACTTGTTCATTTGAATTTTAAGTGTTGTTGCTTGCAGTGTAGATGTCCTATGACATGGTATGCCATTTGAGCATATCTTGAGATGGTAATATTAGTAAATACTTTTCAAGCATGCTCAATGCCCCCCACATCTTGCAAGCCTGTTAATCTACTATTGCACACCGAACATTGCATTTGTAATCAAGATTGCTATATTGTGAACCTTTGAACATGAGCATGACCTTGTGAACATGAGCATGTGAGTAGGATGGAATATTTTTGAGCATCTTTTAATGACATGGATGGAATATGCTAGGAATATTTTTTGCCAAATTGGACAAAATCTTTATTGATGTGGTAAAATATTTTGCCACATGTATATGGATGGATGAACAATAAATGAACTTTTGGATGAAAAAATATGAAAAATCTTATTTGTTGAAAAAGTTTAGATAACACGAGTTTATGGACAAGGATTTAAAGGATTAAGCATTCATTCCAAGTCTATAATACCTTAATGGGCTACGATTTACTTTCCCCTTATCTTCTGAAATAAGGTATGTTTCAAGATTGCCAAAAGTGTTTTTTGTAACAATGTATTTATGAAAAGCACCAACTAATCAAAAGGAAAAAATGAGATTGATTTCAATGTGGTGTTCCCCATATGTGAATTTAAATCTTTTTCAATGCAGATTACTTTTAAACCCAAATATTTTGCTCAAAATTGTTTTGTACAAGTTTTATATATTTGGGCCAAAGGGATATGAATTTGAAATATTTTCTTGGGAGCCCATACATCAACACCCTTTTTAGAACTTTTAGTGTTGAATCATAGAGGTTCATGCTAACAGACAACTTTTATTTTTGAATGTTTTTTTTGATGTTTGGTAATTATTTTAAAAAATTTGGTTGAAATTTTTAAAATATATTTTGTGACACATTCAATTTTTGATTTAAAAAATATTTTTATGTATGGCAATCAATTTGCGTAAAACAAAACTTATTAATAGTAAAATATTAGTAAAAAATAAAATTTGTGTATGTACATCATCCAAAACACTATAATTCTCAAACTACTTTAGTTGAACATATTATTCTACATTTAGCCAACAAGTATGAAATTGAAATTACTTTACTTCAACTAGACAAAAAGTCACTTCTACTTCCTAGGAATTAGAAAACGAAAATTGGTTTTATTTAACTACTACACCACTTTTATTTAATTTTTTTTTTGGTGATGTTTAGAATACGACAACATATTTTGAATAAAAATGCTAGAAAATGGGGAAAAGCGGTGTATGAAAAATAATTCTTCTGACAAAAAACTACATTAATCAATGTTACCACATTAATTTCAAACCACTATTGTAAAAATAGAAAGAAAAAAATTTTGGCCATTGTTTGCCAATGATTAGTAGACCATTAGAGTTACATTTTGGTGAGTATTTAATCCACAAGCTTTCATAACACACATTAACAACCACACATTTCCCATGCTGTGAGCATTCTATGTGCGATTTTGTTTTTGAGTTCCTTGTTTTCTTGCAAAAAACAAACATGCCTTGTTAAACTCCTAAAGATTTAGACTTGTACCTTGAGGTTGGAAAGAAAGAGATGAAATTTATTGATGCATAATACCAAATATAGGTGGGATATTGGGTAGGGGAAAATGGCTTGCAAGATTAAAATTTATGCAATAGTGATTTCCATGTTTGATGAAGACTTTCTTAATAACTTACAATAGGCTCTAGGAGACAATCCATGATTAGCACATTTGACAAATCGGAATTACAAAACTCAACTATTGAGATGAATCGATTACCTACTAGAATTTGTTTCCTAGAATAAGTATGCGCTCAAGACAATAATCGAAAAAAAGTGGCTATAGAACTAGACTAACCTAGAGGAGGATATTTACAAATCACCACAACTTGTTTATTGCAAAGACGTGGACACATTGGTGCCAGTGGTAAGAACTCGCATTGAAACTACACCTCCAATGCTAGAATCTTGGAGTGACAGTGATGAAGACATGTTGGAAGATATGGTGGAGTCATCCATGGGAGAGCACAATGAAATAACTTCAAATCTTCAAGGCTCCCTTCCTTACTATAGAAGAAGGGGGTGATAGATATTTAGAGGTAGAAAGCATTGTTGTGAGTTATGCCATGTAATGATTCAAGATGAATGATAAGAAGATTTTTGAATTGTGCAAGATTTCTCTAGGTGTGTAACTTTGTCTTTTTTTCTTTTGTGGGGGTGAGTTGAACAAGACTACTAGTCTTAGTCTTTATGAACTTGGACCATTGAAAGAAACAGACATTTTCATTCAATGTTTGTGTACACATTTTGGAGTACACTCAATTTGGGCTCTGAAGGGAAGTGGAAACCTTAAACCCTTCCCAAGATATATAAGAATGAAAAAGAACACAAAAACATTTTGGTTTATTTGACAAGTTGAAGCAAATTCAACAAAAAAACTAAAGATAATTCTATTTGTTTCAAAAGTTGGAAAAAATTCTTTGATCAAAAGCAGACGACTTGTATTAAAAGCACATCAATGCAAGTAGCCCCTTTCGTTTCATGATGTTATGATTCAATTTGAAAACAAGGTAGGCATATTGTAATTCTATTTCATTTAGATTCTAAATTCTTGACATTGTAGGGGGCAAGCAGTTGGAGTGAGGTTACAAATGACAGAATTCAAAATGTAGAGATTTATCAACCTCAATATCCCAACAAAGAAAATATGTTGGGAGAAATATTCAAAGAAACAAAAAATAAAGAGTTTTTTACCCCCCTAGAAAGCCTTGTGAAAGTGAGGAGAATAGGCTTGCTAAAGACAATGGTGAAAGTATTACAAGTACATTAGAATGTAGACATTCAAGTGTAGTTGAATATTTGATAGAATAGTTTGTAAACAATTTCAATCTCCATGTTTTTGAAGAGAAAAAGGTTGCGAAATCAATAACAATGGAAAATGATGGATTGTTCACAAATGATGTGGTGTTGATTGTTTTAAATGATGAGTCCAAAACCAAGGATGGGCCAGCTTATAATGAAGAAAATGAGTACGAGATGTCAATCATGACTAATTATGACATCTGAGAGTTCAAAGAGACACAAATGATGCATTGAGTATGTAATAATGTAAATAGGAACATGTTTTGAAAGGCTGACATGGAACCAACTAAAAGTTTTATAATCTAATTTGATAAGAGGCCCAAAAATTTGGAGGTGAAGCTAAACCTAGGAATTTTTTCACATGGTGGAGCAAGAACTAAGTTGTTTTCAAGGGAAACCCATTCCACAAACTTAGAAGACATGGGTTGCAATTCACCTTTAGTTGCATCTTAAGATAGGGAAGTCAATCACAATGTAATGTAGGAGAAAAAATTTGCTACTAGGAATTCATTCACAACTACACGAGAACAATATTAAACAAAAAATATATGCAAACATCCACTAATGTAATAGCAAAAGACATTGAAAAATCACAAAAATTCCTTCAAATTTTGATATTAAGTCCATGAGATTTACTATTATAAGGAACTAAACCTTGGATTGATTGACAAAATAACACTTGTGAGGAAGTATAAAAGTGTGCTCAACAGTAGATGTCATTTGGGTTGAACCAAGTTTTGATAGTTTAATAGTTGTATGTATATTTCGTGATTAATAGTTAGACACTTTTGGTCACCATGGGAGACTCACAACTTGCAATCTTTATTCATTTGAGGTTGCCCACAACATTATCATTACAAATTGCAATTAAATTATCTTAAAAGGTTTCTGAGGATTAAGTCTTCACACAAGGGATGAGAAGGAATAAATATAACCAAAGAGCACAATTTTCATGTTAAAGAAAGAGAAGAGATTGAGGAAGAGTGGATAAACAAAGGATAGAAAAAGTGAAAAAATGTGAAGATTAACCAATTGATTTATTAAACATAAGTTTTATGCTTGATGAAACAAGGCAAAATAATTTTTTTCCTTGTCAAAAATACCATTTGGGAATTTATTTATTGAAAATTTGTAATTCATTATTTAAAATAGATTCAAAAAGGGTTGATCTTAAATAAAAGGGATGGACATAAGATATTGAGGAACAATGAAAATTCTTTATTCAATGTAAGACTGATAAGCTGGACTTGATGAATGATAGAATGAAGTATGTGCACATTTTGAGATCACTCTAAATCCATACATGCCATAACCATGAACAAGTGCACAACATATCTTGAAAGTGTTACATTGCAAATCTTCTATCCCATGAAGGATTGCTCCCATGTGCTAAGGTGAGAATGGACTTAGATTTGCTTAGATTTGAATTAAGATGTGGAGAGATGGAAAATAAAATTGTAACTAAAAGTCTGAGGGGATAATTAAATCAAGTTGTATTACATGAACAAGTGGAAAATGGCATTGTTATTAATAACACTTTGAATGAAGATAAGGTAGATTAACATTTTGAAACACTTAGAAGAGTTTCTTAAACACAATAGAAACATCCATGGACAGAAGAAAGACCTAAGGCCACATAACACCTCAGGTAGCACTAATTATTCCTCATGAAGTGCAAATTAGTGAAACATAAAGGCGCACCAGCAATCTACAACAAAATTTCAGGAGAGAAAAACATCAAATTGAAAATGTAGATTCATAGGTTGAATTTACATGGAGTCAGGAATTTGAACCTTGATAGAAAGTTGTGTTGGAATCAGTAGATCTGATGCAGTAACATGACTTTGATGCTTTGATTCAAGAAGAACAACAAAGATTCAAAAGGTTAGAAAGGGAGGAAGTGGTACCAAGGTACATATCGGCTTCACTTCCTTATTATCATGAAGGGTAGGAGAATGAAGAGTTTGAACAAAAAGCTTAGAATTTTCAACCTTCAATTCATTATGTTGTTGAGTAAAAAGTCGCAACTTAAAGTATAAGAATATCTAGAGGAGTTGATTTGATACTTGTAATTAGACAAAAAATTGTAGTCTTACCAAAAGTAGAACCAACAATAGTAGAAGGTGTTCCTATGGCTATAAGAGTGAAGTATAGTGAACCCAAACTTAATCAGTAGAATGGAAACATTGTTAGTGGAGTTCCAAGGGATTGGAGTAGAGTAATTCATAAAGTAAATAGAGTTCCAAGACCAAATTCTCCACGTCGGACATATTGCCATCAAATTAGACATTAGATCAATGAATGTCCATTTATTGAAGATAATGTAAGGCAAGGATTTGTTAAGCATTTCCAATCTAAATCCAAAACTTGTAAGAGTAGGGAATCATGGACATATTAAGTTAGAGGATCTATACCATGAAAGGGTTGGAATTCTAAATAGACTAAGAGAACAAATCTAGAGAGATAACAAAGTAAAAATGAAAGCTTAGATTGTGGTAGATGTAGCACCTATCTCTATAGTTCATGTACAAAGTCTATTACATCAAAAAAATATTGGAGTTACCTATGTAGGAACTTCAAGTTTCAAAATGGAAACCAGTAAGATTTATGCCATTATATTATGTGGTAGTGCTCGAGTTTATAATTACAATTATAGAAGCTCCATTTGTATCAACGACAATTAATACTATTGTTGGTATTAGATCCAGACCACAAACTCTAAGGGGGATAAAATTTGTGAATTTGCCTGCAAATATGCCCTAGGAGGTGGACAAAGTTTTTGCTAGTCAGCCATTAGATCAAGGAGGCAGCAACTTAGATCCACTAGGACCACTAGGACCTTTAGTATATTTTGGATTACCAATGGTACATCTAGGTAGGCCACCATTACCACCAAAAAGACCATATCGTTGGCCATTTAATTATCTTGAATATATTAAAGATTTTGACCCTGATGCTCATGTCAAAATATTTAAAGCTGCCATTAGAGCAAATAATGAAACAGATGATGCAAAAATTAATAATTTGTTCAATTTTACCTTCAGATATATTATTTCTGATTGGTGTGATAATTACATGGGAGATTACCCAGATTGTATTTTTGTAAAATTGTAATTAACTTTTTGTAAGAGGTATAGAAAAGTTCATAATGATGAACAAGTCTATTTGAAGTTGAAAAGCATGAAGCATGAAAAAATGCAAGTCTATTATGAGAGATTACTGAAGTTGGCTAATAGTCTTTAACATAAGACAACAAATAGTTTCTTAATTATTATTTTCAAATCTAGATTACAACCATATTTGCATGTAGTAATAGCAGGTATGAAGAGAGAAACTTTGCAACATCATAAGGAAGTAGCTTTGGTTTGTGAAGAAGGAATTTTTGAAGTAGAGGCCATAAGCAATTTGTTAGTACCACAAAGTAATAAGACAATATCAACTCATAAACCTCACACAATTCCAGAGAAAACATGAATGTATTATATAAATTGTAATAAGATAAATCATAATGTTGAAACCTATAGAGTCAAAAGGAAGGAAGACCCCGTTCCTGCAATACATGAAGTTATTACTCAATGATGAAAGTACAGAGGCCTATGAGGTATTATTGTCATATTTGTGGTGATATTGGACATAAGATCATAGATTGTCCTAACTACAATGATATGCATAATATGTTTAAGAATAAAAGAGTGAAGCCAACAAAAAAATAAGTTGTGGTAGAACCCAAGGTTTTAATTCCTTCAATCGATATGGTGGATGTGAATATGGCCATCAACAAAAGCAAGGTTACTAAAGAACATATGTTTAAGGATAGAAAGCTAATCAAGAAGAAGTCTGCTACTAACTGGGAAGAGGAACAAAGACTATAACAATCTTTTGTCAAGACTATTCAGGAGATGCAAGCAAAAAACCCACCACAAAATTTGATTCCAAGGGAGAAAACACAGTGTAGTATAAGTTCGGCAAGATTGCTAGAATCTAAGGTGTCCATAGAACCCATTATGTCACAAAGTTTGTTTGTTAATCCTATCAATAGAATTATGTCTATGGAACAAATATTCCAAGATATCAATAAACATATGCTAGAAACTACTTATATTTTGAGGTTAGGTCAATTGTTGAAGATGGCACGAGATCTTTAAAAGTATATGTGGTAGAAACTAAAACTAGAGAAACCAAATATAACTATTAAGCAAATATCAAAACTTAGTGTAACCACAGTGGTTGAGACACATTCTACACTAGGCACAACAACTATAAAAGTAGATAACCAAATGGTAGTTATCCAAGTACAAGTTGGGAAGAACATTGTTGAGGATGTTTTGATAAATGGAGGAGCAAATGTGAACATTATAACAAAAAACCTCAAAACAAAGTTAGGTCTACCCAAACCAAGACCAACTCCATACCACCTTAGAATAGTAAATCAAAGTATGACCGGACCTTTAGGAATCATTAAAAATTTGAAGGTTCACATACATGGTATTCCATATATAGCCACATGTGTTATTTTGAAAAATAGTGTGGTAGATTCTAGCTATTCTATATTATTAGGAAGACTTTGGTTCAAAGATGCAAAAGTTACACATGACTAGGGTAACAATGTCATTATTGTTCAAGGTAATGGAATAGTAAGAACAATATAAGTTAACAGGAAATTGGGAACATAAACAAAAAGGCCTTAAGTATTTGTTTATTATGACTTGATAGAAGGGTTAACAAATGAAGAGGAGGATTTGATCTTTGAAACAAAACCAAAATTCTTCTCAATTGGCACAATTACACTTTTAGAAGAAATAGTTTCATTGTTGAATGTTGGAGTGTCAAAAATCAAAAGCATTGGGGACTCTGATCTAGAGCAAAGGACATTAGATCAAACAACTACAAAAGTGGTGCCTTTAATAGTGAAATTAGAAAACTTTTGTGTCAAACCAGGAGTGTATTTGTAAGACAAGGTTTATTTAGAAACCTATTACCATCATAGCCATGATGATATTCAAGTGGATGAAACACTAGCAAAAATACAAGCATAGAATCTTTAAATAGCAGGTTGGACTTTGACTGAAAAAAATAGCTTGTTAAATTGAATCTTGGTATAGAGGCAAATCCACAATACATCAAGGTTAATTCACAACTGGTAAAAGAGAAGACTAAGGAGCTTCAAATGCTACTTAAGGAGTTTAAGGATGTGTTTGCTTGGACTTACAAAGATTTAGAAGGCATACCTCCATAGTTAGTTCAACATAGAATTGAGTCAGATACCTCAATACCACCAACACATCAAACAAGGTACAAATTGAACCCTGATTATGTTGTAGTTGTCAAACAAAGCATTGACAAGTTATTAACAACTAAATTCATTCAACTAGTAGAGGAGGCTACATGGTTATCACCCATAGTGGTAGTGCTTAAAAAAAATGGAAAACAAAAAATTTGTGTGGATTTTAGAAAGTTGATTAAAGCAACCAAAAAAAATCATTATCTTTTGTTATTTTTTGATGAGGTACTAAACAATATAGTAGGGCATGAAGTTTATTCATTTCTAAATGGATATTTAAGATACCATTAGATTTCTATAGCCCATGAGGATAGATACAAAATAGTTTTTGTAATAGATTGGTGAGCTTTTTTTTAGATGGTGATGCCATTTGGTGTCAAAAATGGGCCACCAACTTTCTAGAAAGTAGTTAGCAGATGTCATGACCTTAGTTTTGGGCTTGCGACCAAGGCAAGGGTTTGGAAAGGTGCGGGCTGAAAGTGCAACCCAAAAATCACATTCACATTCCTGAGAGTGCGAAAGAATGTGAGGAAATGAACCCACACACTCCCAAATGGACTCCCATTTTGGTAGTTGAAGTCCGATGGACTTTCGAATTTTTAAAGAGTGATTTGAAGGGTCAAAACTCATTTTATTGAAGATTTCCTTATACTATTGAAAAGTTCTTGATAACTAGATGTTTAAAATGGGCCCACATGATCCATTTGAATATTTATAACACAAGTTATGGCCAAAAGAAGGGTTGGGAGTCAAAGTGTTAATTTGACTCCCGATCATTAAAAGTCAAAAATCACCATGATTTTCTTGTGTGTAGGTGGCATGTCACATATCATTGGAAAGATCTTGATAAGGGATACAACTTTGATTGAAACTTCATTTCAATCGAAGGTCTGCACAAGAAGTTATGGGCGTTCAAAATGGTAGGAATCTTAATTTCGAAATTTTTGGGAGTCCCAACTTGGGAGTCTTAGGAAAAATGACATTTGGGTGTAGCCCCTAAGGCTAGTCATAGAGAATACTATAAGGGGGAAGGTGGTGGCTTCCCCCAAATCCGGGTTGTGGTGAATCTTATGAATCCATGTATGCCCATGGTGCACCAAAATTGTTTTAATTATGCAGTAACCAACTTGTTGTTTGGTTTGTGCAGGTCCATATGAATAATTAACTTGCTTGTCATTCATCTTAATCCCCATTTCAAAGCTTTCACATGCCATTTTTACCCCCAAAGTGTTATAAGTTAGGGAGTATACCTTAATTTCTTCTTTTTCCATTGTTTTCTATCGCAACCTTAGCCTTGGGCTCACGACCAAGGAAAGGGTTTGCAAAGGTGTGGGCTAAGTGTGAGCCCAGGAGTCACATTTCATGTTCCCGGGAATGCAAAAGAGTGTGAAAGAATGAACCCTCACACTCCCAAGTGAACTCCCATTTTGTGAATTAGAGTCCCAATGGACTCCCGAATCTTCAGAGGGAAATTGCATGGGTCAAGTCGCATTGGATTGAGACTTTCCTTATATTATTAGAAAGATATTGAAACATAGATGTTTAAAATGGGCTTGCATGACCCATTTGGACATCTAAAACACAAGTTATGGCCAAAAGAAAGGTTGGGAGTCAAATTGCTAATTTGATTCCCGACCACTAAAAGTCGGGAATCGACCTGATTTCCTTACATGCAGATGCCATGCCACATATTTTTAGAAAGATTTCGACAAAGGCTACAACTTTACTTTAGACCTCATCTCAATCGGAGGTCTGCACACAAAGTTATGGGGCCCCAAAGTTACGGGAGTCCCAATTTTGGGAATTTCGGGACTCCCATTTGAGAGTCCTGGGACAAAATGCCATTTGGATGTGGGCCTCGTGGAGAGGCATAGAATATACTATAAGGGGGAAGGTGGTGGCTTCCCCCAAGTTTGGGCCATGGTGAGTCTTGTGAGTTCGAGTTTGCCCGTGGTTTGTCCTAGCACCAAAAATGCTCCAACTATGCACTAACCAACTTGTTGTTTGGTTTGTGCAGGTCTGCATGAGTGATTGAAGTGCTTGTCAATCTTCCTAGTCCCATTTTGGAGCTCCATCATGCCCGTTTTACCCCCCCCCCCCTGAAGTGCTAAAAGCTAGGGAACGTGCCCCAACTTCCTATTCTTTTGATGTTTCCTTCTTAAACTCACATTTGAGTCTATTGAGGAGGTTGGGAGTGTGTCATTTTCATTTTGGGACTTGCATTTGAGTTTTTTTTTAAGTTTGGGGGTGCAGTACAATATCACTACAAAATACCTTAGAGTTTTTTACCTTAAATTTTTTGGAAATTTCTTTTGGAACCAAAGTGGCCAAGATCCATGAATTGTAAGAAAGTAAAGTACATCAAGTTGAGTTTTTGAATCAAGTATGCATGATTATTAATAAAAATTCAATTAAAAGTTACATATTTTTCTTTCAAATTATGATTGGTAAATTCAACATTAATATTTAGGGTTTCAACTTGTTGTGTGTTTTATTTTGGGATTATTTTTGTTGATCATGTAGAGCTGAATATATTTAATGAATAGTAGGAATTTAGTAGGCTAATTAGATGTTGTTTCCTAGTTGTCAATTAATTTGTTAATTTAAAGAATTTGGTTTCATGTGGTTGTGCACATGCTTGATAGGTGCATGTCCATTGACTTGTGGCATGGGAATTTTGGTCGTGTATTTGCAAAAAAAAACTGAATAATTTTGGAAATTCTAATAGGTGCTACCACCATGCCCTTATGGAAATCTAATAAAACAGAAGGGTATTTCTATAGGATGGCATTCATGGAACATGACACACCCCCAAACTCCTTGAAAGATTCAAATGTAAATCCCAAATTGAAAACAATGGAAGAAGAAGTAGTTGAGGTACGCTCTTTGGTTCGTAACATTTTGAGGGTAAGAAAGGTGTGTGGGAGCTCCGAGATGAGGACTAGGACAAGTGACAAGTGGATCAATTATTCATATCGATTTGCACAAACTAAACAACAAGTTGTTTAATGTATAATTGAAGCATTTTTGGTGCATGAACGAGCCACAAGCATACATAAATTCACAAGACTTATCACGACTCGAACTTAGGGGAAACCATCACCTTCCCCCTTATAGTATTATTTGTGATTTACCATGAAGGTTACACCCAAATGTCATTTTCCTAGGACTCTTAAATAGAGAATCCTGAAATTTTCGAAATTAAAACTCCCGCCATTTTGGATGCCCATAATTTCTTGTGTAAACCTTTGATTAAGGTGAGGTCTAAAGAAAAATTATAACCCTCATTGAAAACTTTCCAACAATATGTGACACACCTCCTACACACACATAATTCAAGGCGATTTTAACATATCACACATGTAATTACTAATGGCAAACCCCACATATACACCCGATGATGACATTAAGCCAATCCACAAATTGTTTCATAAGTTTATAATGCATCCTATTTTGAGTAGGATTGATGCAATGATAGCATTTGAACTTGCTGATATATCAATCAAGACACATATGTTGGTTTCATTAAGTTATCTAACAATTCTTCAAATGCATGATTTGGTTTTGTTCAAACATCCTACTTGGGAACCTTCACATGATTATTTTTTGGGAATTGTTAGGAAAGTGACATTACCTATTTACCTACACCTACATGGAAAGGTTGATATAAGTCAAAATGAGGACTCTTGTTTTAACAAATCACCATAGGTAGGATGGAGTTCAATTGCTTACAAATAATTGGTCCATTAGACAAATACAAGGATGTTTCATTTAAATCAACCCAAGTGTACCCTTGGACATGTTTAGTTCAACATGTCTCTTGAATCCTTGCCATGTCAATCCATTTTCAACAAGTGGAACCTTTCTTGAATGGGATAGAGTGAAATTCGAATCTAATTTGGATTTTTAATGCTATCCACATAAATGTTCTAATTGTTGCACAATTAATCCCAGGCATCTAATCTAGTCAAAGATAATATATTCTATATGAGCTAAAAAATTGATTATGATTGAATCCAAATTTTTTTAAATGTACTAAAATCTTGTCACAATGTCAACTTTTTCTATCTTTTTAAACTAGTCCTTTTGAAAATTTTGATAACTTTTGATTCATTATTTTTTATGGGCATCAAAATATAGGATAGAAAAGGACTGCAATAAGGACTAAGCTTTTTTTGTCCTGTGTGGTACACCTGAAAAGATTTTCACTTGATTAAAAATTCAAATTGAAACAACTTTTGGATTAGGATTTGGAGACAAGATTGAGAGAAGCCAAAAGTTAGTTCATTACCAAATTGTGTCCATTTTTATGATGGCTGATTCAATGTTCAAAAGCTTGTGAAAGCAAACGTAACACATTGAATTTATCCATTTGGAGGTCTATTGTATTGGACTTTTTGTGGTGTTTGTTGCCATTGGATGGGACAAAATATGCCTCTAATAGCTCAAATTACTAGTTATACCACTTGCAATTTCTTTTCATTCATATTTTGAACAAATTCATTCCTAGGAACATTGTCTTATTGTTACACCATTGTTTTGTTTTTAACTATTGAATCTATTTGTATTTATGTTGAATAATAAATATGCCCAATAAACCTAAATGATGGCTAATGACTCTCTTCACAAAAGGTTTCAATGATTGGTGTTTAAAGTATTACTTCCAATTATGTATGAGAGGCAATCTATTATGATAGTTTAGGGTTTTGGTAATAAAGCTCCTTTGGCAATAACACCTGTTTGGGCTCGAGACTTTGCATCACTCGAGGAGCTTAGTACAAAATTTAACTGTGAATGTTGACAAAGGTTTCATATATGCCTCTCACTTTGTGTCCTACAATTTTAAGCTAGGATAACTTCAAGACTCACTCAACATGTGATTGAAAACAACAAGGTCATCCTTTAAAATTCAATACAAAGATTTTTTTTCATTACAAATTAATTAAACAAATCCTCCTTGAAACCAAGGGGCATCTCTTAAAATTTAACATAGAAAAATTTCAATTTTTTCTTATATAAATAATATCCTAAGCAAATCCCTCTTGAAACCAAGGGGGATCCCTTAGAATTTAACATAGAGATTTTTAAAAAATCCCCTTACAAATTAACTAGACAAATCCCCCTTCTTTTCGAGGGGCAATCCTTTTGAGTGTAATGTAGAGATTTTTCAAAAATCCCCTTACAAATAAACTAATCAAATCCACCGTCAGACTCAAGGGAATCTCTCAAAAATTAGCATATATTTTTCTCATAAATCTCCTCCTCGCAAGTAAAGTAAACAAACGGCCCTTAAACTAAGATGGAATCCATTAGAATTTAACATATAGTTTTGAGATAATTTGAGTTAAATGGTGAATTTCACTGTGTAACTCAATTCCTTAGGGGGAAATGCAAATATGTGTAAAACACATGGGGCATATTAGGTATTTTTCTATGTTCACAGGGGCGATTGGCAAAATCTTTGTTGTGATGGCCGACCACTCAATAATCATCAATTCTGTCAACAAAGAAAGTGATGATGATCCAGATGTCAGGTGGCTGAGAAGTGCAACTGATTTTTGTGTTGCAAAAGATTGAGTTCATCACTAATTGCAACACAAGATTGAAAACAAGACTTTCTAACTATCTGGCGTAATCCAACGTCATGAATGCCATGAACTCTGGGTCTTGCAGCAATCTATCAGCGACCTCCAAAGGTCCTTTGAAGATCAGAGTCCAAGGATCCGAAGGTTTTGACTTGGGACACCACATAATAATGCTGCTGCGTCTCTGGACGTCGAATTTGATGCAACAAGGATTGCCAGATCCAAAATCACAAGCCCAGAGCGGATTGTGAATCATGCCTGCGGTCCACACATCTCTGTCTCCTCGATTTTCGGCAGTTAATGCGAAGTGCTTGTTTTGCTCCATCATGTTGCTGAAGGACTGAATGTAGACACCAGCTGAGAACTTTTGCAGGGTGTTGTGGATTGTTGTTGCAGCGAAAGAGATTGTGCGGTGCAAGAGCTCGCCGACGTTGGCCACTGAAACAGTATCCAGTATTGCGTTTCCGAAGTAAGTCTTCGGCAGGTTGTTGCACCGCTGTCTGCAGTCCACGACAGTCATGAATCGCGAATCTTGCGAATGTGGAATGTTTCTGGCTCGAATAATGGTTCGCCACAACAACGCGGAGATTGCTACATAAGAGCTAAATCTTGTTGGGCTGCTCCCGTCTGCATGAACTATATCGTGATCATCTTCTTGAGCCAGTTGAGATTTGAGTATTTTGACGTGCTCCGGGTGAACTTTCAGGAACAGATGTTTTGATGCAATTGGTGTAGTCCAAAGTTTATGACTTACCAAGCCAACGTGCGGCAATACCTCTTGTTTCTTCCATGTCGGTGGAAGCTCTATGAGCGATGTTTGTAAGTCGGTGTGCGGCTTCAAATTGATGATGTTTTCTCTGGAGCTAAAATCAAAAGGGCGGGAGATTTGCTCGCGTCGAGAAACTTGGGCCCATGAGTTTACGAACTGCCAAGCACAGTTTCCGTCGACAACCGCATGAGAGCACATAACCACGACTACGTATCCCCCTTGGTGGCACGTCGTGACCTGCACTTCACGGAGAGAAAATATTCAACAGTTTTGTCTGCAAATTATGAAAAGCGATAACAGATTTGCTTCAAAGTGCACGTTGTCTTAAACAGAATCCGAATCTCAATCGAGGAACATTCATTAGGCAGCCACATCTATGTCAGAATTTCACAAGGAGTTTTCTTACAACTCCGTGTGTGCAATGTAGGAAAGCTCTTGGTTATACCTATTGGAAATCCCTCTTAGTGCCAATGTCACGTGAAATTTCATTCGTTTCACCCCAATAGCTAGGTGCTTTCCAACTAGGGAAAAATTGCCAACTTCAGGGTCTTTGACATGGTTCACAGGACCCTTCTAGATGGCATAACTGAAGTTTCCCTGTGAGCCAGGCTCCCTGGGAATGTTGCAAAACTCCCTATATTGCACAATTCCCTATTACTTGCGTTTTTAGTCTATTCTTGGAGGTGAAGTTAGACAATTTTCTCAGTACAATGATTCATCCAAGAGCTCCTAGTGGAATTTTCAAGGAGCTTCGGAACTCAACCTGCACAGCAAGGAGGGGGGCATCTTGTAGACTCGCAATATCTGGCAAAGCATAGCGATCCAGCGGGGAGAAGTTTTCATAGGCATGGAGCAACCTATCATCTCGAACCTCCACGGCAGAGATCGGAGAGGATGCCTCTACAAAAAGTACTCCTGCGTCATTGCAATCGATAGCGAACGTCCCATCTTCTTCCGACACCAATCGCCCTACAGCAAAAAACAAACAACAGACTTAAATCACGTTCACCAATAATTTACATCAGGAACTCTGACCGACGTAAAATTTGCGAGTTCTGAAAGCTCGCTACAACCTAACGACTAGTTCGCACTTGCAGGGTTTCTAAATGTTACTCGACTTTAAATTCTGAAGTTCACAGCTTCTCGACAACACAGTTGTAGCTGGTTGCATTGACTCATACACATCGAATAGATCTAGCAAATTCGTACCTGCAAGTGGATAGCACTCTTCCAAAGCTTTTGCAAGGCTTTCTCGCAGTCTGACACCAGTTAGCTCCGATTTGAATCCACCAGCTTCTTCCGCGCCCTCGACATCTGCTGGATTATCGAAGACAAGAATTCGGGGCATAAATCCAATCCTGAGCCTGCAGACGTCGAATCCAGTTAGCGGTAGCTTGCCTCGAGCTTTACTGCAAGTCGATTCTCCTCCATTTACAATCATGTCACCACTTCCCTCCTGTAGCTTGCTGCAACTACCAGGCTTCACTAGCCATGAGCTCGTCACCGTGACTGGAAACGTAGGCCAATCTGCAATAGACGAATATGTAATATCCATCGTGCCCATCGCAAGGCAATTAGTTGCGTCTGAGATCACTAGCAAAACTCCGTCTCCGTCCGTCTGCCCAATATGAATCAATGTACTGATCACAGGCAAGGCAGTGAAGCATTAATTTATAAATAATCATATTATTGTTGATTTAAAAACAGAACAAAAAATAAAACGTTGTTGGACAAGACAACATGCATGGTCAGCTATGAAATCAATGTCAATAATGCAACTCGTCTTGCATGCAATCCAAAAATGGGCATATAAAGTGACTCTTTTCAATGTCTTTGCCAGGAATCCTTTTTGAATCAGTTTGCCTACTTTACAAGTTGCCTACTGCCCAGCTTGCAGCACGTCTTCCGAAATACATAATGGTCATCTTTAGTGGCAATCCAAAAATGCGCATATAAAGTGCCTACTTAAAACAGACGCTAGCTACTGCCGCGAGACGCTAAATACCCCTCATCGAGCACTGTCCGGCGCCCTTTCTGGGCCTGACAGTGCTCCGCCGTGTGGTTCTGGTGCAGGGTTTGACTTTTTGACTGTGGAAGTTATTTAAATATAAAAGAAAAAAATATATTTCCTCAGTGTCTCAATCTGTACCAGTGTTTGTCGCATGTTTTATGTCTGAAAGATTCAGGTTTCAAATCCTGCTACCAAAAGTAATGTTTTAAGTATCTTAAAAGAAGATTACTCAGTTCTTTTGCAGAATATAAAGAACATGCAGGGCCCAAAAACATGTGCAAGAAGACAAGAAAAACAGGCGCCGGACAGAGCTCAATGGGGGATATTTAGCGTCTCGTACACTTTTAGGGGTCGTTTGCCTATTAATTTCAAACAACTCGCTACTGCCCTGGTCCAGTTCAAATCGAGCAAAACGAGTTTCCCGTGGTTGCAGGCTGCAGCTACCAACTTATTAGGTACCTCACTAGGTACCTATTATGGAATGGGCAAGTTGCTGCCATTATGCTGGGTATAAACGCTGTCTCGCTTTTTCCAATATGTTTGTCAGGAATCCTTTTAATGATGAAACCCTGCCAAACTTTATAGAAAGTAAGCACCCAAGAAAGGGAAGGGATAGTTCACGGACAGTTTGCCTACTTCTTTCCAAACGTCTCGGTTTTGCCCTGGTCCCATTCACACCCTGCAAACTGAGTATCCCGAGGTTATAGGCTGCAGCTACCAACTTATTACCTTATTATGTATTATGCAATGGGCAAATGGCTTCCCATTATGTTAGGTGAGGAAACCATGGCGAGCCTAGTACAACTAGATAGGCTATTCACCCAGCACAATTCGCAACCACTTGCCCATTTATTAACATCTGAATGCATCCAGCACAATGGGCAGCCACTTTTCCATTACATTAACATCTGTGGTGAATGATTATGACATGCCATGGGAACATTTAGTGAACATGGTGGAAACATCATGAGAATGAAACTGGAACTTGGAAATGTGGAACATGAGGCCCTCTTTCAGAATACATAATCTTCCACCCTATACATATGATCTGCGCACTACGCTCGTAGTGCGCGGGGCTGGGGGCTGTTTGACCACCAAAAAGGGAGCGTGGTGCGGGGCTGTTTTAGTGCGGTGCGGGGCTTTTTTTGTTGACCTTTTTCACTTTTTGTTACTTTTTTTATTACTCGTAAATTTTATAAGTTACTTTTTACTGCTGAAACAGGGGTAAAGTTTGTTACTTTTTGTTACTTTTTTTACTATTTGTAACTTTCTTAAATTAATTTTTACTGTTGAGAAGGGCCAAGGTTTATATTGTATTCATTGTGCGAGGGGGGAAAGGGTGCGCCTTGATTTTTTATTTATTTATTTATTTTTTCTATTGAGGGGGAGGGGGGTGGAGTTTAATGTTTTTTTTTCCCCTAGATATATGAAAAGGTGGAAGGAGGAGGGGGGAAAGGGGTACATTTTTATTTTGGAAATGTTTTTTTTCATTGTGGAGAGGCTAGGGAGGGGAAGGGGGTAA
>Ga0116231_10007252_pt1 | contig 20472 bp, 19 predicted proteins | sample S1TSphgellanicum_2_FD_89695 | JGI IMG/M metagenome (GOLD analysis project Ga0116231, IMG submission 89695) | Host-associated microbial communities from peat moss isolated from Minnesota, USA - S1T2_Fd - Sphagnum magellanicum MG | ecosystem: Host-associated > Plants > Peat moss > Unclassified...
GGTTTTATTACGTCATGGACGATGTCAACACGCTGATGCGCGCCAGCCCGTAAAAAAGAAAGGAAGGCCTTCTTTTCTGAAGAAAAGAAGCAAAAAACTTTTAATTCTGGCGCTCGCGTAACTATCCGCACCATTGCCTCGATCGCGGGAGCGGCGGAGAAATAAAAGTCTTTTGGTTCTTTTCTTCAGAAAAGAACACCTTGCCTTTCTACTCGTCATACTCCGCGGAAATATCCCTCCCCGTATAATCCGGCATCAAACTCGCGGCCACAACGCTGATCACCGCGCAAACCCCGATATAGCCAGCAATCGCAAACCCATTGTGATAACTCGCGAACAACGCCGTCGCGATCAGCGGCGCCGGCCCGCCGGCAATCACCGAGGCAAGCTGATACCCCATGGAAGACCCGCTATACCGAAGCCGCGGCGTGAACGCCTCCGCGATCAGCGCCGCCAAAGGCCCATACAACATCCCATGTGGGATCAGCGAAATCGCAATCGCCAGACATATCAGCGCCGCATTGCCCGTCGAAAGCAGCCAGAAATAGAATAACCCGAAAAAACCCGTGAACACCGAACCGAACAGAAACATTTTCCGGCGCCCGATCACGTCCGAAAGATGTCCGAATACCGGGATCGCAATGAACTCCCCCGCCGCCGCCACCAGCACGGCCGAAAGCACCAGGTTGCGCGACAGATGCAGGGTCGTTGTCGCGTAGGAAAAAACGAACGTTGTAAAAATATAGAACGGCGATTGCTCGGCCATCCGCACCAGGGCCGAAAGAATGATTTGCCTCGGCTGCTTGCGGATCGCCTCCAGCGCCGGCGCCCGTTCGATGCGTTTCGTCTCGACCAGATTCCGGAACACCGGCGTTTCCAGAATCCCCAACCGTATCCAAAGCCCGATCGCGATCAACACGGCACTCAGAAAGAACGGTATCCGCCAACCCCAGGTGTTGAAAGCCGCGCCCGAATAAGCCGAGAAGCCCAGCACCGCCAGATTGGCCAGAAAAAGCCCGGCCGGCACACCGAATTGCGGCCACGAGGCAACCAGCCCGCGGCTGTTATTGCCGCGCGCCCATTCCATCGAGATCAGGATCGACCCACCCCACTCGCCGCCCACGCCGATGCCCTGCAGCGCCCGCAGCACCGTCAGTAACACCGCCCCCCAGATGCCGATCGAGGCATAGCTGGGCACGAATGCAATCAGAAAGGTGGAGATACCCATCAGCAGCAAGGTCGAGATCAGCGTCCCCTTCCGCCCGATCCGGTCCCCGTAATGCCCGAAAATCGCGGCACCGATCGGCCGCCCGACAAACCCCACAAAATACGTGCTGAACGATGCCAGCACCCCCACCAGCGGGTCCTGATGCGGAAAGAACAGTTTGGGGAATACCAGGCCGGCCGCTGTGCCGTAGAGAAAGAAATCATACCACTCGATCGTGGTGCCGACCGTCGCCGCGATCACCGCCTTGCGCAGATGCCCGCTATGTTCTGCGTCCGAAAGCGTCCCCAGCACCCCTGAATCAGGCATCCGACCCTCCGTGCTTATTGCTTATGCTGCGCAGGCATCTTCACGTTTTTTGTCACTTAAGGAAGAATCTTCTTTTCTGAAGAAAAGAAGCAAAAGACTTTTGTTCCTTCGCTGTGCCCAATTTGGGTGGCCTGCGACGCCGTTCGGCATTGCAACAGCGCACCTACCCTTCCCCTTCGTCCACCGCGGCCCACTCAGCCACCCGCGCCAATTGCGCATAGTCCGAAAACCGTGGCGCCGCCCCTGGCGAAGGCTGCGAGAGATAAGCTTGCGAAGCGTCGTCGAACGCCGCCACCAGCGCCTGCAAGCTGCTTGCGGCCAATGCGGTCACCGAAGCCGTATGCGCCGCATCGCCCTTGAACAAGGTGATCACCTTGCCTGGCTCGTACCCGCCGGAAATATGCCAGTAGGTCAGCTCGGCCGCTTCCCCCCTCAAATCCTCGCCGAACCCACCTTCCCGCAACATGGCCGCCTCAAGCGACAATTGCGGCGCTAGGCCCGCCTCAACTTGCGCCCCACTCGGCGGAGTACCGGTCTTGTAATCCAGTATGGCGAACGCCCCGTCCGCCCGGCGCTCGATCCGGTCGGCCCGGCCGTGCAGCGTGAACACGCCCCCCGGCGCCGGAAATTGCCATTCGCCTGGCTTCTCCTCGCACAGCAGAAGCGGCGTTCCGCGTTCGCGCCGCCTCAGCTCCGCCTCCACCACCCACGCGGCAATGCGCCGAAGCCGCGGCCGCCACCAGCACGCCAGTGCCGGCCGCATGGAAGCTTCCTGCAGCGCAGCCTCCATATCCCCGTCCAGTTGCTCGCCCGCATTGGCCGGCCACGCGCAGCCATTGCGCAGAAAAAACCGTTTTAACCCCTCATGCACGATCGACCCGTAATCCGCCGCGTCCGCAGATTCCTCCAGCGGCGCCAGCTTTCTCAGCTTCAACACATGCTTCGCGTAAATTGCGTATGGATCGCGCAGAAACGTTTCGATCTCCGTCACGCTCAGCTTGCGCGGGCGTAGTGCCACCGGCGGCAGGGGTGCCGGTGGCGAGACGTGTTTCGCCGGCCCCACCGGCCGATCGATCGCGCGCGACCACAAAGCCGCCGGATGCGCAACCTGCTTCCGTTTCTGCCCGGCCAGCAAAGCATCCAGCCGCACCAGCCAGCGCGAGGGCACCGCGGGCGCCCGATCTCGCCGTCGCGGCACCGAAAGAATCACCCGCTGAGCCGCACAACTCGCCATCACGAAATCATGTGCCGCCAGCCCAAGCTGGTCTTCGGGCGAGGGCAGCCCCACCGCCTTGCGCATCGCCCGGTTCATCCATGGCCCCGACTCACCTGGTTGCGGCCAAATGCCCTCGCACAGACCCCCCAGCACCATCACATCGGCCGATTGCAGCCGTGCTTCCAGCAATCCCCAGATAAGAACCCGGGGATGTTCCGCGCCCTCGCGCCCACGCAAGGCTCGCCGGCTGCGCACCGCAACCCCGCCAAGCGTCGCCTCCAGCAGCCCCGGCAGGGTCGCCAGAGGCTGCGGCGGCAACATCCCAAACGCCTCCTGCAACCCCGTCAGATGCGCTGCCAGCGCTTCACCTTCCTCACCCGCCCAAAGCACCTGTGCTCCGGCCACCCCATCCGTCTCGGCCAGCGCCTCTGCCGACTGCAAAACCGCCAAGAGCAGCGCATCCGGCGCAATCCGTGCCGCGGGATCAAGTTTCAGCAACGGGCTCAAAGCCCGCGCCAGACGATCGACGACATCCTTTGGCGCCGCCGCGGCGAGCAAGCCATCAATCCCACCTGAAGGTCGAGCCCCCCGGAGGGCGGCTTTCTCAAGCCGCCGCGCCGCCTCGCGGCAATCCCCCGGCGACAAGCCGAGCCCGCACAACGGATGTTTCAGCAGCGCCAGGAGCGGCACCGGCCGCAAATTCTCGCAAAACGCCTCCGCCAGTAGCCTCAGGAACACCGCGGGCGGTGTCTCGGCCAAATCCTCACCCGCGCTATCATCTGCCACGATGCCGAAGCGGAGCAACTCGGCCGTGACCCGGCGCGCAAGCTGACGGTCCGGCGTCACCAGCGCCGCCCGCGCGCCCTGTTCCTCCAATGCCTCACGCAATATCAGTGCGATAGCCAGCGCCTCCTCCTGCTGGTCAGCCGAGTGCAGCCGCTCCAGCCCCGATTCATCGAACGCCGCCGGTTCTTGCCACGCCCCCAGCGACCGCGCCGGCAGCACCGCCTGCCGCCACAGATTGATCCGCCCGGCCGGTGCCGTCGCGGGCAGACCCGTATCCGCAATGTCCGGCCAATTGTGCACATCGCCGCGCCGTGCATCGAGCAGCGACAGCAGCCGTCGAAGGCTGGCCTGCGGATGGCCATCATCGAGCGCATCCCAGCTTGTTTCGTCCAGCTCCAGGTCGAGCCCCGGCAGCACCACCATGCCTTGCGGCAGATGCGCCACCAACCGAAGTAGCTCGGCCACTGCCGGGATCGCCCCTGTGGTTCCCGCCACAATCACCGGCATTTGCGGCGGGTCAGCCTGCCAGGCGGCAACCTGGCCTTTCAGCAGGGCCTTTTGCCGCTCCACACCTTCCTGAAAACCTTGCTCCACCAACCATTTGGGCCAAGCGTCTGTCACGATGGTCAGGAATCGCAGCGTAATATTCCAGTGCGCAGCAAAATCCTCGCTCACCGCTTTGGGCAGCGCCCGCGCCAGATCTACATCCGCCCGCGCCGCATCATCGAGCAGCCGCGCCAGCTCCTCCGCCAGCGCCCAGGCGCGATCCGCCTCGGGCGGCGCGCCGTTCTCGCCGCCCATGGCGAGAATCAGCCGCGCCAGCACCCCAAGCCGCTGCAATGGCGGCACGGAAGGCGCCAAATCCAGCGCACCGCTCAAAGCAAGCGGCGCCTCGTCCAGCCCCCCCAATGGCATGATCCGCGGCAGCAGCAACGGGCGGCCCTCGGCCTGCCGCAGGAATGCCTCAGCCAGCCCGCGCGCCGCGCGCCGGGTCGGTACAACGAAAATGCCATCCGCCACCGCAAGCGCAGAGTTGCTGGTGCGGTTCAGCCACCAGGTGGCGAGCGAATCGAGAAACGGAATGTTCGGCGCAATCGTCGCCAGATTCGGCCGCAGCCGTAACCCCGTCACGTCGTCGGCCCCGTCAGTTGCGCCGCTAGCGCGTATTCCGCCTCCTGCAAATCATCGGGCCGCGTGAGGTGAAACCACAACCCGTCATGCACCACAGCCAAGATTTTCCCTGCTGCAATCGCCTTGTCCCATACCTGGTTCATCGAAACCGTTGCCTCGGAAAACCCGTCGAACAATAGCGGCCGTGCGAGCGTGATCCCCGCATAGATATAAGGCGCGATCTCGCGTTCCCGCCGCCGCCGCGGCGCGCCCCAGCTATCCAGGAAGAAATCGCCATAGCCGATATCGGCATGCACCTGGAATGTCCGATGCACCAAGATCACCGCATCCAGATCCGGCCGAAGCGCGACTTGCATCCGGTCCAGCGTCGGCAAAGGACCGTCCAGCCACACGGAGTCGCTGTTGACCACAAAAAAGGGCGTCCCGTCCTGCCCCAGCAAACCCTCGCCCAATGCCGCCACCACCGCGCCTCCGGTATCCAGCAGCGCATCCTCCTGGCGGAGAATCGTGACCGGCGGCAGCTTCCGCTGAGCCAAGTGGGTCGCCAGCTTATCCGCATGCCAATGGGCATTCACCACCACCTCGGTCGCCCCCGATGCGGCCAGCCGATCCAGCGCGTGATCCAGCAAGGCGCGCCCGCCCAGTGTCAGCAACGGTTTTGGGAGTGTGTCGGTCAGCGGCCGCATCCGGGTGCCCAGCCCGGCAGCAAGCAGGATGGCGCGAGAAACAGTGTTCATGAGCGGCAAACTAGCTTGTGACGCGCTCCGTTGCACCAAAAGACCCATCGCCACCCAGCGCAACCTCTCGATCTTCCCAGCCATCCAGGGTGATTCGCCGCCTATCTTCATCTACAGGCGCAAAGCTGATGACAAGCGCCTGCAACGGTCGCATGGCCCCGAGGCGGTCAGGCCATTCCACGATCACCACATCCGACCGTGCCTCATCCCAGCCCAATTCCATCAGCGCGTCCGGCCCGTCCAGCCGCCAAAGATCGAAATGATGCAGTCTCACGCCCTGCGCCTCATAACTCTGCACCAGTGTGTAGCTGGGGCTCGGCACGTCCAGCGCATGCGTCTTGCAAGCCGCGCGGATCAGGGCCCGGGCGAATGTGGTCTTGCCAGCTCCCAGGGAACCTTCCAGCAGAACAGCATCGCCCGGTTGCAGCTTTGCGGCAATGCTGGCTCCCAAAAACTCGGTGCCGGCCTGATCGCAAAGTATCGTCCGCGCCATCAAAATGGTCCCTGGATGTCCATGTGCCGGCCTCGAGGCAGCGTGGGCTTCTTTGCAGCCCACCACCGCCACGCTAAATCGAGCCTATGATAGTAACCGACGTCGCCATCATTGGCGCTGGCCCAGCCGGCCTTTTCGCCGCTTTCGAGTGCGGCATGTTGAAACTCGGTTCCGTCTTGATCGATGCGCTGGAAGACGTCGGCGGCCAATGCGCCGCGCTCTACCCCGAAAAACCCATTTTCGACATCCCCGGCCATCCGGCGATCGAGGCAAGTGTCCTGGTCAGCCAGCTCGAGGCTCAAATCGCACCTTTCGCGCCCGGCCGCCTGCTTGGCCGCCGCGTAACCGCGCTGGGAGGTGCCGCCGGCAGCTTCACCCTGACGACCGACAAGGGCGACACTGTGCAGGCCCGCGCTGTCATTATTGCCGCGGGGGCCGGCGCCTTCGGCCCCAACCGCCCGCCGCTGCACGGTCTGGTCGCCTACGAGGCCTCCGGCGCCGTTCAATACTATGTGCGCCGGCGCGAGGAATTTCGCGGCCGTCGCGTGGTGATCGCCGGTGGCGGCGATTCCGCGGTGGACTGGGCGCTGCAGCTGAAAGACATCGCGGCCCGTGTGTATGTGGTCCACCGCAGGCCAAAATTTCGGGCCTCGCCGGAAAGCACGACCCAACTCGATGCCGCCGCCAAGCGCGGCGAGATCGACATGGTCATCCCTTACCAGCTTTACGCCTTGCATGGCACGGATGGTTCTTTGACCGAAATCGAGGTGGCTGATCTCGACGGCAATACGCGCCGGCTGGACGCCGATCGTCTATTGCCCTTTTTTGGCCTCACCATGGATCTCGGCCCGATCGCGCAATGGGGCCTCGATCTGGAGCGGCACCACGTGAAGGTGATCCCAGCCACCTGCGAAACCTCGGTCCGCGGCATTTTCGCCATCGGCGACGTCGCCACCTATCCAGGCAAGCTGAAGCTGATCCTGCAGGGTTTTTCCGAAGCTGCCATGGCCGCCCACGCCATCCACCCGATCGCCCGCCCCGGCGAAGCCCTGCACTTCGAATACTCCACCACCAAAGGCGTCCCGGCATGACCCCAAATTTGTCTCCCTCCCCCTTGCGGGGCTGCGCAGAAGCGGGGTTGGCGGTCTCACCAGGGCAAGGACCAATCCCCGTTGTCAGAAGGTCGCTCATAACCTTACTGACCGCCCTCATCCTCATCCCCATGTCAGCCCTCGCTCAGGTGCATGGCGCCGTCCTCTCGGATACCGACCAGGCAACCCTCGTCCAGGTGGGCAAATACCTGAATAATATCCGCTCCCTCAAAGGCCGCTTCCTGCAGGTCGGCCCGGACGGCAAAACCACCCAAGGCACCATGTGGCTGGAACGCCCTGGCCGCATGCGCTTCCAATACGACAAGCCCAGCCCGTTGCTGCTCGTCGCCGGCAGCGGCGTCGTCACCTTCTACGATGCCCAGCTCGGGCAGACGACCAACATCCCGCTCACCCAGACCCCCCTCGGCCTGCTTCTCGCCAATACGATTTCGCTCAACGGCGATGTCACCGTGACAGACTTCCAGCGTCCGCAGGGCCAGCTTCTGATCACCCTCGTGCGCACCAAATCCCCCGGCGACGGCAGCCTGACGCTGATGATCAACACCGATCCTCTGGCTTTGGTCGGCTGGTCCGTCGTGGATGCCGAGGGGCGGGAAACCCGCCTGCGCATCTCCAACATCGAGCAGGGCGGCACATTCGACGAGTCGCTGTTCCACTTCACCGATCCGGACGCCGGCAAATAAAAATTTCACTTCCGGTCTTCACATTTTCACAAACAGCGGAAACATCCGCGTCACAATCATCGCTTAGGTGAGGATCATGACAAACTCTCTTCTCCGCATCGCTGCCCGCCTCGCGGTTGTCGCCACGCTGGCCGGTTCTGTTTTCATTGCCCCGCCCGCAAAGGCTTGGGTCGTCATCGGCTTGCCGCCGGTGGTGATCGGCCCGCCGGTCGTTCCCTATACGCCCTATCCGCCTGGCTATTATTATGGGCCAGGATATTACCCCCCGCCCTACGCCTACCCGCCGCCTCCGGCCACGTCCTCAACGCCGCCGGCATCGTCTCAGCCGGCTCAGCCGCAAATGTCGCAGGCCAATACGCCTTATGGCAGCATGTGCTATGCCGGCTTCTACACCTGTGCGGCACCCTATGCGGCCCATGTCGGCACGACATGCGTTTGCGCCGGCATCGGCGCGCCCTCATACGGAACAGTTCGATAGCCTACGGCGCGCACGCTGCATTGCGGCATCCCTGCAACACCGCCCCGGCATCGATCCGCCGGGGCGGTTTATTCTTCAAATCGCCCCTCTTGATCGGCAGAGTCGGCGGGTGATGAAACCACTGGTCGGCATTTCCTGTTGCATTAAGTCCTTCGGTCCGAATGGCCTCGCAAACCACGCCGCGTCGGATTTCTGCGTCCGCGCCGTGTCCGGCGTCGCCGATGCGGTGCCTGTATTGCTGCCCGCTATTGGCAACGATCATGATGCGACCTGCCTGCTTTCCCGGCTAGACGGCATTCTGCTCACCGGCAGCCGCTCGCATATCGCCCCGCATCACTATGGCGGTGAGGCGCACAACCCCGGCATGCCAGAAGATCCCGCGCGTGACGCAACAACCCTGCCGCTGATCCGCGCGGCCCTGGCCCGCGGCACACCGATCTTCGCCATTTGCCGCGGCATGCAAGAACTGAACGTCGCCCTCGGCGGCACATTGTTTCAGCATCTGCCCAAACTACCGGGTCGCCTCAACCACGCAGCCGCTCGACCGGAGGATGCGCAAGCGCGCATCACTCCAGCCCACACGGCCCTCCTCACCGCTGGTGGTCTGCTGCACCGGCTCGCGCAGGCAGGCAGCATCGAGGTAAATTCGCTTCACGAGCAAGGCATCGACCGTCTCGGGGACGGGCTCGCTGTTGAAGCAATCGCCCCCGACGGCACCATCGAAGCAGTGCACGTAATAACCTCGCCCAGCTTCGCCCTGGGAGTACAATGGCATCCAGAGTTCGACGCCACATCGAATAAAATGTCGAGAGCGCTGTTTCAAACCTTCGGCCGGGCGATACGTCAAATGCCCCATGCCCATCTCATGGCAGCCGATTAAGAATCTTCTTTTCTGAAGAAAAGAAGCAAAAGTCTTTTGTTTCCTGCGCCCGTGGACCTGGGCAGGCCATGGCCACGATCATGGAAGCTGCTGAGAAATAAAAGTTTTTTGGTTCTTTTTTTCAAAAAAGAACGTCCTTCCGACTTCAGGATGCCGGCGTGATCAACGGCATGGGCTCAACACCTTTGCCATCCCTCCTGACATGCCAGGCCTCCATCAATTGGAGCACGGTCGCCGCCGTCTCTTCGATGGAGCGGCGGGTCACATCGATCACCGGCCAGCCGCGCCGCGTGCACATGCGCCGGGCCCACAGCAGCTCCGCCTTGACCGCCTCCAGATCGACGTAATCTCCGGTATCCTGCTTGATATGGCCAGTTCCAAGGCCCTTGCCGATCAGTTTCAGCCGGTGCCGCCGGATCTCGATCAACGAGGGCGCATCGAGCGTGAGGCCTATCACCGGGCAATGCGGGTGCTCCAATCCCGGCGGATCTGCCAGGCCCGGCACAAGCGGTACATTGGCCGCCTTTACCCCGCGATTGGCCAGGTAAAAACTCGTGGGTGTCTTGGAACTGCGTGACACCCCAACCAGGATCACATCCGCTTCGGCAATACCTGCCTGCGCCTGCCCATCATCATGCGCAAGCACGAAATGAATGGCATCGATACGCCGAAAATAATCGGCATCCAGAACATACTGCCGGCCCGGCCGCGCCGCTGCCTGGGCACCGATCTGGTCGGCCAACAACGACAGCACCGGATCCAGCACATTGACCACGGGCAACCCGAGGCGCTGGCAGGTATTCTCCAGGTCGTTCCGCAGCGCCCGGTCCACCACCGTGGAGAGCACCGGCCCCGGCTCGGCCTCGATCCCTTCCAGCACCCGATGAAGCTGGAACCGTGTCCGGATCAAACTCCACCGGTGATACAGGATGTTCACCGACTCGAATTGCGAGGTCGTTGCCCTCGCGATCGAATTCAGCGTCTCGCCGGTAGCATCCGATACAAGGTGAAGGTTGATCCGGTCCTGGCTCATGAAAGCAAGGATAGCGGGGATAACCCAGGTTTACGACCACCCTATCGGTCGGCCTATCCTGCATGCGGGGATAACTGTGTCGTGACCAGAGAGAAGGGGTGCTTTAACCCCCCTCCCCAGGCCTTCGGGACGAATCGCCAAAATGCCGCATCTTGAACGGATTGGGCATCAGGCTGTATGTGGATGAAACGGTGGGGAGAAACAGAATGCCGGGTACCCCGGTTTCCACAGCCCCATCTACCCCCTCCATCTACTTTTAAGACTCTTAAGAGTTTAGAAGAGGGCGGTGAGTTGAACGGAACCTCCATGACCTCAAAGCCTATTCTGCGTGTTCTGGGCGGTGAAGCCGTATGGCCGCCGCCGATATGGCTGATGCGTCAGGCCGGCCGCTACCTGCCGGAATATCGTGCCATCAAGGATAGTTCGGGCGGATTTATCGCCCGTTGCACCACCCCCGATCTCGCAACCGAAATCACCATCCAGCCGATCCGGCGCTTCGGCATGGACGCAGCGATCCTGTTCAGCGACATACTGATCCTGCCCTGGGCCTTGGGGCAGGACGTTGCCTTCAAGGATGGCGTTGGTCCCGTTCTTACCCCGATCCGCAGCGAGGCCGATCTTGCCGTGCTCAGCTTGGCGCGTGCCGAGGATTTGGCCTCACCCGTGATGGAAACCGTGCGCAGCGTCCGTGCCGCCCTGCCAGAAGCCTGCACCCTGATCGGCTTCGCCGGCGCGCCCTTTACGGTTGCCTGTTACATGATCGAGGGGGGCGGCTCGCGCGACTTCGTCGAAACCCGAAGCATGGCCTACGGCAACCCCGAGCTTTTCGGCCGTCTGCTAGATGTGCTCGTGCAATCCACCATCGCCTATCTTTCGGCACAGATCGAAGCCGGTGCCGAAACCGTGATGCTGTTCGATACCTGGGCCGGCATGCTCTCCCCCCGGCAATTCCGCCGGCATGTGATCGAGCCGGCCAAGACCATCGTGAAGGCGCTGAATGCTCGCTACCCTGGCATCCCCGTGATCGGCTTTCCCCGCCTCGCCGGCATGTATGCCGGGCTTTATGCCGAACAAACCGGCGTGGACGGCGTGGCGCTCGATACCGGCACCGATCCGGCCCGTGCCGCCACAACCCTGCCCGAGAGTGTTGCAGCACAGGGTAATCTGGACCCGATCGCGCTCCTCACCGGCGGCCAGGCGATGCGGGGCGAAACTTTATCCATACTGGAAGCACTTGCGGGACGGCCACATATCTTCAACTTGGGTCATGGCATCTTGCCGCAAACAAACCCTGACCATGTGGCGGAGTTAGTCGAATTCGTGCGCAGCCGCTAATCGTTACGCGCTCCAGAGAGCCGGAAAAAGCCTCCGTCGCTCCATCCGGCAGCAGGCTTGCCGAGGCTTTGCAGCCACGGCCCCACAAGCTCGCGGTGGTGTTGTTCAATCTCGGCGGCCCGGATTCGCCGGAGGCGATCAAACCGTTCCTGCTCAACCTGTTCAGGGATCCAGCCATCCTGCGGGTGCCGTTCTTCATCCGCCCCCTGCTGGCCCGCATCATAGCTGGAGCCCGCCTGAAGCCCGCCACCGAGAATTACACCATCCTCGGCGGCAAATCGCCTTTGCTCGAACTCACCCGCGATCAGGCCCGCGCCCTGGAAAATGCGCTTGCGGTGCCTGACCTCGATGTCCGCTGTTTTATTGCCATGCGCTACTGGCATCCCTTCAGCCTGGAGGCCGCCAAGGAGGTGCGGGACTGGGGTGCCGACGAAGTGTTTCTGTTGCCGCTCTATCCGCATTTTTCCACCACCACCACCGGCAGCTCCTTATCTGCCTGGCGTGATGCGGCCACACAAATCGGGCTGGCCCTGCCGGTCACGACCCTCTGCTGCTGGTTCAACGACGAGTCCTACGTGGCTGCCACCGCCGCGATCGTTCGCCGCAGCTACGAGGCCGCGCGCCAAACCGCCAAAGCGCCCCTGCGCATACTTTTCTCTGCCCACGGTCTACCGGAAACCATTGTGGCGAATGGCGATCCCTATCAGTTCCAGATCGAATCGACCGTGCAGGCCGTCGTCGAAGTGATGCAGGCAGAGCGCTCGCCCGACGAAAAGCTGGACTGGCAGGTCTGCTACCAGTCCAGGGCGACCCCCCAAAAATGGTTGGATCCGTCCACCGAATCCGCTATCGAACAGGCGGCGCATGACAAATGCGCGGTGCTTGTGGTGCCGATCGCCTTCGTTTCGGAACATTCCGAGACGCTGGTGGAACTCGATGTCGAGTATCGCGAGCTGGCCGAAAAGATGGGCGTGCCCGGCTATTACCGTGCGCCCGCCCAGAACGATGACGTCGCCTTTATTGCGGCTCTCGCGCGCGCCGTGAACAAGGCACGCGATCGCGGACCCGGTATCTGCAGCTTTGCCGGAAAACGCGCCTGTCCCGGCAATCATCTCGACTGCCCGATGCGGATGATGGCGTGACGCCAAAGCCGTTTCGTCTCGTCATCTTCGATTGCGACGGTGTTCTGATCGATAGCGAGCCTCTCTCCCAAATAGTTCTCGCGGCCGAAGCGCTTTCCCATGGCTGGACCATGAGCCAAGCGGAGTTGCACGCCACCACGGGTCTCACCTGGTCTTCCCTCAAACCCATGATGGAGGCGAGGCTCGGCATCAGCCTTGCCGGGCAGTGGCCGAAAACCATGCAGGATCGTGTGATTCCCCTTTTGGCCAAGCATGCCACCGCCATGCCCGGCGCCAGGGACCTGCTTGAACGGATGGCTGTCAACGGGCTGCCGTATCGTATCGCGTCCAATTCCTCGCATGAGGAAATGCGGCAGAAATTTACCGCAACCGGCATGCTGGGCCTTGTGCAGGGCCGGGTGCATAGCGCGGCCGACGTGGCAAGCGGAAAGCCGGCTCCCGACGTGTTCCTGGCCGCCGCCGCTGCCTCTGGCGTCGCGCCCTCCGACTGCCTGGTCATCGAGGACAGCGTTCCCGGCATCACGGCCGCCCATGCCGCCGGCATGCAGGTGATTGCCTACGCGCCTCATGGCGCATCGAACGATGTCAGCGCGCTGCGGCCGCAAGGTGTCTTGCGGTCGCTGGCCGATTTGCCGCTCTTGTTCGAATCCGCGGCACTGGAGCTAGCAAGGTGAGCGTGCCGTTCTTCGCCCATCTCTATCCATGGACCAAGGCGTTGCACCTCATCGCAGTGATCGCCTGGATGGCCGGCCTACTCTATCTGCCGCGCCTCTTCGTCTATCACTGCGAGGCAGCACCTGGCACTCAGACCAGCGAGCTGTTCAAGGTGATGGAATACAGGCTTTATAAATTCATCATGACGCCTGCCATGCTGGCTACATTCCTGTTCGGGATCATCCTCGCTCTCACGCCCGGTTTGGTCGACTGGCACGCCGGCTGGTTTTACATAAAATTGATCGCCGTCATTCTGATGGCCGGCACGCATGGCATGATGTCTCGCTGGCGCAAGGATTTTCTGGCCGATAAAAACCGCCATCCGCAAAAATTTTTCCGCATCATGAACGAAGTGCCGACTGTGCTTATGCTGATCGCGGTGATCATGGTGGTGGTTCAGCCATTCTGATGAGCAACAACCAAAGCAAGGCCTTCTTTTCTGAAGAAAAGAAGCAAAAGACTTTTATCTTTCGGCAGCTTCGCATTGGGTGGCCATTGCCCGGATCTTTCCGTTAGCGCGGGAATAAAAGTCTTTTGGTTCTTTTCTTCAGAAAAGAACGCCTTTCCTTCTTCCCGCCAAGGTCCTGATATCAAAACTTTGGGCCACCCCCTTGAACATGGCCCGAAGCTGTGCCAGTTGTTCGCCGTCGGGGTGAAAACTGCCCCAGCCCTCCCAGATTCGTCTGCCAGCCAGTCTCTCTGTGCTGGGGGCAACTTCTCTCCGCGGCCCCTCTCAAGCATCGGAAGCTTGGCCCGGCCCACACCCTCCTCTTTGCTCACCCAAGGCATTTTTTTATGCACCTCGCCGAACTTAAGGCAAAATCACCGGCCGACCTGTTGAGTTTCGCCGAATCCCTGCAGGTCGAAAACGCATCAAGCCTGCGCAAGCAGGATATGATGTTCGCCATCCTGAAAAACCTGGCGGAAAGCGACCAGGCCATCAACGGCGATGGCACGCTCGAAATCCTGCCGGACGGTTTCGGCTTCTTGCGCAGCCCCGAATCGAATTACCTCCCAGGGCCCGACGATATCTATGTCAGCCCCAATCAGGTCCGGCGCTATGGCCTGCGCACTGGCGACACCGTGGATGGCCAAATCCGCGCGCCCAAGGATGGCGAGCGCTACTTCGCCCTGCTGAAGCTGGACAACGTAAATTTCGAGCCGCCCGAAGCAGTGCGCCACCGTATTAACTTTGATAACCTGACCCCGCTTTATCCGGAACGCCGGCTGAAGATGGAAATGGAGAATTTCCAGAGCACCGCAAAGGGTCCGCAAAAAGATCACACACCGCGCGTGATCGACCTGGTGGCGCCCATCGGAATGGGCCAGCGCGCTCTCATCGTCGCTCCGCCCCGCACCGGCAAGACCGTGATGCTGCAAAGCATCGCCACTGCCATCAGCAACAACCACCCCGAAATTTTCCTCATCGTTCTGCTCATCGATGAGCGGCCCGAGGAAGTGACGGATATGGCACGGACCGTCAAAGGCGAAGTCGTCGCCAGCACATTTGATGAACCGGCTACGCGACACGTGCAGGTCACCGAGATGGTGCTCGAAAAGGCCAAGCGGTTGGTCGAACACAAACGTGACGTGGTGATCCTGCTCGATTCCATCACCCGCCTTGCCCGGGCCTACAACACGGTTGTTCCATCTTCCGGCAAGGTGCTGACCGGCGGCGTGGACGCCAACGCATTGCAGCGCCCAAAGCGCTTTTTCGGTGCTGCCCGCAACATCGAGGAAGGCGGCTCGCTGACGATTATTGCAACCGCCCTGATCGATACCGGGAGCCGCATGGACGAAGTGATTTTTGAGGAGTTCAAAGGCACCGGCAATTCCGAAATCATTCTCGACCGCAAACTCTCCGACAAACGAACCTTCCCCGCCATCGACATCACCAAGAGCGGCACCCGCAAGGAAGAGCTTCTTGTCGACAAGGGCACGCTTTCGAAAATGTGGGTGCTGCGCCGCATCCTCAACCCGATGGGCGCTTCCGACGGCATGGACTTCCTTCTGGACAAGCTGAAATACAGCAAGACCAACCAGGATTTCTTCGACGCAATGAATACGTAGGCAATACCCTGAAAGTTCGTAGGGTGGGCTTCTGCCCACCCTTTTTCGTGATGGACGATGCGAGATCGTGGGCAGAAGCCCACCCTACGAATTTCCGTTAGGGCTTTCGCTTGCGTGAGGCCCGGATCGGCCAAAAATAGGTTTCATGCCCTGACGGCGACCTCAACCATCAGCAGAACGCAAACTGAGTTCGGGCGCCCAACGCATCTTGCTGGCGTCCAGGGGCTGCGCGGTGTCGCCGCAATTGCCGTCGTGCTGTACCACGCCGCACGCCATATGGATAAAGTTCTTGGCGCCCCCACGCTGATCCACATTTTTCAGGCCGGCCACGCCGGCGTCGATCTGTTCTTTGTGATCAGTGGCTTCATCATCTTGTTCGTTCACCGAACAGACATCGCTAACCCCGGACGCCTGACACACTATATCGGCCGCCGCTTCAACCGGGTCATGCCGCTCTATTGGATCGCGCTCGCAATCACCATCGCCATGACTGTGGCCGGCGGCCACGCCCTGCCACCAATCCGCCAAATCCTCTGGTCCGCCTCCCTGCTCCCCTCCCCAAACGAACCCCTCCTGGGCATTGCCTGGACGTTGCAATACGAGGTGGTTTTCTACGCCGCCTTCGCGTTTCTCATTGTGAGCCGAGTTGCTGGCCTCACAGTGCTCTTCGCCTGGTTTCTCTGCATGCTGGCAAATTCCGTCAGCCAAGCCTTCTCCTTTCTGCCGCCGCCGCCTTCTGGCGCATACGGTGCCGAATTTTTCATGGGCATGGCGGCCGCGCATCTTGTTACCCGCTATCGCATTCCGGCGGCACGTGGGATGGCTGTGCTCGGCCTGCTGATGTTCATCGCGGCACTCATTCTGGAAAGCCTCGGCTTGCTCGACGGATTCAGCACCTTGGCGCGCTTTGCCTACGGCCCGGCCGCCCTCCTTTTGGTGGCGGGCACTGTCAGCGCCGAACGCAACGGCCTGTTATCGGTGCCCATCTGGCTCAGAGCCGCCGGCGAAGCCTCCTACTCGATCTACCTGTTCCAGTTCGTCTTCATCGGCCTGATCTGGCAGGTTTGGCTGAAGGCCGGCCTGGCGCAGCGCGACACTGCCGCCCTGTGTTTCCTGCTGCTGGCGACCGGCGCCATGTCCGGCGGCATGCTGGTTTCGCGCCTCATCGAACAGCCTCTCCTGCGCTTTACGCGCCGCCGAATATCCTGAATGCCCTGTGCCACCCCTACGTGCCAATACGCCGAAAGAGGCCACTGCACCCATAAATTCCCCAAAACTCCCAGCGGCACGTGCAAAGCCCTTCCGTCGCACCTTGATAAACACCGTAATCCGGAAACGCATCAAGATTGTTCCTGGTATCGTTAAAGTCGTGAAACATGGCGAAGCCGCCAATTTCAATGATGCGATGCAAGTGCAGGCAAACACCCAAAACATGCTCATAGCTATGCGAGTGGTCTACGAACGTGAAACCATACATGCGCTTTGCTTTCGCCATGTCGCGCACGCTGGTTTCTGCATCTACCGCAAAGAAATGCGCCCGTGTTCCGCCCGGTTGTGAGCCGACCTGCCGGCGCGCCTCCTCAATCGCGACGGGGTCAATGTCTATGGAAACGATCACCTGGTTGCGGCCATTCGAGGTGCAAGCCTTGTTCATGATACTGGTGGATAAGCCCCGGTAAGATCCGAGCTCTAAAATATCGCCCGGGCAACAATAGGCCATCTCATACAATTTATAGGCGTCAGCCGGCACCAACCATCCGTCGATACCGATGTCGATCATGCCTGTTTTGTGAATCGTCTTGCCAAGGTCGCGGTGCTCGTCATTGAGGAACTCACCCTCGTACTCGAATGTTTTCTTGAAAGGCATCTTGAAGCGCATGTCTGTTTCTGTTTGCTCGAGTGACAAGAGCGTATCCTGATGCCGATTTAGTTTACCGTATTGCGACATTCATAAAGAACTCCGGCCAAAAATTGCGGACAAGGCAGATGCTATCATTTAGCCCGCATCGCGCCTGGACGATGCGAGACAGTGAAGAATCTTCTTTTTCTGAAGAAAAAGAAGCAAAAAGACTTTTATTTCCTGGTGCTGACCGTCTTCAGTTGGCCGCAAGCCGCCAAAATATCCTGCCCGCGCGGGGTGCGAATAGGTGAGGCAAACCCCGCATCCATCACGATCTTTGCAAAACGGTGCAACGCATTCCCGCTGCTCCGCTCAAACGTGCTGCCAGGCCAAGGATTAAACGGGATCAGGTTCACCTTCGCCGGAATCCCATCGATCAGCCGCACCAACTCTCGTGCATCCGCCTCGCTATCATTCACGCCCTTCAACATCACATATTCAAACGTGATCCGTCGCGCATTCGTCGCCCCCGGATACCGGCGGCAGGCATCCAGCAACTCCGCTATGGGATATTTGCGATTCAGCGGCACCAACTCATCACGAAGCTCGTCGCGCACCGCATGCAATGAAACCGCCAAATTCACCCCAAGCTCCGCGCCGGCACGATCCATCATCGGCACCACACCGGAGGTTGAAAGCGTGATGCGCCGCCGCGACAAGGCAATGCCCTCATTGTCCATCACGATGCGCATGGCCTTCGCCACGTTCTCGTAATTATACAGCGGCTCGCCCATGCCCATCAGCACGATCGTGCTGAGCAGCCGCGGCGTCTCCCCCCGCGGGCTTGGCCACTCGCCATAGGCGTCGCGCGCCGCCATGAACTGGCCCACAATCTCGGCTGATCCCAGATTGCGCACCAAAGTCTGCGTCCCGGTATGGCAAAACCGGCAGGAGAGCGTGCACCCCACCTGGCTGCTGATACACACCGCCCCACGATCCTGCTGCGGATCAGGGATGTAAACCGTCTCCGCCTCCTGCCCGTCTCGAAACCGGAACAGAAACTTGCGCGTCTCGTCCAAGCTGGTCTGCACGGTCGCCGCCTCCGGCCGCCCGATCACGAATTTTTCCGCAAGCTTCCGCTGCAATGGCTTCGCGATCGAGCTCATCCGCGAAAAATCGGTCGCACCCTGGTGATAGATCCAATGCCAGATCTGCTTCACGCGGAACGGCGCCTCGCCGATCGCCGCGACCTCCGCCGCAAGCTCCTCGCGCGAAAGACCGACGAGGTCGCGCCGCCCATCCGGCAGCACATGCGGCGGTGGATTGAAAAGCGCCGACTTCGCCAGGATGCGCGCGCGCTCCAGATCCGTAAGGTCGCTGGGCGCCAGCAGGTTCGCCGGCGCATTCATGGCGCGGGACAGGCTTTGCCGAGCGCGGCATAGGCGCCGGAAAATCCCTGCAGGCTGAAGTGATCTACCGCGCTGATCCCCCGTGGCCCTGCCAGATGCGCGGTAACGCTGCTCTCATGGCCAAAAGTTGCGATCGCCGCCGCATTGTCGCGCGCGAAAGCCGATCGGCCGGCGATGTAGAACAGCATTTTTGTGGGGCCAGCCTGCAGCGGCGCATCCTCGTGGCCCGAGAGCACGAAGCCGGCGGAAAGCGCCACCACATCGTGGCGGCCGGGCCGCCGCGTTACGCTCAGCACCACATCACCCCGCCCAACCAGGTGCTGCGGCGATGCTTCGGCACGGGTGAACACAAAGCAGGTCTTGGCATCGCCCTCGCTATGCGCCGCCACCGTCCACTGGCCGATCTTGCCGATGAAATTAGGTGCGCCATCATGAAGCGCCGGCGCCTTGGCAGGATCTGCCAAAGAGGGAACGGCGGCAATCAGGGCAAGCAAGGCGGGCAGAACAGCGCGCATGGCCCGAGACATACGGCGCGCGCGCTGGCCAAACAAGGAATCAGGAGTCAGTTGTCAGCAATCAGTCGTCAGAGTAACAAACGCCTTATTCGGCCGCCTGCTTGATGCCGGGCACTGGCGCTTCGGCGGCGAAAGCCTGCAAGCCGGTCTGCCAGCGGCCGAGGATCAGCGCATGAATGTCGTGCGTGCCCTCATACGTATTCACCGCCTCCAGGTTCATCACGTGCCGGATCACGTGATACTCATCGGAAATCCCGTTGCCGCCATGCATGTCGCGGGCAACGCGGGCAATCGCCAGCGACTTGCCGCAATTGTTGCGCTTGATCAGCGAGATCACCTCCGGCTCGGCCGTATGTTCGTCCAGCATCCGCCCCACCCGCAACGCCGCGTTCAGCCCCAGCGCAATCTCGGTCTGCATCTCCGCCAGCTTGAGCTGAATGAACTGGTTCGCCGCCAATGGCCGCCCGAACTGTCGTCTGTCCAGCGTATACTGCCGCGCCGCTTCCCAGCAGAATTCAGCTGCCCCCATGGACCCCCAGGCGATGCCGAACCGCGCCTTGTTCAGGCAAGAAAAGGGCCCCTTCAGCCCGCGCACGCCCGGCAGCAGGTTTTCCTCCGGCACGAAAACGCCGTCCATGGCGATCTGCCCGGTCGCCGACGCACGCAGCGAGAACTTGCCTTCGATCCGGGGGAAGGTCAGTCCCTCCATCCCGCGCTCCAGGATAAACCCGCGAATCACCCCGTCATCCGTTTTCGCCCACACCACCGCCACATCGGCGATCGGCGCATTCGTGATCCAGGATTTGGTGCCGGAAAGCCGGTAGCCGCCCGGCGCCGCCCGCGCCCGCGTGATCATGCTGCCGGGATCCGACCCATGGTCGGGCTCGGTCAGCCCAAAGCAGCCGACAAGCTCGCCGCTCGCCAGCCCCGGCAGATATTTCTCTCTCTGCGCGTCGGTCCCAAAAGCATGAATCGGGTGCATTACCAGGCTGGATTGCACGCTCATTGCCGAGCGGTAGGCACTGTCCACCCGCTCCACCTCGCGGGCGATTAGCCCGTAGCACACATGGTTCACCCCGGCGCAGCCATAGCCCTCGATGGTCGGGCCCAGCAGCCCCAGGCTGCCCATCTCGCGAAAAATAGCGCGATCAAAATATTCCTCGCGATTGGCCAGCAAGATGCGCGGCATCAGGCTGCCTTGGCAGTAGTCATGCGCCGCGTCGCGGATGGCGATTTCCTCTCCGCTCAACTGGGCCTCAAGGTTCAGCGGGTCATTCCAGGGCATTTTTTGTTCCAATCATCGCCACCGGTGCAGCACAGCACCAAAGTGAAAAAAGTCCTTCTTTTCTGAAGAAAAGAAGCAA
>Ga0116231_10007253_pt1 | contig 20466 bp, 21 predicted proteins | sample S1TSphgellanicum_2_FD_89695 | JGI IMG/M metagenome (GOLD analysis project Ga0116231, IMG submission 89695) | Host-associated microbial communities from peat moss isolated from Minnesota, USA - S1T2_Fd - Sphagnum magellanicum MG | ecosystem: Host-associated > Plants > Peat moss > Unclassified...
ATCACCTCTATCGGGAGCTGTCCCTGGCCGGGTTCGTGGATCCGGACACACGGCGCCCACCTGGTACGCCAGGTCCGAGGGGATTTAACGCGCCTTCACGGTTCTTCGCGGCGCCGCCACACTTTTTCGTCGAGCCTCGATAGATGAGCGCGGCGGAGAAAGCCCATCTGCGGCCGATGTTGCGGGACCGGCGCCGCGACCTCAAGGCGGCCGATCCTATCGCGGCGCAACAGGCGGCGAATCGCTTCGACGCGTCAGCGCTTCCACCTTTTCGCGTCGCCGCGCTGTATCGCGCCATCGGGTCTGAGATCGACGCCGCCCCGCTCGGGCGACGATTGGCGGCTATGGGCGTCGTCCTGGCCCTGCCGGTTGTCGTCGCGCCCGATACGCCCCTGGTTTTCCGACGTGCGACCGAAGGCGCGACGCTCGTTCCTGACGCTTTGGGGATTACGGCGCCGGGACCCGATGCGGAGACGGTCATGCCGGATCTGATCGTTACACCCCTGCTCGGGTTCGACGCCTACGGGGGGCGCATCGGCCAAGGCGGCGGCTTCTACGATCGCACCCTTGCGTCTTTGCGCGCCAAGGCTCAGGTGTTCGCGCTAGGACTGGCCTATGACGGTCAGGGTGTGGATCGGCTGGCGAGCGAGCCCCACGATCAGCCCCTGGACGGCGTCCTGACGCCGTCGGGATTGCACCTTTTCAAGTCCGGTTGAGAGGAAAGACGGAGTCCATGCGGCTGGCCTTTTTCGGCGACATTATTGGGCGGGCGGGCCGCGACGGTCTGGCCCTGCACCTGCCGGGCCTGCGCCGCCGCCTGAAGCTCGACTTCGTCGTGGTGAACGCGGAAAACGCGGCTGCTGGCTTCGGCATCACCGAAAAGACGGCGGCGGATTTGTTCGACGCCGGCGCCGATTGCCTCACGCTCGGCAATCATTCCTGGGACCAGCGCGAGGCGCTGACCTATATCGAGCGGGAGCCTCGTCTGCTTAGGCCGATCAACTATCCGCGCCTCAGCCACGCACCGGGGCGCGGCGCCTGGATGTTCGAAGCGACGGGCGGGCGGCGTGTGCTGGTGATCAATGTGTTGGGTCGTGTCCACATGGATGCGCTGGACGACCCGTTCTCCGCCATCGACAAGGAACTGGAGGCTTGCCCCTTAGGCGTCGCCGCCGATGCGGTGATCGTGGACATACATTGCGAGGCGACGTCGGAAAAGATGGCCATGGGCCATTTCTGCGACAGCCGCGCCAGCCTTGTCGTCGGCACCCACACCCATGTGCCCACCGCCGATGCTCAGATCCTTCCCGGCGGGACAGCCTATCAGACCGACGCGGGCGCCTGCTGCGACTACGACAGCGTCATCGGTATGCAAAAGGAGGAGGCGGTTCGCCGCTTCTCAAGCCGCCTGCCAGGCGCGCGCCACCAGCCCGCCGGCGGCGCGGCCACGGTCTGCGGCGTCTATGTCGAGACCGATCCCCGCACAGGCCTCGCCACCCGGGTTGAACCCATCCGCATTGGGGGGAGACTTGCGGCGCATGTGCCCGAGCCGGCGTTGGAGTTGGTGTAGGGGAAGGCTCGCTCGTCTAGAGTATCCGCAAAAGTGGACCCGATTTTGCGGTCAGAAAATGCTCCAAGTATTTGAGTTGGAGCCCTTTTTATCCGACCTGATCGATTCGATCGGGTCGGAAAGGGCTTTAGGCGCAGGTACATATAAAACCCGCTCGTCCCGGTGAATGCCGCGACCCCGATCATAGGGCTCTGTCGCTGGAAATAGACCCGCGAGGCCTTCGTCGGGATGAGCCGGGGGGGGTTAACCGACAGCTTCCAATTCAGCATCCCGATCGATCGGCTGAGCGCTTCGAACGTGGCCCGTATCGTCGCTGCGAGACACAAGCCGCCAGGCGTCAGGCCGTGCGACTAGCTCACGGACCAGCAGATTGTTCAGGGCGTGGCCGGCGTAGCGGGCTTCGAAGCGGCCGATCAGGGGGGCGCCCAGCACATAGAGGTCGCCAATGGCGTCCATCGCCTTATGGCGCACAAACTCGCGCTCGATGCGTAAGCCGCCGTCGTTCAAGATCGTGTCGCCGTCGATGACGATGACATTGTCGAACGAGCCGCCGCGCGCCAAGCCGACCTTACGCAGGGCCTCTACATCCTTCAGGAAGCCGAAGGTCCGGGCGGAGGCGAGCTCATCGCGGAAGCTTTGCTCAGTGACCGTAAGATCGATCCGCTGACGCCCGACGGCGGCCGAGTCGAAGGCGATCTCGAAATCCACTTCGAAGGCGTTCGACGGCAGCAGCGCGGCGCGCTTGTCGCCATCGACGACCTCGATCGGCTCAAGGATCTGGATGAAACGGCGCGCCACATCTTGGCGCTTCCGGCCGGCGCGATCCAACAGCTGCACGAACGGCAGGGCCGAACCGTCCATGATCGGCACTTCCGGGCCATCGACGTCCACCAGCACATTATCGACGCCAAGCGCTGCGAAGGCGGCCATGACGTGCTCAACGGTCGATACGGTGACGCCTGCGGCGTTGAATATTTCTGTATTGAGTTGGGTGCGGCCGACGGTTTCGGCAGAGACGGGGATGCGGTTATCGCGATCGGTTATGTCGCTTCGCACAAACACCACGCCAGACCCGGCTGGGGCCGGGCGGATCGCCATACGCACACGCTGGCCGCTATGAACGCCAACGCCAGCGCAAACGGCCGATCCGGCCAGGGTATGTTGCAGCACGTCCGAACCGATCACAAATGCTTCCTTCTTAGCGATCAGCCTATGCCCCGACCGCTCTTAACTGAGCTGATCGTTTAAGGAACGTCCTGCAATGGGACAAGACACGTCCTGTTTCCCAATGTTTCGCGCCCCAGGAACGGATTCCTGGGGCGCGGGGACGAAAAGTCGAGAGGTCTTTACAGACCCGATGTCGGCGGTTTGGAATAGCGAACTCAATTAGCCAGTCGGCGTAGGAACGATGGAATTTCCAGGTCGTCCGCAGAGTCCTGGGGCTCGGTTTGCTGAAGCGCGGGCTGGGGCGAGCCGCCGCCGACAGCGGACCGCGCGGGCGGGGATGACCGGGTTTGGCCAAGCGGCGCGTCGTCGCGGGGGCGAGAACCGCCGAACAGGCTGAGCCAACCGCCCTTTTGGCGTGGTTCGTTATTAAGCGGCGCCGGGCTAGCGCGGCGGGCGTCGTAGCCAGACCGGCCGAGGCCCGCATTTCCGCCATAAGACTCGGCGCTATCGTCTTCCACGGACGGATCGATGATGCGGATCACGGGGGGCGCTTCGGCGGCGACGACGCGGGGCTCAGGCGTGCGGGCGTCTGACGGCGCTTCGGCCCGCACCGGTTCGGGCGCGCGCGCGGGTTCCGGCCATACGGTCACGTCGCTCTGAGGCTCAGCCGCGGGCGGCGTCTTTACTGCCGGTTCCGCGGTGCGGGCATAGCGGGAGCTGGTGGCTGCAGACGGTTGGACCGTACGCGCTGTTGGCGCCGGTGCAGCCGCTGGGGCCGCGGGCTGGAGCGCCGGACGCCCGGTCTGGAAGCGCCCGATGGTCTCAGGCTGGACGACGGCGGCGGCGTCCATGCCAGTCGCCACGACCGAAACCCGCATACGGCCCTCAAGCGCCGGATCGAAGGCGGCGCCGAAGATGATGTTGGCGTCGGGATCCACCTCGGACGAGATGGCGTTGGCCGCTTCGTCGACTTCCAACAGGGTCATATCCAGGCCGCCGGTGACATTGACCAGCACGGCGCGGGCGCCCTTCAGCGAGACTTCGTCCAACAGCGGATTGGCGATGGCGTTTTGCGACGCCATGAGTGCGCGATCCTCGCCGGCCGCTTCGCCGGTGCCCATCATCGCCTTGCCCATTTCGGTCATCACCGAGCGAACGTCGGCGAAGTCGAGGTTGATCAGGCCCGGCATCACCATCAGGTCGGTGATCGAACGCACACCGGAATGCAGCACCTGGTCGGCCATGGCGAAGGCCTCCGCAAAGGTGGTGCGCTCATTGGCGACGCGGAACAGGTTCTGGTTCGGAATGACGATCAGGGTATCGACATAGCGCTGAAGCTCGGCCACGCCCGCGTCGGAAAGGCGCATCCGGTGGCGGCCTTCGAAATGGAACGGCTTGGTGACCACGCCGACGGTCAGAATGCCGCGTTCCCGCGCCGCCTTGGCGATGATCGGCGCGGCGCCGGTTCCGGTGCCGCCACCCATGCCGGCGGTGATGAACACCATGTGCGCGCCTTCGAGGTGCTCGCTGATCTCGGCGTAGCTTTCCTCCGCCGCGCTCATGCCGACTTCCGGATGGGCGCCGGCGCCCAATCCTTGAGTGACCTGGGCGCCCAGCTGAATGCGCCGATCGGTCTTGGAGAACTGGAGCTGTTGGGCGTCGGTGTTCGCGACGACGAACTCCACGCCCTCAAGTCCGGCCTCGATCATATTGTTAACGGCGTTACCGCCGGCTCCCCCCACGCCGAAGACGACGATCCGGGGTTTTAGTTCGGTGGCGCGAGGCGCCGACAGATGAATAGCCATGGAATTCGATCCTGAACTGCCGGCCTTGTCGGGTCCGAAGCCGCGGCCGATGGGCCGTACCTCAAACACGATAAGAAGCCTTTATCCTTAACCCGCAGTTAACTGATTACGCTGAGTCGCGGACGCGTCCAGCTAAAGAATTAATTTTTAGAGATTTGATTTCGTTCAGGGATTCGGGCGCGTGGGCCGAAAAAAGCATCCCCAAGATACAACGCTAGCGAGATTCGTTGCGCTTGGCTTAGGGATTTTTCAGCGCAGGGGCAGGATAAGGCGAGGGGTAGCGCTTTGGGGCTACAGATTATCCCGCAACCAGCCCGCCGCCCGGGCCAAGACGCCCGCATCCGGATCGATCGGTTCGCGCGGGGCCACACGACCGCCCGAGGCCAGCACCTTGGCTGAAACGGCTTCGCGAGGGCCAAAGGCCGAGCGATGCAAGACGCCCGCCGCCGCGCAGAAGGCCGGACCTGAGGCGGCGTCCGCCAGATGGGGCGCCCGCCGGGGGCGACCCAGGCGCACAGGGCGGTCGAACACGCGCACAGCGGTTTCGCGCACGCCCGTAAGCTGACTGGCGCCTCCGGTGAGGACAATGCTTGCGCCCCGCTCGATCGGCGCGCCTGAGGCTTTCAGGCGCTCGCGCACCAGCTCCAACGTTTCTTCGACACGGGGGGCGATAATGCCTTTCAGCAGGCTGCGCGGCGCGACCACAGGACCGGCGCCGGGGTCGTCGCCTCGGGGCGGCGCCTCGATCATCTCGCGATCTTCGTTGGCCGAGGCGATGGCCGAGCCGTGCAGGGTCTTGATCCGCTCTGCGCCGGCGGTGGTGGTGGAGAGGCCCCGCGCGATGTCGGCGGTTACATGTCCGCCGCCCACGGTCAGGCTATCTACATGCAGCAGAGAGCCCTCGCCGAACACCGCGACCGAGGTCGAGCCGCCGCCCATATCGATACAGATGCAGCCGAGGTCCATCTCGTCGTCCTCAAGCGCGGCGAGCGCGGAGGCGAAGGGCGCGGCGACAACGCCGTCGAGTTGCAGATGCACCAGCTCCAGACAGTGTCCCAGCGTCTGGTACGCCGTTTCGCTCATCGTCACGACCAGGAGGTCCAGGCCGAGATTGCGCCCGAACATGTTGCGGGGATCGCGCACACCCTTGGCCCCGTCGATCGACCAGGCGATCGGCAGGAGGTGAATGGCGCGGCGGCCGGGAAAGCGCGACTGGCTCACCCCGAGCTGAAGGGCGCGGAAAAGATCGTGGTCGGTGATCGGACGAGAGCCCAGCGGGACGGACGCGCTGACGCGGTGGCTGGCGAGCTGGCCGCCGGCGCAGGTGATGGAGACGCCGGAGACGTTGACGCCCGCCATCTTCTCCGCCCGCTCGACCGCCTGGGCGATGGCGGCTGCAGCCTCGTCCATATTGATGATCTGGCCGCCGCGAACCCCGTGGGAGCGTACATGGGCGACGCCGGCGACATGGACCGTCCGATCCTCGCGCTTTGGCCCATCGGGCTTCATGATGAAGCAGCCAATTTTCGAGGCGCCCAGATCCACCGCCGCGACGAGCGACGAGCGCCCGCCGGACAGGGCTTTCAACCCATCGCGCGCCTCGCGCCGGTCCCGCAGGGTGGACATCAGATTCACGCTCCGGGCGCTGCAGCCGCGGCGCTTTGCGTCACGGCCGGGGATTGCTGGATCGAGGCCGCGGTTTGCGGCGTCGGGGCGGGCGGGGGCGGCGCCGCCAGGGGCATGGCCCCCTCTTGCGCCGTGGCGTCGCGGGGCCTCACCGCGATCATTTCAGGGTCGCGCAGGTCGACGCGTTGGAAGCCGAGATCGAGCAGGCGGTCCTTCTGGTCGAGCTGGTCGAGCTCGATCAGGGCGGCGTCCTCGTTCTGGGCCGGAAGCTGGATCAGGCTGCCATCCTTCAGGCGCAGGTCCCATCGGCGCTGATCGACCCGCACCACCGCGTCCAGCTTGCTCAACAGGCGCGGCCGGGCGCTGAGCTCCGGCAGGATGGCGGCGGCGGCCAGGTTGGCGCCGTCGCCCACGATCAGCGGCAGGTCGACAAATAAGCCGGGGTCGGCTTCGGGGATGATTTGGCCGGTCGGGTCGATCACATAGCTTTTGCCGCCGACCTGCCAGACCGCCAAGCGCGGGCGCTCGTCCACGGCGATCATCAAGGTGTCGGGCATCAGGCGCAGGACCCGGACAGATTTGACCCAGCCGACTTTCTCGACCCGTTGCCGAATGGCCTCCAGATCGAGGCCTAGCATGGGTTCGCCCTGGGTCACGCCCGCGGCCTTCAGGATGTAGGGGATGGAGAAACGCGAGGCGCCCTCCAGTTCGACCGACTTTACCTGAAAGCCGACGCTCGCGAGCCGGCCGGCGAAGGCGCTCTCTACACGCTCCGCAACTGCATGGGCGCGACCGCCTGTCGCCAGCATCAGCGCCACGCCGCCCGTCAGCACAACGAGCGCCAGGCTCAGCGCCGTCTGGGGCTTGATGCCTGGGCCGTTCAGCTTGGAGGGAACTGGCGCGCGGCGCCGCTGCGGCGGGGGCGTCGCGCGTGAGCCGCCATGATTTGAGCCGCCTTGCGAAGGCCCACGCGACGCGGACGAGGCGCGCATCGACGACGGCGCCCGACCCTTTGGCGCGCCCCGCATCACCGCGGGCATGAAGCGTCCTCTACTATCCACTGCACGAGACGATCGAAGTCCATTCCAATGTGGGCGGCCTGCTCCGGCGCGAGCGAGGTGGGTGTCATGCCGGGCTGGGTGTTGACTTCCAACAGAACCAGAACCTCCTTAATGGGGTCATAACGGAAGTCCGATCGAGTAAGGCCTCGGCAACCTAAAGCGCGGTGCGCGATTTCGGCCATGCGAAAGCAAGCCTCTGTAATCGAAGGAGAAAGAGGCGCGGGGATGACGTGGCGTGAGCCGCCTTCGCCATATTTCGCTTCGTAATCGTAAAATCCCGTCGCGGCGACAATGTCGGTTACGGCCAGGGCCTTCTCCGCGCCGGGCGGTCCCATGACGGCGACGGCCAGTTCATGGCCGGCCACATAAGGCTCGATCATCACCTGCTCGCCGTAGGTCCACTCCGCCGACGCCAGCTGTTGGGGCGGTCGATTGGCGCCTTCGAACACCAGGAAGACGCCGACAGAGGAGCCCTGGGCGTTCGGCTTCACGACATAGGGCGGCGCCATGACATGGTCCGCTGCTGCGACATGGCGGTCGAACAGCCCGCCGCCGGGCACGCTCACGCCCGCCGCCGCCAGCACGGCCTTGGACTTGGCCTTGTCCATGGCCAGCGCCGAGGCCAGCACGCCGGAATGGGTGTAGGGAATGGCGAGCGTTTCCAGCACGCCCTGGACGCAGCCGTCCTCCCCCCAGGCGCCGTGCAGGGCGTTGAACGCGACATCGGGCTTCAGCTCGGCCAGTCGCTGCGCCAGATCCCGGCCGGCGTCCACCCGGCTGACCTGGGCGCCGCATCGCTCCAGCGCCTGGGCGCACGCCTCGCCCGAAACCAGGCTGACCTCTCGCTCGGGGCTTAAGCCTCCGAGCAGGACGGCGACGTGACGACCTTTGAGGGGCAGGGACATGGGCGGGGACCTTTAGTTTCGAGCGCGCTTTGACGCGCTCGGTCGGGCGGCCCCCTTCCCCCTTTGATGGGGGAAGGGGCAGGGGATGGGGGTGCTCGCGCCGCCGATGGAGACAAAGAACGGATGGAGCCTCTCGCGCTCCTTCTTCCATCGCCAGTCATAACACCCCCATCCCCTGCCCCTTCCCCCATCGAGGGGGAAGGGGTCTCAAGAATTGGGTCGCCCAATCCGCTTCACTTCCCACTCCAGGGTCACGCCGAACTTGTCCAGCACATCGGCGCGCACCGCCTCGCCCAGCCCCTCCAGATCGGCCGCCGTCGCGTCGCCGGTGTTGATCAGGAAGTTGGCGTGCAAGGGAGAGAACATGGCCCCGCCATAAGGCTTGCCTCGCCAGCCCGCCTCGTCGACCAGTTTCCAGGCGCTATGGCCAGGCGGGTTCTTGAAGGTCGAGCCGCCGGTCTTCTCGCGGATCGGCTGGGAGGTTTCCCGGCGGGCGGTGATTTCGGACATGCGCTGAGTCACCGCGATGGGATCGTCGGGCTGGCCGGCGAAGAGCGCGCCGGTGAAGATCAGACCGCCCTCGGCGGCCGCTGCGCTTTTGCGGTAGCTGAACGCCATCTCTGCGTTGGAGAGCGTCATAGGCTCGCCCCGGCGGGTCAGGGCGTAGGCCTCGACCAGCACGTCGCGGGTTTCAGCCCCATAGCAGCCGGCGTTCATCATACAGGCGCCGCCGATGGCGCCGGGCACGCCGGTGTAAAACTCGAGGCCCCCAATGCCGGCCTGGGCCGCCGCCCGCGCGACTTGGGCGTCCAACGCCGCGGCGCCCGCGCGAATCCGGGCGTCGTCCCGCGCTTCTATGTCGGCGAAGCTGCGGCCGAGCCGGATCGCCACGCCCTCGACCCCGCCATCGCGCACCAAGGTATTGGAGCCGACGCCAAGCACGGTGACTGGAACCGCCGGATCTAGCGCCCTCAGGAAGGTCGCCAGGTCAACGTCGTCGCTCGGCAGAAACAGCACGTCGGCGGGCCCGCCGACGCGAAGCCAGGTGTAGGGCGCCAGCGCTGCGTCGAACTGGAGACGCCCGCGTACGGGCGGCAGCCTGTCGCGCCAATCGCGTTTGATCGCTGCGGTCAAGCCAGGGCCTCGAGCTGGCCCGGCAGGGCGTAGGCCCAGGTGGTTATGTCGCCGGCGCCCAGGAACACCACGACGTCGCCGCTCGCGGCCTGATCGCCGATCAGGCGGGGCAGGGTGGCGGGGCCGTCCAACGCGATGACATGCCGGTGGCCAAAGCGGCGCAGGCCTTCGACCAGGGCGTCGCGGTTCACCCCTTCTATCGGCGCCTCGCCCGCGGCGTAGACGTCGGCGACGATCACGCAATCGGCGTCGTTGAAACAGGCGCAGAACTCGTCGAACAAATCCCGCAGCCGCGAATAGCGGTGGGGCTGGACGATGGCGATCACCTTGCCGCCATCGCCGTTCAAAAGCTCCCGCGCCGCGGCCAGGACGGCCGTGATCTCGACCGGGTGATGGCCGTAGTCGTCCACGATCCGCACGCCGCCGACGACGCCGGTCGTGGTGAAGCGGCGCTTCACCCCGCCAAAGCCCGCCAGCCCGGCGCGGATCGCCGCCTCGCTGACGCCGAGCTCCCGCGCCACCGCCAGGGCGGCGAGCGAGTTCAGCACGTTATGGCGCCCTGTGATCGGCAGCTTGAGCTGTGCGTAGACGAGCGCCTCGCCCTCACGGGGCGTGATGTGGACGTCGAAACAACCGCCGTCTGGACCCATCTCGATGTTGACGGCGCGCACCTCGGCCTGGGGGTTGGTTCCATAGGTGATCAGTCGCCGGTTCTGGATACGCGAGACCAGCGACTGAACCTCGGGGTGGTCGAGGCACACGGCGGCGAAGCCGTAAAAGGGGATGTTCTCCACGAATTCGCAGAAAGCGCGCTTCACGGCGTCGAAGTCGCCGTAATGGTCCAGGTGCTCCGGGTCGATATTGGTGACGACGGCCACGGTGGACTTCAGCCGCAGAAACGAGCCGTCGCTCTCATCGGCCTCCACCACCATCCAGTCGCCTTCGCCGACCTTGGCGTTGGTGCCATAGGCGTTGATGATGCCGCCGTTGACGACGGTGGGGTCGAGCCCGCCCGCGTCCAACAGGGTGGCGATCAGCGAGGTGGTGGTCGTTTTGCCATGGGTGCCCCCGACCGCGACGGAGAAGTGCAGCCGCATCAGCTCCGCCAGCATCTCCGCCCGACGCACGATCGGGATGCGCCGGGCGCGGGCTTCGACCATCTCCGGGTTGTCGGCCTTGACCGCGGTGGAGAAGACCACCGCCGCCGCGCCGTCGATGTGGCTGGCGTCATGGCCAATAGCGATGCGCGCGCCCAGGGCCGCCAGCCGTTCGGTGTTGGCCGAAGGCTTGGCGTCGCTGCCCTGCACCGCATAGCCGATCTTCAACATGATCTCGGCGATCCCGCTCATGCCGATGCCGCCGATGCCGATGAAGTGCACGGGTCCGATATCGAACGGGGTAGGGCGGAGGCGGGCGGGCGACATGTGCGGTGAGGGACCTGGGTGTACGGGCGGCGTCAGAGAACGGGCAGGCTTTCGCACTCCCGCCCCGTTGGGACAAGCGCGGGTTTCGATTCTGGCGCCGGCCACTGGCGGTCGCTCCTTTTCGCGTGCGAGCGTGTAGCGCCTCGAAAGCGCAACAACCCGCGCCGTGGTGTTTCGCGGTGAGGCTCCTGCAGAATCGGGCATGGTGGGGCATAAGCTTGCATTAACCAGAAAGTGACGTTACGCGGGTTCAATGGGTGTTCCCCATGCGTTCTGTTTGTCGCGGCTGGCGCGGAGGATGATCTTGAATTGCAGCTTGACCGCCGTAGACCTGTTTTGCGGAGCCGGCGGTTTGAGCCAAGGCCTCCATGCCGCAGGATTCGAAACGGTGGGCGCGGTAGAGATTGGGCGGGACGCTTGCGCCACCTATCGCGGCGCCTTTCCGGCGACGGAACTCTTCCAGACAGATATTCGCGAGGTCGATCTACGCCGCTGGTTCGGCGTAGATTTGGTCGCAGGGGGCCCCCCTTGCCAACCGTTCAGCACAGGTGGTTTGCAGCGGGGTAGCGATGATGGCCGCGACTTTCTTCCCGAATTCGTTCGGGCCGTCTTAGCCGTTCAGCCGCGCGCCTTTTTAATGGAGAATGTGCCCGGCCTCGCAGGCTTTGGCGATTATCTCCATGCCACGCTCGCGCCTCTAGCTGAGCGGTACCGGATTTCTGGCCCCCACATAGTCAACGCGGCCGATTACGCCGTTCCCCAGTCCAGGCGACGGATGATTATCGTCGGTTGCCGAGATGATCGGGACTTTAGGGTCCCGCCGCCCAATCCTGCCGGTCGAATTTCTGCGGGAGAGGTTCTGACGCGTGAGATTTTCGGTGAGCCAAACCTTTCGAAGGTCATCTACTGCAAACGGCCAGATCTTCGTCCGAACCCTTATCACGGGCAACTCTTCAATGGGGGTGGGCGTCCGATAGACTTAGCGGCGCCAGCTCCCACGATCCTTGCGTCTGCCGGGGGCAACAAGACCCATTTCCTTGACTGCGGTGGGCACGTTCCCGCTTACCACCGTCATCTTCGTGCTGGCGGCGCCCCTCGCGTTGGCGATCTTCCCGGTGCGCGCCGCCTTACCGTCGCTGAAAGTGCAGCGCTTCAGACATTTCCGACGGACTTTGAGTTTGAAGGTTCGCGTTCGTCTCAATACAGTCAAATCGGGAATGCTGTGCCCCCACGCCTTGCAGAGATATTAGGACAAGCTCTTAGCGAGCACATGCTGAAAGGCTCACTCCGCCGTAAGTTGAAGGCGGCTTAGAAGTCTAACAAATTCGTTCGTAAGCTCATGATTCGGCTGGTTGCGGTCAACCAGCTCATATAATCTCCGTAATGCATGTTCGCGAGCAGGCTTTCTAAGCGCAGCAGTCATTATTCGCAGAAAAGATCTGACATCGGTGACCGTTACGTCAGCGGCTGCACCGTCCAACTCGCCCATATTCGTGTCGTCCCCGTCAGCCGCCGCAATGATGTGAGCACGCGATAGGTCAGCATTGCGGGCGGCTGCAACGGCCTGAGCAACCTTATTGCGCCAGTTGTTGGCTGATACCTCGAAAGCTTCTTCTACCTTGTTAGCGCGCATTATCTGGACGTCAGCCGCCGTGCCCGCGCTTGCATCGGAAGCGTTGATATTCTTGGTCACGACTCGAAGGCCGCCTACGGCGCCGCCGAGGCCGAATTCATAAAGTAGAGCATCGAGCAGGGCGGCTACAGCGAATTGCTCGAACGCGCCCCCGGAAGGTATCTGGACGAGTTCATCGAGGAAGCGGGCCACAGCCGCGAACGTCAGCGACGAAATGCGCAAATTCGGCATCGCGAGCACGGCGCGCGCTGATCGGGCAACCCGCGCAGCCAGATAGCGAAAGAGAGCCTCTCTTTGAGCAATTTTGCTTGAGTTCATCCAGGCAAGCAAAGCGTCGAAGGCAGGTTCATTGCCCCGGGCGAGGTTCACCGAGTTTTTGCCGATGTTTTGATAGGCGTCTTTCACGCCCGGAATATGCCGTTCCGCAAAACCTCCGCCGACCCGCCCTGCCGCTGCGCGCGCCCCTTCAGGTCGAAGCGTGTGGTCGAAGCCATGTCCGTGCTCCAAGCCAAATGCCAGCTGGATTAGGACACCATCTCGATAACTCTTGAGCTTTTCAACCGCCGCGACGTTGTCCAGAATCTCTTGCGGCAGTTCTGCCATGTTAGCGTCGATTGCGCCTTCGGCGCCGGCTGGATCAGCAAGAAAGGTGTCTATCGCGCTCAGGATGCGAGATGAGGCGCTTTCTGAAACTCGCGCTGGACGGGAGGAGTCAGGCTCAGACATCAGGAAACTTAGACCGGGTTCTGAAATACGAAAATAACCATTTCACTGAGAGAGCCGTGGCCAAAGTCTAACACCCTCACCCGCCCTGTTTTTAGCGCACCGTCTGTTCCACCAAATCGGCCAGACGCTCCGCCGCGTCTGGCTGGGCGACGCCGTGGGCCGCTTTGGCCATCGCGGTAAGCCGTGCGGGCGAGGACAGCAGGTGCAGGAGCGCTGCGGTCAGGTTCTCGGCGGTGAAGTTGCGCTCGGTGATGGCGAGCGCGGCGTCGACATCGGTCAGGAGCTTGGCGTTGTAGCGCTGGTGGTCGTCGGCGGCGATGGCGAGGGGGACGAGGATCGAGGGGCGTCCCGCCGTCGCCAGCTCGCAGACCGTGGAGGCGCCGGCCCGGCCGATCACGAGGTGGGCGCCGGTCAGCCGCGCCGCCATGTTGCGGAAGAAAGGCGAAACCTCGGCGTCGACGCCGGCGCGCCGATAGGTCTCGCGCGCGAACTCCAGCGACTCCATGCGGGTTTGTTGCTCGACCCGAAGACGCAGGCGGATATCTTCCGGCAGGGCGGCGATGGCGGCGGGGGTGATCTCCGACAGCAGCCGCGCGCCCTGGCTGCCGCCGGTGACCAGGATACGCACAGCGGTGGTCGGGTCGGGATAGGGCTGGCTGTAGAGGGCGCCGATCTCGGCGCGGACGGGGTTGCCGACCACGATGGGGCGCAGGTTCGCGGGCGCCTTATTCAGGGTGGGGAAGGCGCAGGCGACCAGATCGACGCCCCGGCACAGTTTGCGGTTCACCCGCCCCAACACCGCATTCTGCTCATGGATCACGCGGGGCACGCGGCGCCGTTTGGCCGCCAACAGCGCGGGTAGGGACGGATAGCCGCCAAAGCCCACCACCACATCGGGCTTGAGACGCTTAAACGCCCTGATCGCCTTACGCCGGCCGGCCAGAATGCGAAAAATCCCGCCCAGCGCCTTGATGGGGTGACGCAACGAGAGGGTGGCCGCGTCCAGCGCGAGTTTTTCCTCGGCCGGAAAGTCCTTGGCGTATTCGTCGCCCCGGGCGTCGGTAGCGAGCACCACGCGCCAGCCTCGAGCGCCCAGCGCGCGGGCCAACGCTTCTGCGGGGAACATGTGACCGCCGGTGCCGCCCGCCGCGATCACGGCCAAGCGTTGGGGCTGTACTTTTGACAGATCTTGTTGGCGCGCGGGTTGAAGCACTGGGGCCTCAGCGCTCGGCCCAGTCGACGCGAGTCGGGGACGCGGTGTCTTCGCCATAGGTGTAGGCGGCCGGACGTCGGCGGGTCAGCGCCAGGGCCATGCCGAGCGTCAAGCCCATGGCCAGCATGGAGGAGCCGCCGTAGGAGATGAAAGGCAGGGTCATGCCCTTTGTCGGGATCACGTTCAAATTCACCGCCACATTGATCAGGGCCTGCTGTCCCACAAGAACGAACAAACCGCCGGACGCCACCTGTTCGAAGGGATCGGTCAGCTTCATCGACTTGTACAGTCCCCGAATGACCAGAAAGGCGAACAGAGAGATCAGAAACAGCGAAAATATCAGTCCATACTCCTCCGCGGCGACGGAATAGATGAAGTCGGTGTGCAGGTCGGGCACATGGCGCTTCATCACGCCCTCGCCCGGCCCTCGCCCGAACAGCCCGCCAGCTCGAATGGCATCTGCGGCGGAGTCGACCTGGTGGGTGTCGGCGCCGTCGGGACTGAGAAACTTGTGGAAGCGGGCGGCGACGTGGCTGAAGGCGAAGTAGATCACGACGAAGCCGCCGCTCGCCACGGCGCCCAGGCCCACGATCCATCGTAACGGCACGCCGGCCATGAAGAAGGCGGCGCCGAACGCGATCGTAATCAGCACCGTCTGGCCCACGTCCGGCTGCAACAGCAGCAACAGCACCGCCAGGCCATAGAGCGCGAAGGCGATCGACACGCCGGGTACGCCGGTCCCCTTCCGTCCCTCGGCGAACATCCACGCAGCCAGGATGATCAGCGCCGGCTTCATGAACTCCGAGGGCTGCAGGGAAAAGCCGCCGAACTCCAACCACCGATCCGCGCCCTTGGCCGCATGACCCATCAAAGGCAGGGCCATCATGACCAGGATGGCGCCGCCATAGGTAAAGAAGGCCACCCGGCGGACGCCACGGGGGCTCAAGGTCGAGACCGTCAACAGAATGCCCGAGCCGACGGCGGCGTAGACGCACTGGCGCACGGCGAAATGGAAGGGGTCATGATAGCCGATCCGCGCCGCCGCCGCCGGGCTCGACGCGAACGACAGCATGACGCCCAGGCCGATCAGGGTGGCGACCGCGCCTAAAAGCAGGTGGTCCGTCGTCCACCACCATTGCCCAAGCCGCGTTCGATCCGTGCGGGCGAAGGCGTGTGTCTGAAGCGTCATCTACGCCGGTCTCGCTTCTGCGGGGCCGCCCCGAAAGGCCAACTGCCGGCCACCGTTAACGCAACCGGAAATTTCACTATGGCGATATAGGGTTAAGGGGATGTTGCAGCGACGCGCCGGGGGCGGGGGCTGCGGGGCGTTGTTCCGCCCGCAAAGGCCGCGCGGCGCCATAGCGCGACGCCGCGATAAAACTTACACGACTGTCATCTATGGTATAATATACGCAATGAATGTGCAGGGGGCAGGTGTTGAGCGACGTCGGTCAGGTCCAGGGGGTGATGCGCTGGGACACCGGCCCTGAGATGTCCGACGAGATTTATCCGAGGCTGCGCGCGGAGCCGCTCTATTCCCAAGCCGTGCGGCGGTTTGCGGCCAATATGCTTGCCGCGGGCGACGCCGATCTGGCGCTCGACGGTATTTTGAAGGACGCGGGCCGCAATGTGGCGGCGCTCTGCGCGGTTTATCTGCACGTTTCCGGAGGCCTGACCCTGCCTCGGCTGAAGAGTCTGTGCGTAGGCTTTGGCCTCACCAGTCCGGGGCGAGCGCGCGCCTTACTGCTATATCTGCGATACCTGGGCTATGTGAGCGCACCCGAGGCCCGCGCGAAGGGCGAGCTGGCCGTCTATCCGGCTGCGCCGAAGCTCCTTGTGACGTGGCGCGAGCATCTGCGCGCCGTTCTGGACGCCGTCGCCGTCATCGAACCTCAGATTACAGAGTTGATCGATCTGTTCGAGACGCCCGGCGTGTTCGAAACCTATGCCGCGGTGCTGGCCGAAGAGTTTTTAGCCACTGTGCCTCATTTCGAGACGAACACGCCCTATTTCCGCCTCTTCATGCATCGCCACGCGGGCATCCAGATCGTGCATTTCCTGCTCGCCCATGCGGCCGACGAGGCCTTTCCGCCGAGAGAGCCCATCGCCGTATCTTTATCCGCTTTGGCGCAGCGGTTCGGCGTGTCGCGAAGCCATGTGCGCCGCCTGATCGAGGCTGCGGAACGCGATGGCTTGATCCAAAGGTGTAACGATGGCGCCGTCCTGTGGACGCCGGCAGGTCGCGCGGCTTTGGACAACGTCTTTGCGAGTCAGATGGCCCGCTTCCTGGCGAGCGCCGCGCGCACCATGGCCTTACGCCCCGATCTTTTCGGACCCCTCGCCGACGCGGGCGCTCAGCAGAGGGCTGCGGGATAGATCGCTTTCGGCCTGGTGGGCGATGTTTTTTGAGCCAGCCCGACCTTGGTCAAAAATGTTCAGGTGTGGCCGTATTTGGCCGCTGCTAGCGTCCGCGCCTTCTAAGAGGGAGCTGATGAACATGACCGATCAATTGAAGCGCAGGGTCGCGGCGAGCGTGCTGGCGGGCCTGATGGGTTTGAGTATTTCCACGGCGGCGATGGCGTTCGACAGCCCGTTTGCGGGAACCTGGACCATGGACATGGCCAAGAGCAAGGTCACGGGCGACACCTTCAGCTATACGAAGACCGCGACAGGCTACGCCTATTCGGACGGCGGGCCTGGCGACTTTGATTTTGCTTTGGACGGTAAGGAATACCCGACTGTTCCATCCTATTCCGTGGCCTGCACCGAGACGACGCCGACCAGCATGGCTTGCGTGTACAAGGCGTCGGGCAAGATCGTATCCAGCGCCAGCCGCGCCCTGTCGGTGGATGGAAGCCGGCTGAACGTTGATTATTCCCGCTATCGCGCCGACGGTACGACCACCCATGAAGAGGACGTCTATGAGCGCGTCTCTGGCGGTCCGGGCTTTGCGGGGACGTGGAAAGATGTAAGCGCCAAGTTCACGCCAAGCGCGCGGATTATCACGACGCCGACTGCGACGACGTTTGAGATGACTTACCCACGCGGTAAGTTGAAGATCGCAGGCGCGACCGACGGCACCCCAAGCCCCGCGACCGGGCCGACGGTTCCCCCGGGCGCCACCTCGACGGTCCTCGCGACCAGCCCTACCACCTGGACCTATACGAACATGCTCCAGGGCAAGGTCTATGCCAAGGGCGTGATGAGCGTCTCGGCCGACGGCAAGACCCTCACCGACACCTCCTGGATTCCGGGCAAGGAGTCGGAGAAGGAAGTCGAGGTCTACACCAAGTCGTAAAGCACGATCTTCGCCGATTGGGGTGTTCCGATCCGGTGGGAGGCTGCCGGATCGGAAATGCCTACGCAGCGACGAGCCTATTTCGGATACTCAATTTCGTAGTAGAAGTCGTCGGAAACAAAGGTGCGGTATTTTTCGTAACCAGCGACGGCCTTGGCGTCGGCGTCCTTGCTTAACGCGGCTTCACTTTCCTTCTCGATGGCTTGGTCGCGCGCCTTGTCGGGGTCTAAAACCGCCGTGTTCGGGTAGTGCTGGACAATTATGACGTTGGCGTCGCCGCCGCCTGAATTGAGCTTCACATTGAACGAGTACCAATCGATCACGCCATGCTTCTTGGCGATTTCCAGGCCTGGCACCATAGTCGCCTTAAGCCCAGTCAAATAGTCGTCGATGTGGTTGGGATCGACCTTAATCATCTGAACTTCCGCCACGCCCTTCTGAGGCGTGTAGTCCTTGTAGGGCTCCGCCGCCGCCACGCCGGCCACGCCTAAGGCCGCGCCCGCGACCATCATCATCAGTATCGATTTCATGTTTGTTCCCTTCAATGCCTGGCCTTGGCCGACGAGGAAACAGCCCCCCGCCTACACCTGCCAAACCGGCATAAAGGCGTTGGTGAGCACCCTGGGAACTGAACATTTTTGACCAAGCTCTTTGACTTGGTTTGGGATCGGTCCCGGCTAGGCCGCCAGCGTTCCCGGATGCGCGTCCCGGACTTTCGCGTGTCGGTTCGCGACCATACGCGCATGAAGTCGGTCTATCGCCTGGCTACCCGTACGGGTGCAAAGCCCAGGGACGATGGCATGGACGGCGCAGGCCAGGCTCGCCATGAAAAGCTCCACCGCAAAGGATAGGGCGACGCCTTGATGCTCCAGATAGGTCTCTCCGACCGACTCGGGATGCGATAGGAACAGCGATCGAATCATTTCCACCTCCGAGGCTATGGAGGCGAATAGTAGTTGCATTTATGGGAAAATGGCTCCCAAAAACGGACTGATTTTTCAGTCTCCGTGGGAGAAATTGAGTGGCTGTCGCCTCTTCGTTGGATACGTATGATGTGAAGCTGCTTGGCCTCCTGCAGGAGGACGCCACGCTGTCGATCAATGAGATGGCTGAGCGAATCAACCTGTCGCCAAATGCGTGCTGGAAACGCATCAAGCGGCTTGAGGCCGAGGGCTATGTCAAAAAACGGGTCGCCTTGCTGGACGCGCAAAAGCTTGGCGCCGGCGTTACCGTGTTTGTCTCGGTTCGCGCCGCCGAACACTCAGACCAATGGCTCAGCGATTTCGCCACGGCCGTCCGCAAACTGCCGGAGGTCGTCGAGTTCTACAGAATGAGCGGAGACACCGATTATCTGCTGAAACTTCAGGTCGCCGATATCGCCGCCTATGATGGGGTTTATCAGAAGCTTATCCGCAGCGTTCGACTGTCCGACGTCAGCTCGGCCTTCGCCATGGAGGAGATCAAGCATACGACATCCGTCCCGCTGCCGACGGGGCTCTCCGCCTAACTTTCAGATTTACAGCCGCGCCGCGATCACGGCGATCAGCAGGGCGGCGGGGACCAACAGGACCTGAGCCAACGGCGTGCCGGCGATCCGGGCGCCCGATAGCCACACCACCGCGCGCCGGAAGGCGGCTTCGCTGGTGCGGCCCTCCACAACGTCGTCGGTCATGATCGAGAGGTGCGGATCGATGAAGACGGATAGGAGAATTGTCGCGCCGCCGGTGATCACCGAGGACAGCGCGACGCAGTTGCAGGTCCATTGAGGACGCTCCTTTTCCTACCGTGTCACGACATCAGCCCGTGTCACGACAGCAGCCGGGCGTCGATCCCCTGGCCCTCAAGCAGTTTCACCACCTTCTTGTCGAACGAGAGGAAGGTGTCGGCGCCTAGCCATTGACCGTCGAAGGCGATCACGCCATCCGCGAAGTCGCCGCCCGCATCAAGTACCCTAAGGCCCGCCTCGACAGCTGGCCGGTTGACGACAACACGGCTCGCTTGAACCAGGCTCCGGATCGTGGAGGCGATCTCCTGTCGGGGCATGGCGTAGCCAGCGCCCAGCACCCAAGCCAATTCGCAAAGCGAATGAACGCTGATCGCGATTAGGCTTGCGCTTTCCATCGCCTCTAAGGCCGCGAGACTTTGCGCTTCATCGTCACCCATGACCAAACGCAGCAAGACATTCGTGTCTGCGGTAAAGTTCACTGCTCGTCTAATCCGGATAGACCCGCGGCGGCGCCCGCTTTCGCGATTTCATCATTGATCTCTTCTATCGACAGCTTGACGAGGGCGCCCTTACCCTTGAGCCGACCGTGCAAATCCCGCCACGAACCTCTTGGCTGATCTGCCTTCAGTTCAGCCCGGCCATCCGGCAGCAGATCGAGCGTGACCTTGCCGCCGGGCTGGATGCCCAGATGCTTCAGCACGTCCTTTCTGAACGTGACCTGGCCCCGAGCGGTGACGGTCAATGTGGGCATAATCAATCTCCAGTCGACGCCCAGAGTAATGCGATTACGCATTACTTCAAGGGGCCTACCCCGCCGCCTTCTTTCCCCCACGCTTCGTCGGCGCCTTCTCCGCGGTCAAGGCCGCCACCCTCGCACGGCGCCGGGTCTCGTGGCGGTCCAGTAGTTCGGCCAGGTATTTGCCGGTCCAGCTGGCGGGGTTCTTGGCCACCTGTTCGGGCGTGCCCTCGGCCACGATTTGGCCGCCGCCGTCGCCGCCTTCGGGGCCGAAGTCCAAGAGCCAGTCGGCGGTTTTGACGACGTCGAGGTTGTGCTCGATCACCACCACCGTATTGCAGTGGTCGACCAGCTCGTGCAGCACCTCCAGGAGCTTCTTGGTGTCTTCGAAGTGCAGGCCCGTGGTGGGCTCGTCCAGAATGTAGAGCGTGCGCCCGGTGGC
>Ga0116231_10007254_pt1 | contig 20460 bp, 11 predicted proteins | sample S1TSphgellanicum_2_FD_89695 | JGI IMG/M metagenome (GOLD analysis project Ga0116231, IMG submission 89695) | Host-associated microbial communities from peat moss isolated from Minnesota, USA - S1T2_Fd - Sphagnum magellanicum MG | ecosystem: Host-associated > Plants > Peat moss > Unclassified...
AAAATTCGATGTTGGTACATTTCATTCAATTGTTATTGCATGCACACAACTCACTTAAGTTTTGTTTTGAAGTAAAGTTGAACTCATGCCATTAGAATTTCCAAATAATTTTGAAGATATTTTGAAAAACATGATTCTTTTCCAAACATTACTAAATTGCATCATTTTACATCAATATTGGATGTTTTACATTTACAATTCACTATTCAACAAGGTTACCAAAAAAGATGTCCTTGAGTCTTTTTTTAAAAATCATCCTACTTATACATGTTTCATACTTGCTTTAGATGTACAACATTTGTGTTTAAATAATACAAATTTATGGGAAAAAGAAATTTGTACAATGACTAGTGCTAAATTGTGACCCAAAAAGTTTATGATGTTATAATTAATTCATCCAAGTGAGCAAATGGTTGTATTCCTTTTAATTGTTGTATTATTTTCACTACATGTTTCAAATGTTGGAAAAATGGGGGTATCATGTGTTTTTTCTTCTTGATCAAAACTAGAAGATTAAATAAATAGGCCTTTGAAATTAACCATGTTTCAAGTTTTTGTGAAGGTCAAAGGAACAACTCAATGTTCTCTCTTTCAACCAAGGCATTCATAATATAGATCCTTCTAAAATTAACCATGGATGACAAATGAAAAATAATGAAACTAGTGAGGAACAATTCGAATGCATTTTCCTCATTACAAGATCTATGAGATTAAAGAGCCAAAGATGGGGCCAAAATGACTCATTATTAGGTTGGGGTTGGTAGTTGGTAACAAAGCTTGCTTATCAAATGAGAGTCTAAGCAGGCTATATAAGAGACCACCAATTATAAAAAGTTTCAAAGAAAGAAAGAAAACATACATAGAAGGAAAGAAAGACCTTACACCTTGTAGAATGGTAGTCCAATGGAGAGCCTTGTTTAACAAATTGTTTCCATTTTTTTTTTCACTTCATTGTAAATGCTTGCACAAGTTCCTTTTTTTAGAATTTGATGTTCATTAAAATTCATACTAAGGCTTGGTTGCAATTTTTGTGTATTTCAATAAGACCTTTCCATTCATTCAACCTTGTTGATGGAATTTTTAAAAGATGGGAACAATTGACATTAGGAAAAGGGACCCCAATGGAACTAGGGTTCCTAAAGCTCACATTTCTTTTACTTTTCTGGTTGTTTTTAATTCTAATTGACCTTCCATTGAAGCTCTTATGATTTGCTAGGGCTACATGTTTGTTGTTTTGAATAACCCCTTTAAAAGGAAATCAACCATGGAAAAGAAATTGGCCAAGGCAAAATTAGCAATGGAAAAAAATCAACCATGCAAAAATACACAAATCACCCCTAGAAACAAAAACAAGTACATGAATGAAGGTCCAAGAAAATCATTGCTATAACAACCTCAAAATAGTGGTTCAAAGTTCAAAGGTGCAATGAAGATTTTTGGAGGCATAATTGTTCATAGAATTTTGAACTCATTAAGTTCTCATAAAAATCCTCATAGAGTGGTGTCTAAAGCTTTTTGAGCTCCAAAGCCTTCTTATCCAAGTAGTAATGAATCTTGGATTCTATCACTTCATCTTCTTGTAGTTGCTCAAGAGACAATCCTTTCTCCCCAAGATTGGTTGTGAGATTTGTATTAGCAATAGCTCCTAGAAAGAACTCTCCATTTGTTGTTATCCACAAATGATGATTTAGACATTAAATTATAGTTTTCATTCCAACATATTGGATAGAATCAAACCTTATAGGTTTTGAATGTATGAAAATCTATGTTCAATGTTCAATCCAACCAATTAGCTTTGCATTTAAGAAAATCAACCATATAAATAATTAGGCTTACAAAGAATCAACAATGGAAAAAGAAATCAGCCATAAACCATGGGAAAAAAAATCAGCAATGGAGGGAAAACCACAAATCAGCCCCATGAAAAAAACATTCATGAAAGTCTAGGAAAATTAGTGCAACAAAAACAATGAACAGTAAACATCAAAATAGATGTAAAATTCAAATTTAGGCTTGGTAGTAATTGCAATATATCATTAATAGAATCTTTCTATTCATTCAAAATTTATGCAAGAATTGAACTTTAGAGGATTGCATTTTTGAAGTTCCATATTCAATATTCAATCCAACCAAGGAAGAAATAAGAAATTGGCTTTATCTAGAAAAATCAGCCATAGAAAAAATCAACAACATACTTGATAAGCTCTTTTCCAACATTAGTGGCTATTGAAAATCCAACAAAGGTATGTAAAATGAAAATGCCAAACTAGAAAACACCATTATGAGAAAATGAAGTAATTTGCAATTGGCCTTACAACTGAGTTTTTGGGTTGTAATGACCATTTACAACTCATTGCAACTGAACAAATAACATGAGTTGCATGAGTTGCGTGAATTTTTTCTTTTTGAAATATTGATTTCCACCGTCCATTATCATTGTTCAATTTATATGGTTTCATATTGTGACACATGGTGTAGTCAAAAGTTGCCACTTGGCATATTAATTGAAATTTGAAAAATAAAATAAACTGAAATTATATTTAAATAGGTAAGTAGGTCAATACATAAACATAGGTAGGTAGGTAGGTTGGTAGGTCTTACCTAACTACCTATGTACGTAGGTAAAACTAAGTAGATATGACCTACCTACAAGGTTACATTACATATTTACCTACCAACCTAAGTAAGCGAATAGGTAGGAAGGTAGAAAGGTAGGTGAGCTAAAGAGTAGCCATGTAAATATTTTTATTTTACTTTATGTATTGTTTTTGGGGTTATGATTTTTTAAGTTCATCCCAAATTGACACAAGTGTTTTAATGTGAACACACACAAAAATACACCTTTTTCATTTAGTTTGTGAGATGAGATCCAAAAACAAAAAATATGGGTTAAATCTATTAATTGCACATTGATTGTTTATTGAATTGCAACTATAAAAAAAATTCCCAATTTTTTTGTGTATGTTTTTAATTTTGTAAATTGTACAAATAAATAGTTAACTACTTGATAATTTTATATGTGAATGAATTATCAATAATTAATTAAATTATTTGAGTTAATACATATAATTCAAATAATTAGTTAGTTATTTATTAGATAAATAAATTTATGAATTTAGATAAATAATATAGATTTTCAAAACTAATTATTTGGAATTAATTATTTGAAACAATGATATGAGCTAGTTATCTAAATTGATATTTGAATTCAAATAATTAGCTAATTAATGAATGTATATATATTTAGTTTCTAGATATTTAATTCAAATAATTAATTATTCAACTCAATTAAAAAATAAATTTCTGAATTCAATTGATTAATTAATATCAAATATTAAATATTAATTAATATGTAATAAATTAATAAATTATTGAAAAGTGAATTCAATTTGAAATATTGAAAATTAATATGAATGTTTTTAGTTATTAACTTATCAACAATTGAATAATACAAAATAGTGGAAAAATAATAATTTTATAATGGCAACATAGTGGCACAATTAGATGTATCGATGGGAATCATAGTTAATAATTAATTGCATTTGTCATATTTAATGTTTAGTGGAAATGTGTCCACATGGCATGATTGTATGTGTCAACACTACACACTAGTTGTAACATAATTGTTGATTGAATTTTACATTTACATTAATTTTAATGCCACATGTAATTAAAGTGTAACTTTTAAAAAAGTCACACAATTGAATATGTTTGTTTATATGATGCATACATTACATCATATAGGTGTCCCATTTGCAACTAAGTTGCAATTATAGTATAATTCCTTGATTTTCTAACATGACATTTTATTTCTTAATTGTCATATTTTCATGTTTTAGTTGTAGACTAATTGTATATTAGTTATTTTGGAGCTCTAGTTACAAAGCAATGTGGTTCTGATGGAGATGATTTTTCATAATGGACATAAGGTTACAAATTTGGAATGTAATTTGTTTTCACCAAGGTATTCAATTTGTGGGGGTTCGTACCAAATTCCACAATTGTTTTTTTCCATGCCAACTTCCCTTTGTTAAAAAAATTGGCAATGTGATACATTTTTGGATGTTTGATTAGGTAGATTTTCTTGATGTATAACATAACCCATGAGCCACCTTGTCATTTGAAATGGCATATCTACACACTTTTGATAATGCATGCTTGAAACAAAGAACTATGAAATGGTTTAGCCATGCCAAGGCCACCACATGACATAATTGAATTATAAGCCATCACACAATTTTGCAAATTAGACTTTTCATCTTTGACATATGCCATAATATTTTTTGCGACTAGAAATTTGTTAAGGTTTGTTTCAACTTCATAACTGTTGCAACCCTAGCCTTGGGTTTGCAACCAAGGCAAAGGCTTGCAAGGTTGCGGGTCAAGAGGCAAGCCTAGGAGTGAAAGAAGTGTGAGGGAATGAACCCTCGCACTCCCAAAAGAGCTTCCACTTTGGGAGTTGGAGTCGCAGTGGACTCTCGAATGTTCAGAGAGCGATTACAAGGATTAAAACCTAATGGCTCGAAGAGTTCTTTATACCATTGGAAATTTATTGAAACATAGATGTCTAAAATGGGCTCGCATGATCCATTTGGACATTTGAAACACAAGTTATGGTCAAAAGAAGGGCCGAGAGTCAAATTGGCAGTTTGACTCCTGACCACTAAAAGTCGAGAATCAACCCGATTTCCTTGTGTGCAAGTGACGTGCGACATACCTTTGAAAAGCTCTCGACGAGGGCTACAACTTTGTTAAGGACCTCATCTCAATTGGAGGTCTGCACACAAAGTTATGGGGCCCCAAAGTTGCAGGAGTCCCAACTTTGGCAATTTTGGGACTCCCACTTGGGAGTCCCGGGACAAAAAAGCCATTTGGATGTGCGTCTCATGGAGAGGCACAAAGTATACTATAAGGGGGAAGGTGGTGGCTTCCCCTAATTCCGGGCCGTGGTGAGTCTTGTGAGTCCAAGTTGCCCGTGGTGAATCCTAGCACCAAAAGTGCTCCAACTATGCATTAACCACCTTGTGTTGGTTTTGTGTAGGTCCGTGTGAGTAGTTGATGTTTGTCATTCTTCCTAGTCCCATCCCGGAGCTCCAGCATGCCTCTCTACCCCTTCAAAATGCGACGAGCCAAGGAACATGCCCCGATTCCTTGTTTTTCCATTGTTTTCAATTTGGACTCACATTTGAATCCATTAAGGAGCTTGGGGGTGCGTCAATTTTGCAAATTAGACTTTTCATCTTTGACATATGCCATAATATTTTTTGTGATTGGAAATTTGTCAAAATTTGTTTCAACTTCATAGCCATGGCAACACCATTAGTATCATTGGTCCCAAACAACCCAATAATGATGTGTTTTGGCTCCCAAATGTTGGAGAAGAAATTAACAACAATTACAAAAACACCATGGGTTCATTTTGACATCCAAAGGTTATATGTGCATGTGGGTAACAAACATTCAACCAAGGTTTTGTTCACTAATGCATTAAAAACTCATTTAATAAAAGCCTTTTACCTTGGGAAATTCACCTTCAAGCACAATCAAAGATTCAATCTATGGAAGCAAATAGATTCAACAATCCTTAATGAAAGAAAAATTTTGATCACAAATAACGTGATGCCCTCCAAAAACCCCTTTTACATCTTAGGGTTTTTTGGGAATGGATTTGAAGAAGGAAAACATTTGGAAATGGCAATTGGGCCAACATTTTTCCATTTAGTAACTCGTTCCTAATCAAGGAGATTTTGAAGATGAACATGTATTTCTTATATATACCTTTCAAATAAAACAACATGATCTTGTTCCACATGTTTATTCATGGTCGATGTGTCATTAACCTTATGATAAACCATGAAACAATTGTGGCATCTTGTGCATAAGGCCAAAATCTTGGGGCCAATTGTTTCATTATAATAAACAATGCAACTCATGACTTGCCTTTGTCCCAATTAACAAGTTGGTTGTTGTTCACCTTGAAGAAGGCCCAAGTGTATGAAGTTTTCAAGTGAGGCTTCTAAAGCTTCATTTGCTTCCTCAAATTCTCCAACAACACCTTTTGCATTACAAGGTCATCAACATCAACGTTGGATGGGGCCTCCCACTTTGAACTATTCACAATGTTATTGTCATTACACCCTTCCAAATGCCCAACAACACAAAATCCATTAGAGTTGGCTTACATGCTATGCTAATTTTTAAAATTGAAAACTCCATGGTAGTTGAAACAAAGAAATGGGGGACAATAGTGAAAGATAATCACAAGTAGAAGTGATTTGAGAGGGTGGACAAATGACAAACACATGTGGTGGTGGTAGGTGAAGTGAAATGCAAAGCACCTACAATTGCATAACACACTTTGAACACTCCTTGAACTTGTTAACATGAGAAGAAAGACAAACACAAATCACACAAGAAACAAAGAAACAATAGAAAAAAAAACACACAACACATTGGAAAGTTTTCTCACATTTGTTTGATGCCTTTGATGCACATGCCATCACCATACTTGAATAAAGCTTGAGTACATGAATAAATTTATAAATAAAAGTGGCAACTCTTGCCATTCCAAGGTTGCATTCAAGAAGCTCATGAAAAATTATGACATTGAGCATTGAAAGTTAAGTGATCCCATGTTTTCCATCACAAGAAAAGTAAAATTCAAGAACCTCAAAACAAAACCCAAAATTGGTTTTGCAAAGGTCGGTTTCTTTGAAAGAATCTAGGAAAAAACCATGTAGTTTTCATGTTCTACAAAGGTCAAATTTCAATGAAAGGACCTTCAAGTGATATTGCAACGGTTTTCAAATTTGTCATATGTTAAGTTTCTTTCAAAGAACCTTGGCCGTTTTCAGGTGCCATAGCAAAGGTGGACCTGAATTTAAAAAAAATCAGATTGTCAAGTTGGAGAAGTGGGCAAATATGGAGTTTTTGGAAATTGCCAGGTTATAGGCGAAAGTGAGGGTTTCATGAGATGGGAATGGGTGGTTATATGCCTATATATCCTATCTTAATACTGGCAAATAACTAGTTCCAAATTAAAGAACCACCCAACACTGGTCTAGGCCCATCTTAGGTGATGAAAACTGCCCCCATGTCACAACTTCCCTTCAAATTGAGAAGTCCAATGCCACACACCTCCTAAACCTCCAAGAAGTTGGATTTAGAGAGTCTAATGACCCTTGAGTGAGGGATTGACTTGAGTAATTACCTCTAGTTAAGTAGTAGCAAAATGGGCCATTTGTGGACCTGCTCACTTTCCAGGGGCGACAAGTTCTCAGGGGTGGGCTTGTATTACAATTTACAACCTCTGATCATAAAGCAAAAAACAATTATTTTCATTGCCAAATTTATGAGTAAATTTGAAAGGACATTCTCATCCTCTCCTGACCCTGGTATTATTGTCATTTAGGTTCAAACATAGGGTAAGACTAGTCAAAGATATGATAGCATGGAAGTGAGGCGCCACTGTAGAGTGCAGACAGAAACATTTGGCCAACTAATTGAGTGGAGCATTATTAAATAAAAGTGATGAACAGAGGAGGGAAAGAAAATCATCAACAAGCAGCCCTAATACGTGCAAACCGAAAGGCCCATAATGTGAGCCAAATGGGTGAGCTGCATTGATTGGTTCCATGTGATGGCATATGTAAGGACCATCTCCTCTCACTAACATGATAGCATACCATTGGACAAGAGCTCCCCAATTATATCAGGTATGTTGTTGCCTTTTAACATTTTCATACCTCCTTAAAATACATTTGTATGTTTTCCTGATCACTAGTTGGTTGAACCTCATAACCCACACTCTTTTGTGTCCCATTGTATGTGAGCTCCGTGCTCCCTACGAGCAGTTATGTCAAGCGCAATTGGCTTGAGCACATTGGTTCATGTGAATAGTCTGGACCCTCATTTTGAGTCCCAACTATTCACAGTAACCTGCATGCTCTCACCGGTTACCTGGTTCATTGTACTGTTCACTTTTTCATGTTTGTGGGTGGGGATGGGGGGATAATTCACACTACAGGTTGGATGTGGTACCTTCCGATAGAGGCCCAAATAGGGGGTGTGAGTGGAGATGTTAAACTACATGGCGTCATGGAGTTTAGGAGGAGTTCCGAGGGTATGTGCCACAGCCAGTGCCTGCCTGCCTGCCTGCATTTTCACAGCCTGCAGCATTCAGACTTTGTCCATGTTGTGTTGTCGTTCACAAGATTCTGTAGTGCACAGAAATGGACATAACAATTAATTTGGCCTATTTGGATCCAGAAATTGGGTCAGTCAGTGTGGATGCAGAAATTGGCTCAGATATTTATCAGGCAGTATTCATCAGGTAGCGGTGTCTTCTTCTTCCTCCTTTAAGTCAAATCCAAAATCAAAGATATGATCTAAGTAGCTCATACACAACCAGTAAGTATACAGTGTATGCACGATTAGCATACTGATTAGTTGCTTCTATCAGGCAGTATTGATCAGGTCGCAGCGCCCATTTCTTCCTCCTTTAAGTCAAATCCAAAATCAAAGATATGATCTAAGTAGCACATACACAACAAGTAAGTATACAGTGTATGCACGATTAGCATACTGATTAGTTGCTTTTATTGGGCAGTATTTGTCAGGTAGCAGCGCCCACTTCTTCCTCCTTTAAGTCAAATCCAAAATCAAAGATATGATCTAAGTAGCTCATACACAACCAGTAAGTATACAGTATCTGCACTATTAGCATACTGATTAGTTGCCTTGATCGGGCAGTATTGATCAGGTAGCAGTGCCCACTTCTTCCTCCTTTAAGTCAAATCCAAACTCAAAGATATGATCTAAGTAGCTCATACGCAACCAGTAAGTATACAGTATCCGCACAATTAGCATACTGATTAGTTGCTAATATAGTCTCACACTGCGGGATCAACAAGTAGGTAGCCTAATAAGACTTTGGGTTATGAGTGCAAGGACTCTGTGCACAGAATATTTGTGTGGGTATTGTGCCAGGTCTGCCACAGGAGTATAACAAGTTAAGAAAAATAAAATTCTGCAGGCTCTACCAGCATTTCCTAGCATGCTTAAAGTTGGCAAGAACAAATTGGCAAGCTGTGTGCGTGTACAAGGATTATGTGTAGTGTAAAGGAAGAGCAGATCCCTTGTGGTCTGCCCTCATGTACATGGTGAGAAATTTTGGTATTTGTATTATATTCCAGAAATTATGCCTCCTCCTCTGAAGGAGAACTCATGGGTCTGGCTTATGTACTACTGAAGGGGCAGGCCATGGCAGACCGGCAAGCCAGGCTCTGGGTGACATACCCCTTGGGTTGGGCGCACCTGGTGGAATCTGCAAAGCCCTGCCCTGCCTGCTCCGTAACATAAAAAGGAAGAAGCAATGTGATGGGAGAACGAGGAGAACAACAGAATCAGCAGGCAGGGCCAATTCTGCCATCCAAGGAGAGTGGCAAGTGACAGATTATACGGCCATTGAGGCCTTTTACCCTGTAACAACAAATGTCAAGGCATATCTCCAATTGTAATTTGCACAACACAAATTCATGAAGACACAACAAATTTTTTAAAAAGGGGGAAGATGTAGTTTGCCCACTAAGCATGGTCATCCGTCAATCTATTGGCTATAGGACTACTGCCTTCCTTCAGAAGTGGTCATTTCCTAACCTTCTAAAGGAGGCCAAAACAATTGTCCAATCCTCCCCAAAGTTTGATGTTACGTAACATACTTTACTATGACTATTTGTGATCAAAAAATTCATGCCATGACCCTTAGACATGTTTGTTACCAACATGGTGCCATAACAAAACCAATGTTGGCTGGGTATACCCTCTTTGGTAAGTAAGAATCATTGGTTCCAATCAATAAGAACTGAACTAGAACCAGATCTGATTTTTGGAACTGAAACAATAAAATGAGTAGGATTGAGAGTTAACTTGCATTTAATTGTGAGTTTCTGGTCTGGGTTAGTAAGAATCATACCATAATCAAATCTGATTCTCAGAACCGAAACTACTACCAATTTTTTGTCTTGAAGAACCAGACCTGGAATCGTAGTTCCATTTATCTGTAGGATTTGGAACTGAGATAATTCTAATTTATTTTTTAGAACCGGAACAAGAGGTTCTTTTCAAAAGTATAGAACAGCCCAAAATTGGTCCAAACCAATGTTGGGCAGGTATGCACTTTCAGAGATAACCTCAGGACATGGCCTAAAAGAAAATTGTAACATGTAAAGCTCAGCAGGCATGGACATGAAACGTATTTTCTTTTTATATCTGGGCATGTGTAACATTCCATTTGATACCCTGCGGACAAGGACTTGAGCATGTGCATGACAAGCATAATCAAAATTCACATTGTTTTTCATGCAAAAACACATTAAAAAACAATGTGCTTGTGACATTGTTATCACAAACATTGTGCCAACGTCTTTGGGACAAGAAAAGTTGTTAAATTGTCTCACCCAACATTGAATGTCCATGATGTCTCCAAACTTTCACAACTCCTCCTCCATCTTCAGAGACCTAAAACTCTAAAAATTCTATGCACCCTAATAATCTTCATGCCATGTCCATGTTAAGAAAAACAATAAAGCTGCTTGGCAGACTTCAAAGAATTGAGGCTTGTCTGTGCAAGGGCCTCACCTGTGTATGAACGAGGACATACGTGCCTATGTACGTCTATTTTAATTTATTTTCAATGACTACCTGTCAATCTGGGTACCACATATTACCTTGATAGATGCCCTTGTACATACCAGCCCAAAATCCACATACCCATCCAACATAGGTCCAAAGCATTCTTCATCACCATGGTGGACAAGGTGCATTTTGAGAGCATTCCTTCATTAATCATAAACCAATAGCAATACTTGTACACTCTTCCACTATCAATTGTGCAGACATTGGGTAGTATTTTGGGTATGGCCAATTTTCTTCCTCAAGACCCAAACATTAACCTGGTGTTTCTTAGTGTCCATAGGTTAATGTTTGGGTATTTTATGGTGTTTCATAGTGTCCCTGGTTAGCTTTGGGACAGGGATACAAAGGAAAACTTAGTGTTTCACGTCCAGACATCATCCATTGTGCATTGTGCTCTGATTCACTCGGGCCTCGTTTCTAGACCCTGTCCTCCACCTTCTAGAGCCCCATGCTAACATTGAAAGATGCAAACAAAGGCCATCCAAATCCGTCAATAATTGAAAGATGCAAAGACCATCACAATCAGTCAATAATTGTTGAAAGAGTTGCATAGTAGTAGAAAACACCTCCTTTTTTGAATGATCAAAATTCAATTGTCCAGATGCCACCCTGCTTTGTACTAGCAACTAATCTTACACTCATGTTTTTCTTCTAGGAGAAGAAATCTCCCCTTCAAGAAAAAAAGCTTTCAAACCCCATTATACATTTTGTACCAATTAGTTGAAGATGAATTGAACCCAGTGTGTTTTTTTTGGGTTCAATTTGTGATGTTGCCACATTGGCAATCATCTACAAGGATATCTAGCCATGTTTGGCTAATTTATTTTTAAAAGTTTATATCTTGGCTACTTGCTTGAACAATGTGTAAAAACGTGGCAAATTTAAAGAAATTCTTATCAAATTTTGGAAATTAGAAAAATAATATTCAACAAAATATTTTATAAAAAAATTGCCACAACAAAAAATAAAAATGATTCAACCTCCAACTTGTAGGCCAAATGCTTCAAAATCCCTAAAAGGCTAGCCATCACACATAATACATAGTGTTTGATAACAACACCAAAGCTCTTTAATTATGTTAATATGTTAATGGATATGGTATAGAATATAGGCGTATGTTGTGTGGGTATTTGGTTTTGTTAATGACCCTAGGTTCCAATTTTCCAAAAGATTAGAATCAAAGAACCACCACTTGCAAGTTTTTGACAAAAAATTCAAAAATTTAAAAACATTGGTTTCATATATTGCAAAACTCAAATAACCTATGTGTGTGTGGAGAAGAATTGGCAAAATATATCTTTTGATTTTATTTATGGGAGGATCTCTATTTTAAGAAGGGACAAAGTAAGCAATAAAAATAATATGATGCAATGACAAGTATAATAAACTTTTGAAAAAGAGGGCACACATATATTTAAACATGAACCAACTTAATTTGAATAACAAATCAAGGGTTGAGAAAAGAAAAATGAAAAGGAAGGCAAGAGGATCAAAACCACATTCGTAAGCTAACAATTTCTCTAGATATGCCAACTTATAAGAAGAAGCAAATAAAAAAGAAACACCAATTGAAATCAAGGAAAGTAGCAAACTTATTACTAAATAGATACAAATAGGTGCAAATTCCATAAATCAAGAACAATTTTTGTCTTAGGAAAATAGTTCCATTGGTAGAACAATGGTATCCAAAACCACATGTTAAGTGTTTAAATCTCTTTTCTCCTCATTGCATCAAATTTTGGTGGAGGTAGCAATTTCAAAGGAATTCTTTTGGGGCGATGATAATTATATATTAAAATGGTTTATCTAACATTTTAAAAGTAATGGTTATGAAATTTTAAAACTACACTAATAACTTCTAAGGTTTGGTCCATGTTAGAAATTCTAGTTTAGTCACCCAATTAAGTTTTAATTGAATTATTGTTAAATTGGTTTAAGGTTTAATACACCCATGCTTGTTTTCACAAAATTGTATTTTATTTTGTTTTAACTTTAACTAGTTCAAAAGTGTTCATGAGGTTTGAGTATTTCATGTTTGAGATATAATCCCAAGTTGAAATATCAAATACAAACATTTGTTGTTGCAGGTTTTATGTGTGCCATAATGAAAAAGCTACAACAAGTTTATTGTGACACATGGTTTTGTGTGTATTTCATTTGTGTTTTGGGCTTGGATTCATGCTATTTGCAAGTGAGTAAATATTTTGAATGAAAAGAAGTTTAATATAGTTGTATTGTGTTATGGCTAAATTTAATTTGTTCAAACATTGGTTTTTGTTTTGGTCATGTTTTGCATAAGATTGTTGTCAACTAATGGTGATTATTATCACAAGGCAAAACAATTAGAGGTTAATTTTGGAATGGAAATGTTTTTGGTGGTACAATTAGTAATACTTTCATTGTAGAATAATCAAAAAATTAATTTAAAAATAGAATTCCAATTTTAAAAACTATTTAGGTTAAAGAGCAAATTTCCTATTTTAATTAATTTAATGGGCATCCTAATGATTATTTAATTACTAGTGGTAGGTAATTACTTGTCATTCCCTAATTATTAGAGGATGAAACTCCTTGGGTAGCTAGTTTTTAAGGATAAGGTGATTGGCATGAATTTGCCAATCAACTAAGATATGTGATGAAGATTTGGATAAAGGTTTAAAATGTAACAAGGGATGAGGTGTGTGTGGTTCTTGGGTCGGACCTTATGGAATCCTTCTTCTACGCCTCGACCTTTTTTCATGTTGATTTTTTTCAAATTTTCTTTTCATTATTTTTTGATGTACATTGTTCCTTGTGAGGTTTGAACAAGATACAAGAAACTAAAGGAGGAAGAAGATTGCATTTGTGTGAAGAAGCAATGGAATGGAAATGGAAGGTTGTGTCACATCTTTTTTTGTTATTTGGTTGTGTTTTAATTTCTTGGATGCAATGAAAGTAATTAATATTAGTTTGATATAAAATATTGTAACTTTCAATTTAGTTAAGTTTTCTTTTCTTCTTTCATTTCTTAAAATGTTTGTTGGAAATCAATCACTTGTTGGTAGTTATAATAAGAAAATAATTGCCTAATAATTATAATAAGAAAATAATTACAGTAGTGAACAACCAATGGAAGGTAGCATCTATAAGAATAAAGGCAACAAATTGGGATGGATATATTTTTACAAAGGATGTTGGGCAATCCTTTCATGCATGTTTTCCCATGTTTTATTGTTTTTTTTTCTTAACAACCTTCCCTTGAAATGGGATTTTGGATGTTGGGTTTATAGTCTTACAAATGTGTTAAAAAACGTTTTGTGTAATTATGTTTTGTGAAGTGTGTATTCTAGTTTGTTTTTGAGTTTACAATTAATAAGGAAAATTATCAAAAAATGAAAATAAAAAGGAGGTCCAAATTGGACCTTTTCTCGCCTTTTATTAAAAGCTTTTGAGGTTTACTTTTTTTGAATTTTTCCAACATTTTATCCATTTAAAGAACATTTCATCCTTAATTGGATGTTTTAAAATTTCATACATTCATTTTTCATTCAACTAGCAGGCAAACATGGGTTAGTGATCATACACAATATTTTTTAAAGATTTTAAAATTCAAGCCATGTGACCAAACATGTCATCACATTGTGCCATGGCATTTCACATGACAACATAAAATGATGTGAGGTATGTGAAGTGACGAAAGGGGGAAAACAACCATTAGGGAGGGGAGGGGAGTTCATATCCCCACATATGTGTTAAATTGTAGAGATTTTTGTGTCATTGAGTTTCTAGAAAAGAGGCTTATGCACATTGGAGATTTCAATCCATTTGGAGACAAACAATTCTAGAGGTTGTTTCATAGGTGGTTTGTGTAAAATCAATTTTGTTAGATTTTTGATAACTTGGTGCTTGTGTTTAACAAGCACCCATTCTTGTAACCCACATGTGGTGGAGTGCCAAACCATCAACCATGTGGAGTGTTATGTTATCAATTTTTGAATTTGTCATAATTTCTAAACGAGGGTAACCAAAAGTGGGAATTCATGTTATATGAAAAGTTTATTCACACTTTGTATAGTTTAAGGTCATGCATGTGGTTCATTATTATTGTTTAAATATTGTTCATACATTGTCATAAGGTACGGAATGTGGGGAAACATGTGGCTTGTCTAATAGTCCAATGGGGTGTACAACTTGTGGATTGATCATTTTTCATACTTGTGCACATTGTCATGCAAGATCAGTGGTGTGAAAGGTTACATGTTTTTTTTCACTTAAGCAATTAATTTAATTAATAGTTGAAAGGGGAAAATGTTATTATCCAATTTGTTTTTGCATTGTAGGTTCACTTAACTTCATGCACATAAATCCCAATAGTAAGTTTGAATATTTAATTGGGGGTTTAGGTTGTAACCTTTTATTGGTGTGTTGTGAATTACACACGGAGGTGATAATTGGGCCAATTCAATTGTTTGGTTGTGATGGTGAGATCGGGTTGATTATATTATTAAGTAGTTACAAAAAATTTCACCATTGTTATGGGACATGGATGAACTCTATGGTACCACCAAAAAACATTATTAATATTTAAGGGCGATTGACACCATTGAACCCAATGATTTCAACAGAGAATTTGACAACTAATGTGATATGCAACAAATGCATAATCCACAATTATTCACATCATGACATAAAATGGGTTGTTCTAGCATTTGGAAAGTATGTTGCTGGACAATTCTCACAAGTTCAGACATGCCCATAGAACTTAAATTTAAGATTGGTAAGTGTAATGGTTGCCCAATTATGTTTTCATCGTTAGGGGTATTGTGGCCCCAAATGTTGCCATGACTTCAAATACAATTACGATAGTTCCAAGCAGTAATTTAGTTAATGGAAACAATAATGTTAATAACAAAACCATCGAAAGTGGTGGTTTTAGCCTTTCCATTAATGGGCAAGGTCCTATGTTAGCATTCAACCTTATATTGAAATTTTTCCAAGAGTTGTGAAAAAATTACCAAAAGGTTCAAATGGAAAAGCTATGAAATTTGTAAAAATTTCAACATAAATCACATGAAGGTTGTATTAACAAGAGAAAATTGTACAATGTTGGTTAAAACACCATGGGTGTTAGGAGATGGTAGTATCTCATTGGATGGCAATTATCATCAAATGGCAAAACAATCTTAAGAGATTTCTAAAGTGAAAGTGTTTTTTAATGGTAATACTATGAATACAACGAATTACTTTCTTGGGAGAAAATAATCAAAAATGAATTATGGGAGGAATTTTAATAAAAGTAATATTTTTTACTAGAAATAATATCCTAGCCTAGTTCACTTAGAAGGGCATCTTAGTAACTATTTAGTTACTAATGGTAAATATCCTACTTACCATTTTCTATTTACTAGGGGGTAAAGCCATTTAGGTTAATTAGTTTAAATGGATAAAGGATGGATGGATTTCCCTTAACTAGGATGTGTGGAAGGGATTAGAATAAGGAAATCTAGATAGATAACAAAATTTAGGCAGATAAGGATTCAACCTTTGTGTGGTAAATATGTTCCTTGGGTTCTTTATTTATCCTTTGAGGAGGAGGATTGTGCATATCATTCCTTTGTATGATTTTAGATTGGATGTGGTTATAAGAGTTCTTTAGGGGAAGAAGTGTGTGTGTGTGTGAGGAAAAAAGAAGAACATGGAAAAATATTGTACTTGGTGTTGTGTAATGGAAAATGGTTGAAGGTTGTCAAGTGCATTACTTCTTCTTGTTTGTATTGACCTCTAGGAAGGTAAGGAAAATAGTTCATTCTTAATTGATGTAGACTATTAGTTTTTTAATTTGTTTCTTATTTTTTTTTATAATGAAAATATTTTTTATACTTACTATTGGAGTAGAAAGTGCATTCTACTACAAGATGGTAAGTACCAAGATAGCAACCAAGAGGTAGACATGAAATTTGAGGTTTGTAGAGAAAGTGACGTTGATATGGATAGTAGGTAGTAATTACAAAGGGTCTGTAGGTGCTACAAATAGTAGGTGGCATGTATCGAAGGTCTATAGGCAGTTAGGGGTTTTCTTTCAAGTTTGTTGATGATGTTATGTGCATGACAATGGTTGTTGCATGACAGTAATTGCTACAAGATGGTAGTTGTAGCATGATTATAGGCAAATAAAAGATAGGTTTTACTTTCATGTTTTTATTCGACAACTTTTTTCCTTGACGGTAACTAAGTTGTCAAATTCCACAATTTAATAGGTTGTGATAGGCATATGTGTAAATGAATCACCATGACACAAATAGTCACATAAACATAGGCTATCCAATTTTGGTATGGGATTTTAAATAAGAAACTCAAAGGATAAGTGCAAGATGTTATGTTACTCTAGCCTACACATTTCACATTGGTGAGTGTGATTTAGTTGTTAGAATGCATCAAATTAAACATGCTGGAAAAACATGTGGTGATTCTCAAATTCAATAAGGATAACTTAAGGAATTTTTCAATGTTCTAATTTCAATAATCATGTGGTGAACCAAATAAAGCCACATTGCAAAAGACCAAAATGATTAAACTGGAACAAGGTGGTGCATTTTCATCATATTTCATTGAGTAGGGAGAGGAAAGGAAAAATGTTGGAAATGTGTTAGACCTTGTCAAAAAGAGGATTGCATTAATTCATCTTAAGTCATTACTTTCAACTTTAACCTCAACCAAATATCATGGTATTTGGTTAAATCCAACTTAAAGGGATCTTAGCCCTTAATAAGGGGGCGATTTAAGGGTGATGTGCCATTGATGATGATTTTATGTAATTTGGTTTGTGTGTGTGTTGGCAATAAATGCTATCGAGATTGATATGATAGTGTGCAACAATTGTCAAGAATGTTAATTTAACTATTTAGTTAAGTTTTAATTAGGTTAGAGCTAAGCTAAGTTAATGTAACTAATTGTGTTTTCGTTTGAAATTAATTGTGAAAAAGTTTGAACAATTTTGTGTTTATTTCATTTTGTGTTTTGGACTTGGATTCTTGTTGTTTGTAGATGAATAAATCTTTTGAGTTTGGAAATGATGTATCATCTAAAATGTTTTTATATTATTTGGTTTATGTGTGTGTATACAACAATAGTTGTGGTGCCAATATGGTTGTGCATGATATTCACATTTTGATATCCACACAACATTGGTACAAATTATGAAATTGTAAGGTTATGACATTTCCTATAGTATTGGATTTTCACATAGGTTGAAGATTGCACATTTTGAGTTTCATTCTTTGGATGATAAAGATGTCATACATAGAACATATGCATAAAACAACAATAAGCTTTCATAGTCCCCAAGTTAAGCCAATTGAAGTGAAAACTCAAGACTATATCATATATAAGTTAATAGTTGTCGAATTTGGAACCATGGTACACTCATGCAATTTTTGATAATGTGATTTAAAACCGATGAAATTTTGTTGGAGATAAAAAGTCGCATGTCTTAGAACTTGTTATGAAACCACCTATTGGAAACTGAAAATCTATCAATGCCTTCATTGTTACAATGATTTAAAATGGTAAATGAAACAACATGTTAGCCACCATTGAGCAGTTATCAAAAACAAGAACAAGCTCCCAAGGGTTATGTGGGTGGTTCATAGGGTTCATAACCATGGTTGTCAGAAAACCAAAAAACCAAATCCAAAATATAACCATGGGTCTCAAAACATTCAAAATTTTGCCCTGAATAAGTGCTCACCTGATGTGGAGACAAGGGGGTGCTTATTTTGGGTGAGGCCTTGGATGCTTATTTTGGGAATGCCTCCTCACTCATAACACATTTCTTGGCATAAGGTCTTTATGAGAGATTTTCTTTTTTTCCCTCTCTATAAGCATATTTAAAAACCCATATTTTATGGACGCCAAATTCTCCTCTTTAATAAGGTTTACCTTCAAAGAACACTACATAATTTCTAGGGGTGGAGGGAGGTGCCAAAACATTGAAGATGACAAACAAGAAGTATGATAATAAATGGGGTCATGAAAAGTTCCATGTCCCATGTGGCTCATCCTTAATGAGCACACACTAATGAAGTCTTCCCAATTTAGTCCAATGGGTCATTGAATTGGAAAGTCACGCAGCATTTGATGAAACGCCCTTCCCTTATTTTGTGTTGGAGGAAGGAGTTATTACCACTCTTAATGGGGGGAGTGAAGAGCCCTGCACCGTATAGTGGGTCCGCATTTAATTCTCCAGTTAAAAAAATTATGGTCACACATGGGTGTTCTTCTATTTGAAGAAGAAAACACTTTTGAAAAAAGAATATTAAAAAGTACATGAAGTTGCTGCAAATGTGTCAGTGGAATCTGGTGGTTTATGAACCCCCTTCGTCAGAGAAAAAACAAGACATGCTCCCTCAGGAGTCAGGAGCATACCAGTTCAATCCCAACAGGGAATGCTCCCCAAAGCAATCTGGGATCGGCAGGCAGAGCCTTCAAACCCCCTCCCCCCCCGTCCTCCCCCCCCCAACCGCCAACACTTTCCCTTCTCCCAAAGGGGTTTGGGGTAAGGAGGAAAAAATAAGAATGCCCTTTGCTAATAAAAGACCCAGGCTCCAGGGCTTCTAGAAAATTTACCCTAAGCTTTTTGGGCCTTTTCTCACCCATTTCCCTATGCATAGCCCAAAACTAAAATTTTCAAAAGTTACTAGCACTCTCCACAACCAGTAAAAAGTGACAACCTATATCAACTACATACCTAATAAACCAAAAGAAAAATAAAGAACATGGTTTGTTACTTGCATACTTGAACACCATGTTCCAAAAATTAAATAATAAAATTCTAAATGCACTCCATGCCCAAATTTAGTAGTAAAAAAAAAAAAACCTAATTATTTATTTTTCCTCACAATAACAATATTTAAAATCCCAGGTCATAGAAAAAATATTTTAAAAAATAAAATAAAAATAAAAACATTTTAGAAAATGAAGAACCGGACCTTCCATAAAAGTGGTTTAAGGGCTAGTTCCAATTATGGGTCGAAATTTAACCTGTGGCGGGTTCCTGGTTCTGGTTCAGGGTCCATTTCTGAGACCAGTGCTGGGTTATGGGTACCGGAGAACTGAACCCAAAACCACTAGTTCTCTCACGTGTGCCCGGGATAAAGAAGAACGGAACAACAGTGGTAAAAAACTAAATTACCAAAGCTCTCTTGGTCACTATTATTACAAGAACAACTTTTAGTTGGCAGTTATTGGCCCTGGGGAGGTGAAAGTAAGTTTTACTTCATTCATCCTTTTACTTCGCCTAGGCAATTTTTACTTTCAAAAGCAACAAAACCAGGAATGGATGAAATTATGAGAACCAGAGACGGAGTTTAGATTAGACAGTTGATGACAGTTGGTGGCAGTTACTGACTAGTCACAAGCGTCGGCGGCAGCAACAACAACTACGGTAAGGCTCTGGATAGGTAGGTACGTAGGGTACCCAACACTTGTTTTGGGGGCTTGGATTCCGCCAATTGTATAGAAACCAAAGCACTCAAGAAAAGGGGGGATACAAGGAACAAAATGGAAAGACCCATGTCCAAGAAGACAAAATTACCACCTAAGACAATCAACCACAATGGGAACATCAAGTTCCCAAACCCCCTCCTGTTCCCCCATAAGCATATCAAATAAGGAAAGGGAAGGACCTCCTATACCAAAAAAAAAAAAAAAAAAAAAAAAAAAATACAATAATAAAAAAACCCAAAAAGATTCGTAATTAATTAAAATATTGCTATTAACACAAACTAT
>Ga0116231_10007255_pt1 | contig 20458 bp, 16 predicted proteins | sample S1TSphgellanicum_2_FD_89695 | JGI IMG/M metagenome (GOLD analysis project Ga0116231, IMG submission 89695) | Host-associated microbial communities from peat moss isolated from Minnesota, USA - S1T2_Fd - Sphagnum magellanicum MG | ecosystem: Host-associated > Plants > Peat moss > Unclassified...
CCATAATAAGCACCTGGCATGCTCAATTATCCCACGTGTGGAAAAGCCCGAGATATGCTAATCTTGCAGGCCTAGATTCGCCAAAACAAAAGGATTGTGCGTCGTGCCGGGAATCTAGAAGTTTACACGGGCACTGTTTACTTGTTCGTTTGCTTGCTCGCCCGCCTTACTTACACCCTTAACAAACGAACAAGCGAGCAAGCAAGCAAGTAGTGTCCGAGCTTCCCTTCCCGGGTGGGTGTGTTATAGTTTGTCCTTTTTCTTATATTAGTTGCTCCATGCAAATGGGTGTGGCAGGCTTGAATGAGTGAATTTCTCGAGTAAAATAGAAAAGGAATGGTACGTACGTTAGATGGTGTTTCGGTTCGTACTTACCAAATTGCAACTGGATTTCCAGTTCTGTTAAGAGAGTTTGTTTGTGGGCTTTGCCAGATTTAGGTGATGTCCTTTTCCCAGACTGTTCGGAAAGAAAGAAAGAAAGGTATTGTTAAATTTTTTTTGAAAAAAAACAATTTGTTAACTTGCCGTAATAGTCTACTTCTGGGCCGATCTATCACTCAGGCCGTGGTAATGAGCAAGCGAGCGAGCTTACAATAGCTAGTTGCGGAACAACAATGATCACCTTTTGTTAGTTTTGGGACAAAAAAATCCGTAATTTTTTTTTTTTTCCTTACTTCAATGACCCATTTTGGGCAGCTCTCTTTTTTTTTATTTTTACCCAAGTGTAACCAAAAGCTCTACCAGGCTTGTCAAGGGGCAGCTTACTGACCATAACGGGCAGCTGCTTTCCCGTTCCATTACCAATCGGGGAAGGGCACAGCGGTCGGAGGGCATTCATATGTTTGAGGGCCTAAGAAATGAGGGCAGTTGACCATACGCTATCTCTGCCCTGCCCTGCCCTGCCCCAAAACACTGACCAAGATGCCTTATAAATAAAATTTTAAATAAATAAATAAGTAGAGTCATTTACATTTGGCAGTAATAATAATAATAATATTTTACAATTCAACAGTATATTAAATAATGAAATTAATGTCCTTTTAAATTTTTTGGCATGGTAGGAAGGTATTTTTCAAAAAAAAGAAAAATTCAAAAATAAATAAATTAATGCCTAACCAGGCTAGATACCATGGTATCTGCAAAATACAATGAAAATACTAGATCAGTGGTTAATGTAGTGTCTAAGGCCATTAGCAAGTGAACACATACACGCTCTACCCTGCCCGTCAATGTTTATTTTGCTGCCCTTTAAAAAAATATTATTACCCTACTGGACTGGTAAAAAGTTTCAGAGTTACTATTCTTACTCTACTTGGCTAGTATATATTTGAGGGAGGAGGAGGGCAAATGGGTTTGAAGCAAGTGAAAAGGAGGGTATATGGGCGGGTATATGGAGGGTATATGCCAAAAGTCATTAATATAACATTTTATTATGTGTTGTTTCCTTATTGTGCAAATGCATGCATTGTGCTTATGATGGGTTTCTTTAAATTATGGTGACTTAACTCTAAATATATTTGCTTTTGGCATTTTGTTTATGAGCATTACACTAATTATGTTGAACAAGAATTCTTCCATATCTTGGACCCGTTATAGATTTTACTACCATTTTGCCATTATAAGAATTTATTCTTAAGGCAGCCTATTTTTTGTTGCTTCATTATTATTTTTTGTTAATTTACATACCTTTACCCAAGGTGGATTTTCTTGGGAACTTATATACTTTTACCCAATTGATATATACTTAAAGTTTTACATGTACCCTTATTTGATTGATATATAAATATTGATATACTCAACCAACATTGGTTTATTGTATCAGATTGCAAACCTAATAACATCAAGTAAAACCAAATAAACAATAGATGAAAACATCAACATGTGTTTGGTTTGCTTTATGGTAATTTTTGTGTTTCAAATATGTTTGCATATTACATATTTACATATTATTTCACTAAACTTTCAAATTGAGCATGTGATACAACATTGGGGATATAGCTTCTCCCTTGAAAGTTTCTCAATTGGAGTTTGTAGGTGGGAATTATGAGTGCGCAAAATTATAAGACTCATAACTTAGCAAAATTGGAAAATTTTGAGATTCTTTCATGAGAGTTTCAAAAGAATTTGTCATTTTGATGCAATTTTCAATTACAACATATATTATAAGGATGAGAGAGGTGAGTTCCTCCCAAGTTTAGGTCATAGTCTAACTTGTGGGTTGGGTTGTTTATGGATAATTTGGCTCCAACTTGTACTAATTGCCCACTTTCCTAGTTTGTGCAAAACAATTTCACTTTGAATTCTTATTTGTGAATTCATCCTAACCCATTGAACAACAATTTTTGAGCTAGCATGCCTTTCCCTATGGGAGCTAGGCTGGACAAATCTTAAGGTGCATCAACTAGAATCTATAAACATTACATGGAGGAATTGAATTGAATTGAAGATGATGCAAACTAATGTCTATGAAATATTATGACGATGCAATCAAATGAATATAAAAGAAACATGAAAATTAGTTGTTTATTGGACATGAATGAAAAGTAAGAACATCAGAAAGATGAAAATAATTTTTAATGAATATGAAAAAGAATGTAACATTTATGTGTGAAGTGAAAGAAACCATCAATTTATTAGGAATTCCTTATAACTCACTAAGATTATCTACTAGTGGAGGGAAGAAAAAAATCACATTGTGTGGATTCATGATAATATCAAGACTATATACCATAATATAAGGGCAATTTCAACACATGTTTGTCAAATACTTAATTAAAATTGAAAATTCCATGTCTTAAAAAAAAAGTTTCTAAGTATTTTTAAATATTAAAAGAATTCCTTCACAAATTTTTTTTCTTTGAGAAAAATAATCTTTCAACATTATAGAAAATTTCAACATTTAAAAAATAATATAAGTAGTGTCAAAGTTGACAGGGTACTACAATATATATGATTTAAATGTATGAGACTTGTGATTCAATTGTTTGTTGTGTGGGTCCATATGATAATATTAAAGCTGAATGTATTTGTTTAAGATAAGTAAGAACTTTGGGGTACAAAATATCCAACGGTTTGTTAACACCTAATGAATTTATTGCCCTTCATTTTTTTTCAAGTTAAAAAAGGACTACTTTTTGAACCTTTTGTGTTGAGTTTTCTTGTCATCCAAATAGCCCATAAAAATATATTAACTTCAATTTTCAAATTGCCTTTTCGGTTCAAAAAAGTAATGTTATAATAGAAAGGTGGAAAAATTATGTGCACTCTTGTAGAGAAAATTTTCAATTTCATGGAGTCCCATGTTTGGAAAAATATGCACACAGGGGCACAAAAGTTGCAATTCATGTTGAGGTTGATGTGCACAAAACTTGATTTTCTCATTGATTTGAATGCCCATTGTTAAGGTATATCATGGGATTTGCAAAAAGTATGAGGGGACTATTGAGTGATATCATCTTGTCCATAGCACAATTGAACATCAAACAACATGAAAAGCCTTTGAAAGTGTTATGCTCAATAGATATGGCACATTTGATAATGTTGGATCTTTTGTCAAAAATTTGAAAAACAAATCATTGTATTTTGAGTCTGTTTATTTTTTCATGAATCATTGTTTTTTTCCCCAATTTCATGATGTAGTCAAGGTGATGATCATCCACAACCTAGCTACTTTTAACACATGTACATGAAATAATTGTCATAGTTTCATCTATTATGATGCAAACATACACATAATTTAAGTCTTGGGGAGGTCATTTCCATTTTATTTCAAATGGTGTGTAAAAAATTATAAGGTGCAACTTATTTGAATTTAAAAAAAAAAAAACTTAAATATAAATAAGGTGCTTATAATTCATTATGAAAATATACTTAAAATATATCATTATTTCATAGCATATTAAAAAATATTTTTTATATTTAAAAATGCTTCCTAAAATGTAAGAGGAGTGATGTCCCCAAGATTTGGGTTAATTGAGTTGTTTTCATTTTGTAGGAGGGTAGGGTTTCAGAGGGATGAACCAATTTCTTGCAATTGCTCCTTGCATTAATAGAGAGGGTTTTAGTGCATTTGAACATACTAACCATGAGTAAAAACCAAATGTAATAATAATAATAATAAATCAAAAGATAATCTTTCATGAGTAAAACCAAATTTACTAGTAATAAAAAGTTGCAAATAATCTTCCAAAACATGGCACCATGTGTGTCGATGACTATTTGTGGTCATCTTGAATCCTAATTGACAATGGTGCAAAATCCACTATCTTTATCTTTGAGAATGTTCTTTGTTCAAATTAAAAAAATGAAGATAAAATTCTTTCACCTTTTCTCCCATAGTTTGAAATAGGTGATTTTAGCATAGATATCCCTCACATATGTGTATGAGACAACCCAATTATTTCAAGTTAATGTCTATCGATAAAATGAAACTTGATGTTGGAACTATGTGCCTTGGTTATTTGAACATACCATTATAAACAAGTTGAGTTTCACGTCCACATTACCATAACCACGGCGCATAGTTCCAACGTTTCTCATGATTTTGGTCGAACTTGTCATAAAAAGGGCATAAACCATCACATACATGTGATGACACTTGTTTGACAAATATTTGGTGCTAAAACATTGATATATTAAAAGTGATGAATACAACAAATTAAAATTACACAAGATAAAAAATTAGAGGATGATTTCCATTCCTCAAGGTCGCACGCAACTTGTTCATCAAACTCTTGACCACTTAGTCCCTTATGACGAAGTCAGATTTCAACTCCAATAAGCTACTAATCTGCAAACCCATTGGAAAACAACAAAAAACACCAAGTGAATTAATTTACCTTATATGTAGTTGCATCAATTGTCTTCCTTCAATATATTGTTTTTTTTTCTTGGAGTTTTGGATCAACTCCAAAGACAGATAATCTTCAATTGGTTACACTCTAAACATGGTAACCCAAATGGTTTTTGGAAGGATCTGGAGGATTGTTTTGTGGTTACCATGTTTAGGGTGTAATGGTTGTTGGTGAAACCAACCAAGGGCTGAAAGAAACTTAAGGAGAAAGTGTTCAGACAGACATGAGGAAGAGTGTCAAACTTTGAAACTATGTTTACACCAAGTTGGGATGCATACACAAGTAATGTCCAGTTATTTAACTTTGTTGGTGACTTTGAATTACTTACCCAGAAAAAATGGTGCCAATTAGTGTTGATTGGCTATCTATAATCAAGTCTCCAACATGGAGATCTCTTCCGTCTTGCACTAATCTCAACCTACAATATTGGAGTTAGCTGTAAAGTCACCCTGTCTTTGGGCCCTAGTTTGACCCTCTAAACTCTAAACCCTTCTTCATCCCTAATGTGAGTGAGTGCCTGTAAAGTGAGTGAAATTGGGTACCATTTCATGAAAGTGGGCATCAGTTCAGAATATTCGTAGGATGTTATTCCGACGTTGCTTCATTCAACAAAGAATATATGATCAGAGGTCAAGGTGTAGGTAAGATAAATCCAAAATTGGGGGGTAAAACTCCCTTGAGGACCAATTTAGTGAGAAAACTAGTTTGGTCTCCTGTGTACTGTTTTCATCCTGACTTCTCGTTTGGTCCCCAATTTCAGTGAAACTGGGGAACAGTAGCTGTGTAGCTTGGGCAGTTTACAGATAACTCTAATGAGCTTAATATTTTTGCTTGTGGTGCACTCTCTTTTCTTCATTGGGTTGAGGGGAAGTGAAAGTTAAGAACTAAAAGAAACTTAACTGATTTGTACATTCTCTTTGCATTGACAACAATATTGTAGACAAGGTAGCTAGCCATCTACCTAGTTGAGGCACTCAACCAGGTTGATGACCTCCAACAGTCTGTAGTCAGGCAAAAAGTGACTAATACTGTACATAGTTGAGGGATGTTGCTTCTAGTCTTTAGCTAATATATGAGCTACTGACCTACCCTCTTGTCGGAGGTAAATAGGAACAGCCAGGCTACCAACCCGTATAGCTGCACTTCTCAGAGTCACTAAATGAATGCCATTTGAGCAAACTCAGAGCCAATAAATGAATGTCATGTCAGCAAACTTTTTCTCAAAAGCTCTTCTATAGAACTGTAGCAATCCTCTTCAATTGTAGCAATCTTCCTCCTCCTGTGCAGAAAAAAATGTTTGAACAAAAGTGACATTGCCAAGCACATGATCCACCTGCAACTCCCCTATGACAGGTTCAAAAGTCTTGCAGACACCATGGAAAAACAGGACTGCACAAGCACATCTGCAGTTGGCACTGACATTATTACAGCAAACCGTGCAATCAGTTAGTAGAAAAATATTTTTATATTAGTCCAAAACTGAGCTCACTTTGTGGCCTTGTTGTCTCAGTCTGTCCAAGAGTAACCAGACATACATCACAGCTAAACAAAAGGTACTACTATGGTGTGGGTTTGGTTTGCACAAAACTAATAGGTGCTCAAGGGTAGACAGGTAAGATGGATCCTTGTAGATGGGTTAAAATTCCAGAAAAGAAACAACTCTGGAGGACTAAAACCCTACCACAAAACCTGTTGCAACAAGCTACAAATCTGGCTACAAATGCCCACAGAAATAAGAGCTACAAATCTCAGCATTTTTTTGTGCCCACTATACTCCTGCCATCTTCTACTGCTCTCAGCTGTGTCTTCGCTTGTGGGATGGTGACGTAGACCGTGACCTTCTGTGCCTGTGTCCCAAACCCAGAAATTATTACCCACATTGAAGTGGTCAGTTTGCAGAATCCACAGGTTGGTATATTGTATGACAATGTTTTCTTTGCATGCTGCTTTAGGCAGATGGGTGATGCTAAGACAGTGATTAGTTCACTCAAGGTTCCCTCTAGTGCCAATAAGAACCTGCAATGCAGAACTTACCAACTGATACTGCACATGAGAGAAGATTCAGTAACTAAAGGTTATGTCAAAACATGGGTAATACAACATAGCAAGCAATCCTACACAAGGAAACCTGATGCATCAGGAACACATATTGACATTGAAGAAACAATAAATGCTGGAAAAGGGTGCAAGAAAGTGAGTGGCGCATCGTACCTATCCTTCTCACGAGAAGGAGAAGGGGAATGCCTGCGAGGAGATTGCATGTTATGTGGCACTGAGCGTGAATGAGAGCGCGAGGTTCGTCTAGTAATAAACACGTCATCATCATGCCTTGTCATGTAAGTCACATCAACAAAATACTCTCCCTTCCCCTATCTCACAGTTGAACCCTCATCATTAAGATATTTTTTCTTTGGCTGGAGCCATGACAGCTGCACAACATAAACTTGGAACCACAAGTTTTGCAGTTACACTAGTTCTAGACATTTGTTATGGTGACTGTTATGACTTGTGGGCTTTAATCATTAGTACAAAGCCACAGCCTGCCAGCACTAAGATTTTCAGCTTCCACCAGTGTCATCCTGATGGAGTTGTTGCCACACTGATTCAATGGGGCTGGTAAGGTTCTGGCACACTAGATCCATACCTGCAGAAAGAAGCTTCATGGTTCTACAGTGTTGTAGTGAGGATCTAAGAAAGACAATTGCAATGCCCATAAGAGTGGTAGCAAAAGTGGTAGCTTGGTTAGTTCATGTTGTAAACCAAAGCCGATGTACAGTTATGCAAGGAAGCACAAGCATCCTGTCTTGTGTCATGGAACTCCACAGAAGGAAGTCCAGCATGCCATGGCAAACCTGGACCAACCTTGCCATGGAACTATTTTGACTAAGAGCCAAATTGAGGCCACATACAAAATTAGGACCCAATGAACTGGTTTCTTTACTGGAAGAACCAGCAACTTGTTTCTAGAACCATGACAGATTCATTAAGTCAGCTGGATAATGGTACAGAGGACTTAAAAGTGTGACAACTGGGTAAGATTAGTGATCTTGAATCCAATGCAGCATTCCACACTGCAAGTATGAAACTAACATATTATTCTTGGAGAGTTCAGAGAGGGCCAGGTAATTGTAACACACCTTTGTCTGTATCTCACCGGACGTGGGGAGATACTTGAGCGCCTGGATCCTCGTCCTGACTGTTGCCTCCTGCAACACAAGGAAAGGCAGAACCTGATTAAATACAGAAGAATTTTCCATGGTTCACAGAAAGAATGGTCAGAAGATCCCACTAAACAATCCATTCAAGTTACCTTGAGACACACAGGGCAGCAGTTGCACAATTACAGCTTACCCTCTCTGTGGACTCCTGGTCTTCACAGGACTTGGACTGCTGCTATGGCTCCTAGATGTACTTCTGCTGTTGCTTTGATCTTGACTACTTGATGAAGGTGATCGTCTCCTACGGCTTCTCTTAGTCTCTCGCATCTCTTTGTGTTTTTCTTCAGTCCTCCGTTTGTATTTGTCACTGTCTGACTTCCGATGATCCCTATCAATACCATGCCCTCGTGATTGCCTTACCTTCTCGATATCTTTACTCTTTCGATCTGACTTTTCCTTGGCTGTTGCTTTCTCATTTTCTCTCACTCGTTCCTTGTTCCTAGCCTTGTCTTTCTCCCGCTTCTTCTGGTTCTTATGGTCCAGATCAACATCACCCTCTATCTCTCGTACTTTCCTCTGAACCTCCGAGTGCTCCCGAGGAGCACTCTCTCCCTTCTTGCCTTCATGTTTGCTTTTGTTGCCACCAACATTGGCACTCTCTACCTCCCCTTTCCTTGAAACTCCTTTTGTTTGGCCCTCCTTGCTGGCTCCAGTCAGTTGCTGATTCTCAACATCCACTTTCCTCAGCTCTTCACCCAGTAAATCATTAGGAACTTGGCAATGAGTAGATTTGTTTATTCGCATAGCTTCAACTGTAGTTGGTACATCCCACTCTAGAACTTCATCAGACTTGTTCAACACAGTATTCTGAGACTCCCTCTTCAGTTCTGTGCTCCTGCTCTCTGCAACTCCAGTTTTACTCTGTCCATCCTGTGCAGAGCCATCCCTTGCACCAAATTCATTGCCTCCTTGTTCCTCTGAGTGCACATTCTGTTTGAGGACCCTTCTTGAATCATTACTACTCCTTCTACTCTCTTCTTTTGACTTCCTTTCCTGTGCTAGGTCCTTCCACTGTCCCGACTGTTTCTCTTGCTCTGTTTCCATCGTGTTTGACCTTCCTGCCCCTCTTGCCCTCTCAACCCCAGCATTCTGAAGGTCAAATGTCTCCCTCTCTCCTGTTTTACTGCCAGATTTGTTGGGCTCATATTCATCATTCTCATTTGTCTGCTGGCTGCTACGCCCCCCATCTTCATCATCTGAAGCATAATTTGCAAGGCCAAGTACATTCACAGAAGGAACACCTGAGCTCAAGCTCTCACTGTCATCATCACTTCCACCTTGGGTCTGCCAAGGTCCCACCAGTACCCTAGTTGTCAATGCAGAGGGTGCAGCAGCTGCTACAGGGGAAGGAGATGACGATTTGTGATGTACTTCACCCACCACTGTTGCTTCAGCTGATGTCAACTTTTCACCTGGCTCTGCATGTGCAAGTGAGGTTGATGGAACAGATCATATGTATGAGATTGCAGAGAAAAACTCTCCAACAACACTTTCAAGATAACATGACAACAAAAGGTGCAGGAAAAACCTTATGAGTGGTGCAAGTCAGACCACCATGATCCGAAGAACAGCAGAGACGAGCTGCTATGACTACCCACTGACTTCATTAGCACCCAACAATGGGTGTTGAATGCAACAGACAAAAGGTACCTATGACTAACAGAGAACATCGCAAGGTATTGTTCCAGTAATTCCTTCACTTAAAAGCATGGATTCTTTTCAAAGAAAGGTTCAAAGAAAGGTAAGAGAGGTTCCAGCCAGACCTTCCAATGCCTGCTGTTCATCCTCATCCATTACTTCTTGGGCAATCTCATCAAATAAGTCATCAGTGACCTGTGATGCACCATAGACAATAGCTGAATTAAGACTCCAAACTCATCTGCACCAAGTGCTTTCACAAAACAGCATACTACAATATGCCCACTATCATATGCCCAGCATCCATTGCTCATTAGCATGTAGTTTCTGTTCTAGAGCATTTTGCCCTACAGAGAGTTTCAATGGGTTAGATGTCACTGGAATTTCTACCTTCATTAGAACTTCAGTGAGCACTCGCTTGATCTCTTGAATCATTGATGCAGTCCTTGTCACCTCCTCATCATCCTACACCCCATCACTTGTCCAAAGCATCACCTCAAAGACTTGAAATGGTTTATGCTGGATCCCTGTCCACAATACTTGCACATGCAGACATTATGGAGGTCCTGGAAGGAATTTCTTTACTCACCTCATCATCTTCGGTATCACTCAATTTTGGTGCATCACTTCTTGATCTTCCTGGAAACCCAAGCTCATCATCTCTTGTGGAAACTCCTACATCATCTCCATTGGCACGAACAGTCTCTTCAGACATGGTAGCTGAGCCAAGTGCAGCAGCAGCTGACTTTTTCTTCAACAACTCCTCCTTCAGCCATGAAGGTACTGATGCCTGTACACAACCATAGATCTGAACTTACCCTGGATCTTAAAGCAAGGGGCATACATGATACACAAGAAAGATATCTTCAGAAGTACCCAGATCTCTTTCATTCTTACAATTTACACCAATCTGAATAGAACCGAGACATGAACTGCTAATAAGCATATAAAGATTTCACATGTGCTCACATAACAGCAGCATATCAGAAAGTATGAAAAACAGAGGAAACCTAACCATAAGGCACAGAGAAACAAAACCAAAAACTGAGGAGTGGTCATACACATGTTCAGAGACCTTCAACAGCAACATGTACAGCATTGATCCACTACCATTTTGTCCCCATTCCCCACTGAGGTCAATATCAAAACATGGAAGAGAATGTTCAGACCTTCTTCACTCGCTCTGAGCCACTCATGTTGCCGTTGCCATTATACATGAACATAGAGAAGTCCATCCCTCCAGGAGGCCCAAGACCTGGATTTCCACCAAATCCACCAAGAGGAGGAGGCCCCCCTGACCAGAGACCTGGTCCATGAGGAGGTTGACCAAACATGTTTTGATTTTGAGAATGCTGCTGGGCATGCTGATGATGGCCATGGTGCAGGGCATCAAACTCAAACTGTTCATTGTCCACAACATAAGAAGTCAGGAGCAGAAAAAACAAAGCCACTCAACAGACAGTGAATGAGTTCTTGAAAACTCCAGACGTCGTGGTTTGCAAGATCTAGTTGGCAGTGGTATTTAAGATCTAGACAATGAGCTCTGCAAATCAACTCCATCTCATGTCAACCAAACTGACCTACTTATTGGTCCACTGTTGAGGCAAATTCTAGAGATGTACATATGCATGAAGCTACAACTCAAAATACAACCTTAACACAAGCATATGTATTAGCTTTTCTGCTGTTCTCTGAGCACACCTGGGGGGGTCCTTGTCCATTGCCACCAAGATGGCCTGTTGCCATGTTGGGTGGTGGAAATGGCATGCTAGGTCCACCAGGAGGGGGCCAGCCTTGTGAAGATGGAATTGCACCAGCCATGCCAGGTCCCTCCATGCCCATGTTTGAAATAAATGGTGGTGGTTGCTGCAGGGGATACTCTTGAAAGGGAGGCTGCTGGTATTCAAACTGTTGATGCTGGTGGAATTGATACAAAGGTGGAATGGATGAGTCCCCAAATCCAAATGTTGGAGGTGGTGGCATGTGTGATTGGGACTGTGATTGCTGCTGAAGTGGTGACAACTCTGGGGCTTGGATTGATGGTTGAGGGGGCAGGTGCACAAGGGGAGGAGGTGGGGGTGGACATGGCAATTGCTGTTGTTCTGTACCTGGCGGCCCTGTATACATATGAAAACCTCAAGTCCCTTTGAAATTCCTTAATTGAAACACAGCAAACTTATCTTTGCACCAACTCAAGAATCATTCATGGCAAGCACACACTACAAAGAAGGATTGAGGTTAGTTACTTATCTTACAACCTTGGCCAACACCATGGACAAGGAGAGGGAAGAAACACACTCAGCCTACCTGTGGAGGAAGAATCCTGATCATGATGTGATGAAATATCTTGTGAATAGCTGCTAGAAACAACCTGTGCAAGACTTTGAGGGAGTGTGGCCGATGTCGTTGGAACTGCAGTTGGCCCAAAGCTTGCGGTTGAGCTGGGTCCTTCCTCCCTAAAAAGTGAGGGTGTTTCCTGTTGGAACTGGGGTGGTGCCTCTTGATGATAGCTGTGCGATACCGTCCGTCCAAAGTTGTGAGGTGTATCATGGCCATAATACCCTGATGGGCCAGTCTCCTGCAGGGATGGTTGGTATGAAAATTGCTGCTGCAACTCAAGCTGCTGAGGAGGAGGATGTGGTGGCTGTTGTGAATAGTCCATATATGGTTGATCTGCAACCAGATTCGATTGTTCCTGTGTTTGTAACTGGGCTTGCTGATGAGCTTCTTGTGCTGCTTTGGTAGCAGCCCAAGCTCTTGCTTTTGCTTCCCAGTCTTCCTCTTGTGCAGGAGCAACATTACTATGACCTAAACAAATTTCTGAATCAGAGTTGCAAACAACTTCAAGGAACAAAACCCCAGCTCTAATAAAAACCAACAGAAAATGCAACAAATCAAGAACAAATCAAGGAACAACTGCATGATATATGATTATTGTATTCAAACCCGATCTAGATTAGGGTTGAAAGGAGAGAAAGATACCAGGATATGATTCCTGCTGCTGACTCCATCCATTACTTGCCACCCATCCCTGCCCACGATACAAACATGAAATCAACCTCAACAGATGCATTAGGTTAAGAATTACACACTCAAAACATAACACAAGGCCTTGGACTGACACAAATACACACAGAGAGCCATCCAAAGGTGCCTATACTCATCTAGACAATTTTTTGCATGTGAAATAGCTGCTACAACAACAAGGAGTCCTTGAGGCCTTGTTGGTGCAATATCAGTATCTTTGGCCTAAGATTCTGGAAAACATCATGCATAGGAGGGTTGCAAAATGAACCACTTCTGGAGGACTCATCTGTGCACACAATCTATCAGGTATTGGCTAAGTGTACAACATTGCTGAGAACTCAGATGTTGAGGAAAAGGAACAAGAAAAATAGCCCATGTACCCAAATTTATAGTCAAATCCTGTTATGTTTTCAAAGCATGAATGTGGAGGGTAGGTGGTGGTTTTCATGAGACATGAGAGATTTGCAATGGAAAATTGCCATCCCTCCCTCCTATTAGTACTACTACTCCTCCCTTCTGGCAAGGTTTTGCACTTTGCAATTGGAGATTCAACAGCACATTCAATCCAGCACAAAAACGTCTGCAAGCATCTTTGTCCTATCACCAAAATGCAAGAAGAGGAAGAAGAAGAAGCGAAGGTTGCACACTTACGTGCTCTTGCTGTTGTTGCGGAGGCAAGGGAAGAGGAGGCGGCGGTTGTTGTTGGTGTTGTTGATAAGGATTAGGAGGATGGGGATAGTAAGCATACTGCTGCTGGGCGTAGTAATCGGGTTGCGCGTCGTAAGGCATGTTGGGAGGCGGCTGCTGTTGCTGTTGCTGCTGCTGCTGCTGCCACTGCATCATCATCGGCGCATTGAATTGCTGCGGTGATGACGGAATTGAGAAGCGCGGGGGAGGAGGCGGCGGAGCTCCTCCTCCATGCGGCTGTTGCTGTTGCGGCAGCTCCATCGCTCCTGTTCTGTAAAGACCAGCACTGGCATCGTTGTCCATAGCTGCTGCTGCTGTCAGTAGTAGGCTTGGTCACAAGCAGCTCGTCATCGTCAAATTCAGGAATGCAATAGTAGTAACGAGAGGAAAGCGCTCGCAAAAGAACACGTTTGAAGACCCTCCTCACCAGCAACTTCCTTCCGCTCGTCTTCTTCTTCTTCTTCCCGGCGAACCCTAATCAGGTTGCAACCGACGACCGCGCAAATCCTAAGGTAAAAAGCTTGTTCACGGATCTGCCTTGCTTGGCTCACCAGTTATGAGAGATGCTGCTGCGTTTCCCTTTGAGGTAGAACAACGGTCCTCTTCTGAGCTTACCAAAGGCAGGATGAGACAGAAGAGATGGAGCTCATCATCAAACCCTAACCCTGTTTGTCAAGCTCATCCTGCTGCAATGCTGCTCCAAACCCCCATATCTCCACAGGTAAATATTACCCGGACAAAATTCAGTTGCGAGAAAGAGCTCCCCCACGACATATATGTTTCTGGGTGAGGAGGGGATAGTGCAACCTCTGGAACGCAATGTTGTTCCTAGACTGACTGCATCCGAATGAGGGATTTAGGGTTTGAATGACCTTGTACTGTTGTTTTCATCAGTATTACAAGAAGAATAAAAGACTTCCAAGGGAGTGGGAGAGATCACCTCAGGAGGACTACAGATGAAGGGATTTGAGACTTCAAGGGATGGGAGGTGATCAGCTGCGGATTTACACGAGAAGAATGAGACTTTAAGGGAAGTGGGAAGATCGCGTAATGTGGTACTACTCTCTGCTGATTGGGTATGTATGTCAATTGGATGGATTTCTACTTTGCCCCAAAGTTTGCCAGCAATGTAAGCAGGCTTTTGATTGCTTCTCTTGCTATGTTTTTTTTGATGTCTTGCCAACATTATGGGCCTGTGCTGCCAGGGTAGAAAGTGATTCAATATCGATCCATCCTCCTACTCGTGGACCCTTTGGAACCCATGTAAGGTTTTTTGGATTTTTGTTGTCTCTCAGGGGTGGGTTTAGTATGTATGTCACTTTCCCCTGTTTTGCAACTCAAATAGGTGTGTATGTTGGAGACAACAACATTCTCAAGATTAAGATTCCTCTTGTTTTGTGCAGTTCTGTTTTTCACTTTCTCCTCTGATGTACAGGATGCCCCTGCTGCAATTGTGGAGGAGTTGCACTCTGATGTACAGATAGTTGGGTGTTCAGGAGGCATCGGTGGCTAAGGATCTTAGTCTTTTAGATAGTATGCTCTGCAGGGATCCTTTGTGTAGGGTTTAAAAGGGTGAGATCATTACTGAAAAAAGGGTGTGTGAGGTGAGAGCTGAGCACAAGCCTGACTGATTTTGGTAATGCTCTTGCCTGTTTGCTTTACATGAGTGACATAAAAACCAATGCAACCTTCAGAACAGGGGGCTTTAAGTTTTTCATAAAGCCCACTGTGAAAACTGATTGCCCACTTGTGGGGCAGAGGAATAATTTACGCACTATAACATGCCCCTTCCAGTCACACTACAAATATTCTAGGAGGTTTTTATGCTGTAAGAGAAGTTGTCAGAACAGTATCAATGATCAGAATCCCTTGATGTTGACACAGACTGATTATGGAAACAGGTTATCCTTTAAGACTTGAGCTGTTTTTGACTTCAATGCTATTGTTGAGGATTAGCATGATTTTGACATGGTTCCATCTGGAAAGGGGCAAAACATAAGAGTGTTCAGTCTGCTCGCAAGTCTTTCAGGTGACTTCAGCGGGAGTGTACATAAAACTGCAAAGCATTTGCTAACATTAACTATAAAAGGACATTATGAATTCTCCTTTGTATTGCTTGCTGGCATTGTTTAAACGAGTCCATCAAAAGGAACAAGACTTGGAGGATATTATGAGTTCAGTTTGTATTGTCATGAATATGTTGCCATCTAGAAGTGTCTGTTCTGGCAGTGGTGTACCTGCAACTTGCTGGAGGACCATCATTGTTGTCTGAGAAGAGAGGGTGCTGAATTTATTCATGCTACATAGAACTCAAATACATGGATGCATATGGAGCCTTCATGGATTATTTTATTTATTTTTTCCTCTGTGGTCCAAAGGCAGGTCAGCTGGTTCTCTTTCGTAGTTGTGTGATGAATAGCACCAAGTACTAGGGTAGTAACAATGGAGGCTTTGATTTGTGGTGCAGTTCAAGGTTAACTAGCATAGGTGGCCAACCTGGGCACAATGAGCATCATTGATGGACTGATGGCTTTTACGAAGAGGGAAAATTGTGTGCTAGCTGGATTACCACAAAAATGAAAAATGTGTGAGATCTCAACTTGGGCTGTACAGTGCGCACAAGGTCAGCTTCTCAGCTGACATGAAATGCTCTTCTTAATTTGCTTGCAAAGCCTATACTAGGTTGTCAAATTGCAACCGAGTAGTTTGAGAGTGAAATCTCTGGAAGTAGATTGGAATATTCTCACTTTAAGTTGGAGGATACCATTTTTTTAGAAGGAAAAGGTATTCGTTTCATGTGCTGCTGGACAAGGACCCAGGCTGGTTCAGTTAGTAATAAGCAACAGGTGAACAAATACCTGGTCTTGTTTTTTGGTGTGGTTCTTGCCGTTTGCTCTCTCTCTCTCTCTCTCTCTCCCCCTTTCCTGCAGAGATGGTCATTGGATGTCATTTTGAAGGCCCACGAATTGTTTTTGTTTGTCCAGTTGACCTTTGCCTGCTGTTGTTACTGCTGGACTTGTGACAGAAAGTTAGTGTTTGACATCAACCTCCACCAGTGCTGGGAACTCAGTGAGGATGTTACGGTAGGTGGTCAATTCCACATAGATTTTCCATTGAAGGTATCTGATCATGTGTTGCTGTTGCTTGTGGAAGGTGTCTGAACATGTGTTGAGATTGCTGTTGAAGGTCTCTAAACACATGTTGCTGTTGCTTGAACCACTCCTCAGTTTTTGGTTTGGTTTTTTTGTTTTCTCTGTTCTTTAGGATTTTATTTTTTGCATACTTCCTGGTAATTCTGTTGTTATTGTCATCAGATCTGAGAGCTCTATAACTAGATTGCTGGTTCATCTGCTAATTGTATTCACATTTTTACTCACAACTGTAAGTGTGGAGTTGGTTCTCAGTACTTATGAAGATAAAGTGATGACCCTTGTAATATACCTCTTGTTCTTGTGGTGCTTGAGAAAACTCTTCTTGTGACTTTTCAATAGGATGACTCATGGTCCATTTTGCTGGTTTATCTATGTATTATACGGAAGGTACTTTGTTTGTTTTGTTTTTCAAGGTGAGATCTCCCAAACAATGTTGCCTCCCTCTGTGCTCTTGGTACGATTGGAAAGCCCTCAATGAGTAGGATTTTATGAAGGCAATTTCATATTTTTTACACTTTTTTAAGGTGTGGGAGATATTGGATTTTGAGTAGGTTTTCTCATAGGAAATTCAAATAAATTGGTTTTGGAAGGAAAAAGTTGGGTTACAAGTTTACACTTTGGCAAACAGTACATGCCACACTAGTAGTTTTGAAATCACAGTTTTGAGATCATATTTAGAGCTAGACTGGTTTTCTGGGAGGTTACGCCCACTTTACATTAGGAGTCAAGGCCAAGCTTGAACTCAAATCAAGCATCTCTTTAGGTGCAATCAATGAAATCAGCCCCAAGGGCTTTACAGTAGGAGTAAGTCTGAAAAATAAAACAATTTTTTTAATCTACCACTTCATGGCCCTGACTTGACCCAAGGCAGAAAAAGGATACTTATCAAGTTTGGAGGCCAATTTGCAGGCCAATTTGCAACCCTTAGGTCTAATGTTGCTGCAATAAAATATTGTTGTTTTGATGAAATCCACACTGTAGGATCAAAGGAAATCCTAAACCAAACCAGAACTTCTTTTTTTTCATTTTGTTTTTCTTCATTTCCTCTCCTCTTGTTGAGCTTTTGTGCTTGGTTGTGAGTGATGGAGGGAGTTTTTATTTTTTTAATTTATGATATGACCATGCAAAATGCAAGAATTACAAGAATTTTGTGTCTATGTTGGTCCCTACTTTTTAGCCTTATTGCTTTTACACATGAACTCATTAGCCCCAAACAAGTAATAAAATATGTTTTAATTAATAACTTGGGGCCATACAACAAGTGAAGAAATGCTCAAATTTCCCATTATTGGCTCCGATTCCTAGTTTAAAGTGTTCCTTAGTTTACAATTACCATTCATTATGATGCATGTAGATTCTTGAGTTATATCCAGATCAAGGGTAAGAATGTTTTGAAATTATTAGCAGATATGGATTTTGTGCTAGATTGATCATCTGGAGCCTCATCCAGGGAGTTTTTGTTTTCATTTTTGTCATGTAGCCAGCAACAAGAGGAATTATTAGCTGAATTTGGCTACAGGTCAGACAGGAAAGTAGAAAATTTTGAAGAATCCTGCCTTTTATTTTGACAATCTGCTAGAATCAGGTGACTCTGGCACATTTTTTTCACAAATATCCTTGGAATGAGTCCCATTGAATTATGTCTTTGGTCAGCGAGTCATGAAAACTCAGCAAAAAATGAAATTCTGAGCTCATCAGGTATGATTTTAAGCACGAGGCAAATTTCTTTCAAAAAAAAGATGGAAACAAGATTGCCAAGACTTTTTACTGGATGTTTGAACGTACATCCAAAACAAAGCTGAGTCTCAGTACAAAATGCCTTTCACCTACCCCTTTATGGCAAAGTTTAAACTAGCAACATTTTATACTAGGAAATGTTCCATGAAGCTGTTTCTCCCAAAAAGGAAGACAATAACACCTGGTGAACATTCCTCAAACTTTGTCGGAGGGGGGAGGGGGTTATGAAATCTACCCCTTGTGGCAAGTTCAAAGTTCAAAGCAACAACATTACATAATGGAAATGTGCCATGACTCTGTTTTCCAAAAACTGAAGGACCTCAGAGTTCATGAATCACCGGTTCCGATATTACAAGCTATAAAGCATATTGCACCCCCTAGTGCACTCTTTCCCATGTAATGCGCAGAAAACAAGACACAACCGTGAAAAACACACCCCAAACAAAGAAGGCTAGTCGTTATTATTAGTCCCTGCTCACAAAATCCTCGAATAAGACTAGTCCTGTGCTCCCGATCGCCCAGGGCCCAAGCTGCCATAGCCGCTGACTTTACACTAAAGCTTTATGGTGCAGGATATATATACCGCCATAGCCGATCGACAAACTATGCCATACTAACAACCTCCACACAGCTACGTCCTCTGAATGAACAAAATATGTAAATGCAAATTATCCAATATGTATAATATGTATGCAACAGATTTTGAAGAAGGTCCTGTTGTTGTCGTTGTTTCTCTCGGACAGCAGCAAATTTTGAATTTGCAGTAGTACCGACCTTTTAAAGTAGGGGCCGCTGCTTTCATGCTTGACTTTGCCTTGGTTCCTTGACGACATCGAACTTGGAATCGGCTTCCACGATGGTGATGCTCTTGTTGTCCACGCACTCGTCGGAGTTGACTACGAACTGTTTTCCTGCGACTGCGTCAACAACAGCTATGCAATATTCTTGGTAAGTTGCGTTAGGGTCGACAGAAACTTCATGAACTCCTCCATCCTTTTGGATCGTCGCGATGTCCCTGAACGCACGATTGTTGCCCACTTTCAATTTCAGCGGCTTCGTTGTGCGGTTGATAATCTTTGTTGTAACCATATTTGCTGGCGTTGATGCACACTTTTTTTGACTGTAGCTTTCTTCCACCTTCACACAAACACGAAGAAGATGTTCAGAAGAAGAAAAAATCAGTGCTTTGGATTTTGGTATGGCTCATCTCAAGGTGCACCTCATTTCATGTTCTTCAGGTTTAAAGCACTAGTGACGTAATTCTGCAGCAAGAAATTAAGATATCGTTGAGTCATTAGGTTTAGAGACTCCAAGGCTTCAGCAGAAGAGAGTTCCTACACATAATAAATTCGCTCCTTCAGCCAAAACTATAATGATATAATAGAAATTGCAACAGAATTTTTTTTGTAACGAAGGCAATCAAACTTAGACATTAACAAGTAAAATTTAGGTAGAAGTGATCGCACCAAAACTATGAGGCTTGCGCGTGAGTTGAAGCGGTCGAGGACGACAGGAGCAGCAACACAATACTAGTTCCCTTCCAATTTCAGCACAAACTTGTAAGAGACATAGAAACTCTGTGATCATAATAACCGAAGGACATTTCCCTTTTTATTGGCGATGTTCGAGACTTTGCCTAGTAATATCAAGGAAGTCGCGAATTAGTTGTCCAGGACTTGACAGCTTCTCGGGGAGTGCGGCAGCGAACTTGTTGAACAATATCACCGAAACTACACAAATACGGCCCACTTTAGACCAGGGTCCAGGGACCCAAAAGCTCAGGGACCAATTTGAAGCAAATCCTATATATTAATTCGCTTAGTCTGTGCGTCCGTCTGTCTGACACGACAATTCTGCTGCAAAAGCATTCTATGGCAGAACCGGCCTCTGTATAATTTTGGCGTTGCGGGTCGTGGTGGCGGAGAGACACACGCCAGCCATCGATCCCGTCTGTCAGTCCGTCTGTCTTAATCTTACTTTAAGTTACCCTGGGGGGGGGAGAGGAATAAAGATGTGATAAAGTGAGTTAGGAGCGTTGGATCGGGAATCGGACGGGTGGAATGATGTTTTTAGGGGTAAGTATCGTGTTGGGGTAAAAGTGGTGAGCTGGGAAGTTACACATGGGGTGGGATGGACCATTGGGGGG
>Ga0116231_10007257_pt1 | contig 20451 bp, 16 predicted proteins | sample S1TSphgellanicum_2_FD_89695 | JGI IMG/M metagenome (GOLD analysis project Ga0116231, IMG submission 89695) | Host-associated microbial communities from peat moss isolated from Minnesota, USA - S1T2_Fd - Sphagnum magellanicum MG | ecosystem: Host-associated > Plants > Peat moss > Unclassified...
CCCAACGAGTTCCTGGAGCGCTATTTCCCGCTTCGGATCGAGCGCTATGAGACCGTGCCGGACTCCGGCGGCGCGGGCCTGCACCGGGGCGGCAACGGCATCTTGATGTCCTATCGGTTCCTGGAGCCCGGCCTGATCGCCATCCACGACGATCGCTGGTTCACCTATCCTTGGGGGGTGAACGGCGGCGCGCCGGGCGCCCGGGCGCGCAAAATCCTGGAAAAAGCCGACGGCTCCCAGACGGTGGTCGGCAACAAGCGTGAGGATATCGCGGTCGAGGCCGGCGACATGCTCCACTTCATCACCTGGGGCGGCGGCGGCTGGGGCGATCCCTTGCAGCGCGACCCGGCGCTTGTGGGTAAGGAGATCGTCCAGGGTCTGGTCACGCCTGAGGGCGCCAAAGCTTATGGCGTCGTCGCCGACGCCGCCGGGGTGATCGACGACGCGGCCACGGTCGAGCTGCGCCAGACGATGGCGGCCGAGCGGCCTGCCGAAATGCCCCTGTTCAACTATGGCCCGTCCATTGAGGCGCTGCGCGACGCCTCCCTGGCTGAGACGGGCCTGCCCGGACCCGAGCAGCCCCGCTGGAGCCAGGCTCTGCCTCTGGCGGCGGAGTGATGTCGTCGGTCGGCCCGGGTGCGGCGTCTTCCGCGCTCCCGCGCGGCCCGCTCCCGTCCTTCGGACGTACTCCCCCATGCCTTCGGCATAGGGGAGGCGATCGCGCTGCGATTTTCATCTCCCCTATCGCGCAGCGATGGGGGAGTACCCCGGAGGGGGGAGGGGGCCGCAGGGCCGTCAGGCCGTACGGAACGAGCGCCGGTTCGCGACCTCAGAGGCGGTGCGCATGAGCGACATCGCCATCATTGGCGCAGGGCTGGGCGGTCTGACGGCGGCCCTGGCGCTGCAGCGCCAAGGTTGGCGCGTGCGGGTCTATGAACAAGCGCCCGTCCTTGGCGAGGTTGGCGCGGGCTTGAGCTTGAGCCCCGGCGCGGGTCGCGGCCTGGCGTCCCTCGGCGTCGGGCCGGCCTTGCTGGACGCGTCTCTGCCCGTTCCCGACATCGCCTTCGTCCACTATCGCACTGGCGAGCGGCTGGCTGGCGCGCTGAGCCCGGACAAAGCGCCCGACCGCGGCTTCGACACCGCGCGCCATATCCATCGCGCCGACCTGCACGCCATCCTGCTCGCCGCGGTGAGAACCCAGGACTCCGACGCCGTGCAGACCGGCAAGCGGCTGGAGCGGGTAGAGCAGGGGGCCTCGCACGTCGTCGCCCATTTCGCCGATGGCGAGGCCTCTGAGGCGGAGCTCTTGATCGGCGCGGACGGCGCCCGCTCGGCGGTGCGCCGCGCCGTGTTCGACGATACGCCGCCCGCGTTCGCCGGCCAGATCGCCTATCGCTGCCTGATCCCTTTTGAGCAGGCGGCCCCGCACCTGGGCGGCGTCGGCGCCATGGTGTCCATCGGAGCAGGGCGGATTTTCAACCGTTACCTGATCCGCCGCGGCGCTCTGCTCAATGTCATCGGCATTGTTCAGAGCGACGTCTGGCCAGAGGAGGGATGGAATACGCCCGCGACGGTCGCCGAGTTCGCGCGTGCGTTCGAGGGCTTTCACCAGTCCGTCCTCGGCCTGATCGGCTGTGCGCCCACGGGTCATCTGATCAAGTGGGGTCTGTTCGTACGGCCGCCGATCGCCACCTGGCGTGCGGGTCGGGTGGCCCTTTTGGGCGACGCGGCCCATCCGATCCTGCCTTTCTTGGGCCTGGGCGGTGCGCTAGCCATTGAGGATGGGATCGTGCTGGCCCGGGCCCTGACCGAAGTCGGCGGCTTTGAGCCGGCGTTTGCGGCCTTCGAGCGCGCTCGGTTGGATCGCGTCGAGACCGTTCGCATCCAGTCGATCCGTCAGGGCGAGATCGTCCAGGCCGGCGATCCCGATCGGGCCGGCGTCGGCGGATCGCCATCCCAGAATACGACCCTGTTCGACTACGACCCTTGCACGGCGCCCCTGGCGGTCCATGGGTGACGCGCCCTATGTAAGCGCATCTTCGTGACCGAAATCCGGGCAGGCGGGCGCGGGCGGATGCCGCCAGCTTCAAAGCGTTTAGTCTTTGATCGGTAGACCCGAGAGGCGCCATGAAGCCGCAATATCAACACGCTCTGCTCTCTCGCCCGACCGCGGATGAAGCGGGCCGCGAGGGTTTCCTCGCCGCGATGCGCCGGTTCCTGATCGCTGACCTCTATAACGGCAACGAGGTCGCCTACCGCCATCGCCAGGTTCCCGCGTTCGAACGCGCCCATGGTCGGGCGCCTGCGACCCATCGCGAGGTCAAGAGCGTGATGGAGGGAGATCGCTACTATCGGGCGTTCTCTTTGCTGAACCGCGCGACCCAGGAGCTCCTGTGGGACACCGTGGGCGAAAGCGTCGAGCGCCAGTTGCCGGCCCTGGCCGAGGCTGCGCGGCAAATCCCCCCGGCCGGCGGGACCTTGACGCTCGATCCGTCCTTGGAACTGCCGGACTATTTCAAGAAGGTCGACATCCATGTGATGCCGGGCAGCTTCCACAATGAGATCGGCCCGGACGACGTCTACGCCGGGGCGGTCTATGACCGGGGCGTCTATGTGTACGCCTACGGCGGCTTGGGTCCGAAGAACGACGCGCTCGGCGAAGGGACCATCGGCTGCGTCAAGCAGCGCTTCCCCGACCTGAAGCCCAAGCGCATCCTGGACATGGGTTGCGGCGCCGGCATGTCGACCCTGCCCCTCGCCGAGGCGTTTCCCGACGCCGAGATCTACGCGGTCGATCTCGCGGCGCCGATGCTCCGATACGCCCATGGTCGCTCGGAATCGATGGGCGTGCCGGTGCATTATTCGCAGCAGAACGCCGGTTACACGAATTTTGAGGACGGGAGCTTCGACCTCGTCCTCTCCAACTTGCTGCTGCATGAGATTCCGCAAAAGCTCAGCAAGCAGATCGTCAAGGAATGTCACCGCCTGCTCGCGCCCGGCGGCGTCCATATCCACAACGACATGGTCGGCTGGCCGACCGATCCGTTCCAGGAATTCATGGCCGAGTGGAACGCCCATCATAACAACGAGGTGTTCGAGCGGGGCAGCGGCACCTTGGACTGGGGGGCGGCCTGTGTTGAGGCCGGCTTTGCTGTCGAGGACGTTTTCTTACAGCCGGTCGGAGCCGCATATATGGCCGAACAGCTTGCTTTCGTCGGTTATCGCGGCGCCCAGCGCCGTTAGTCAGCCGCCATTTCAGTTCAATCCAGGTTTCTCAGATGAGCACCATGACGCTGGCTCGGTCGCAAGACCTGCCCATTGACGAACTGCGAGCCCTGCTTGGCGATGAGAACGTCATCTCCGACGAGGCTGAGCTGCGGTTTTATTCGACCGACGTCTATCGCCGCGCCGACATCGACGCGAGCCTCGTCCTGCGCCCCGGCTCGACCGAGCAGTTAGCTCGCGCGGTTCGTCTGTGCGTCGCGGCTGGCGCCGCGGTGATCGCACGCGGCGGCGGCCTGTCCTACACCGGCGGGTTTCTGCCGACGCGCCCTGGCTCGGTGATCGTCGACATGCTGCGGATGGACCGGATCGTCGAGATCAATCAGACCGACATGTATGTGACGGTCGAGTGCGGCGTGAGTTGGAAGACGCTGTATGAAGCGTTGCGGCCGCTGGGGCTTCGCACGCCCTATTTCGGGCCGATGTCCGGCGCCATGTCGACTGTGGGCGGCGCGCTGTCTCAGGGGAGTATCTTTCTGGGCTCCACCCAATACGGGACCACGGCCGAGAGCGTGCTGGGCCTCGACGTGGTTTTGGCGGATGGGTCCGTCGTGACCACAGGGTCCGCGGGCGGCATGAACGAAGCCGGTCCGTTCTTTCGCCACTATGGCCCCGATCTGACCGGATCGTTCCTGCACGATTCCGGCGCCTTCGGCTTCAAGGCGCAGGCGACGCTGCGTCTCTTGAAGACGCCCGAATATAGCGCCTTCGTTTCGTTCACCTTTTCCAACCACGCCGATCTTTTGGCGTCGATGTCGGAGATTTCCCGGCGCGGCTTGGCGGCCGAATGCTACGGCGCCGACCCCTACATCTGGAACATGCGTCTGTGGGACGGCGATGTCGGCCGGGACGTCCAGCGCATGGTGGGTGTGATCAAGTCGGGTCGCACCCTGGTCTCCGGTCTCAAGGATGCGATGCGGATCGCCGTATCTGGGCGCCAGGCGCTGCAAGACGTCGAATACGCCATGAACATCGCCGTCGACGGGCGCAGCCAAGCCGAGGTGGACGGCGCCTTGGCAGAAATTCGCACAATAGCCCTGGTGTCGGGCAAGGAGGTCGAGGCGACGGTGCCACGCGCGGTGCGGGGCGCGCCCTTCATGCACCCCAACGACGTCCTTGGGCCTAAGGGCGAACGCTGGGCGCCCAGCCATGGCATCGCGCCGCATTCTCGCATCCTGGCCGTGACCGACGGTCTGCACGCCTTCTTCGAAGAGCGTGCCGCCCTGTTGGAGGAGCACGGAATCGAGTGGGGTTATGTGACGTTTGCGATTTCGACCAACGCTATTCTGATCGAACCGATGCTCTATTGGCCCGGCGCGCGGGAGCCCTATCACGAGCGCATCATTCAGGCTGGACACCTGGCCAAGCTGCCCAAGCTTGAGGCCGCGCCGCAGACTGCGGAGGCCATGGCGCAAGTGCGCTCGGACCTGACCCGGTTCTGGATGGAACAGGGCTGCGCTCACCTGCAGATCGGCAAAACCTATCGCTTCCTGGAAAGCCGCCAGCCTGCTGTGCGGACCGTACTTGAGGGGCTAAAGGGGCTGTTCGATCCTGCCGGGATGGTCAACCCCGGGGCCTTGGGGCTGAACCGATGACGGATACGTCATGGGGCGAGCGGCCGCGCAAGGCCACGGGACCGGATCGCCAGAGCTATTTCGACGCGAGCGATGTTGATCGCGTGATGAGCGTCTTGCTGGCGCTCGTCTCCGAGGTCGCCGCCATCCGCGAGCGGCTCGATACCCACGAGCGCCTCGCCGGTATCGGGGCGCCGGCTAGCGTCGAGGCGGTCGAGGCCTATCGGGCCGACGATGTCGCCGAGGATCAGCGCGATACCTGGCGCGACGCCTATATCCGCCGTCTGTTTCGGGTGATCGTCGAAGATGTCGAAGCCCTGAAGCGCGGCGGCGAGGCGACGTGAGCGGGGCCACGATCGACCGCGCCTTTTTGCGGGTCGCCGGCGGCTTGATCCACTATCGCCATACGGCCGGCGACAAGACACGCGTTCCCTTGATCCTCGCCCACGGCGGTCCGGGCTCATCTCTGAGCCTGCTGCCTTTGATCGCCGATCTTGGCGTCGACCGTGTGGTGGCCGCGCCGGACATGATGGGCAACGGCTGCTCCGATCCGCCCCCTTCGACACCGACGACGATTGAATTCTACGCTGAAGGCCTGATCGCGGTGATGGACCACCTCGGCCTGGATCGGGTCGATCTCTATGGCCATCACACCGGGGCTCAGGTGATTACGGAGTTGGCCATCGCCCATCCCGGCCGGGTGCGGCGCCTGGTGCTCGACGGCGTCGCGCTGTTCGATGAGCCTACGCGCATTGAGTTTCTGAGCCGCTATGCGCCGGAGATCGCGCCCGATGCGGACGGCCGCCATCTGGCCTGGGTCTGGGAGTTCATCAGCCAGACCACCCAGCACTTCCCCCACTATTTGCGCGATGAGGCGCACCGGATCGAAGGCGGCGCGGCGCTCCCGCCGCCGGTCGTCACCGCGCGCGCCGCCGAGGTGCTGCAGGTCTGGTCTACCTATCACCTGGCCTATCGGGCGGCCTTCACCCACAAGTTCGCCGAACGCTTGGCGCTTATTGCGGCCCCGACCCTGGTTTTGGAGGTCGAGCGCGACCCTTTGGCGCGCTATGCGGCGCAGGCGGTCGAACTGATCCCGGATGCGAAGATCGCTGCGATCCGGGTTCCAGAACGGGCTGATGCGGTGCGGGCTTTTCTCGACGGGTGAAGTTGCCGCTCCGCCTGGCCTGATGGTACGCCGTCTTGGCCCAGCCGGACTCTCCCGTCGCTGCGGGATAGGGGGGAGGTGTCGCCGAACGCGACGGAGAGGCCGTGCGATAGCGCGGAAACCGCTGCAGTGACCGCAGCCTGTTGAAGTCCACACGTGAATTCGTCCGAATTTCGGCTAGGTCTGACAAGCATTTGAGCTGTCAGCTTATGGGCGCTCACGCTCAAGAGACCGCGCCATCGACGGCGCTCGCGGAGTATGGATGTCCATATACCTTCAACATGCGAGTTGTGATGTCGCATTATCATATTGCATATGAGATATGTTAAGGGGGAAAGCTCTTGATTCGGCTCTATGAGTAGCTAGATGTGGTCGTAACAAGGGCTCTGCTTGTTATCGCTGCGACGCCCTGGTGGAATTCAATAACGACTGCGCCGCGCCGGGCGTTCGGTCTCAGAAGAATTGGCGTCGAGGGCGCCACACTTCCCTGAATTAAGTCCTCCGCCCGAAAAGCGGTCAAAACCGCAAACCCGGTTTCTTTCGGGGTACTGATAAGGTGACATCGCCTGGTCAAGAGACGAGTGACGCGGGCCAATTCCGTTCTATTTGATAGTCGCCTGCCCCAGTCGCGCTCTTATGACGCAAGACGTTTAGGGGTCGAAAGCATCGACCGGTTCTCTTTGGGTTCGCGGGACGACTGAGTCGTTTCCTGGGAGCGCTCTGTCACAGATTTCGAAACGTTAACCTAGGGGGTTCAGATGCAAAGACGGCAGTTGCTCGGTGGAACGGCGTTGGTCGCCGCTTCAAGCTTGTTCATCATGTCCAGCGCTATGGCGCAGGCCGGCGCGACGCCCCCGCCGACCGGTACCGCCTCGACGGCCGCGGCGGCGACGAACGGCCCCCCGGGCGGAACCGAATTGTCAGAAGTTCTCGTGACGGCCCGCGCGCGGCCTGAAAAGCTGCTCGAAGTACCCGTATCGGTCCAGAACTTCTCCGCAGATCAGCTGGCCGAAGACAAGATCACGAACCTCACGACATTGCAGTCGGAAGCCGGCTTCACTTTCAATAGTCAGGGCTCCAGCTTCTTTGGCGGGGGACGAGAATTTCCCACCCTGGTCTTCCGTGGCATGACCAGCAATTACGGCGCGGGCCTGGCGAACTCTGGCGCGCTGTTTGTCGATGGCATCTTTATATCCGGCGGCGAAGCGTCGGTGACGCTGGCGGACGTATCGCAGGTGGAAGTCCTTAAGGGTCCCCAGAACGTCTACTTCGGCAAGAACACGTTCGGCGGCGCGATCAACTTGATCACGTCCAACCCGACCGAAGCCTACCATGCCAGCGCGAGCGTGGGGGACTCGGACAAGGGGTCCTATGACGACGTCTTCTCGGGTGAGGGCGCAATCATCCCGGGCTTGTTGACCGGTCGCGTCACCGGCGAACTGTTCCATCAGGGCGCCCAATATCACGATGCAAACGGAAACCCGCTGGGCGAAGAAGACACCAAGGGCATCACCGCCGTTCTCTACGCCACGCCGACGCCCGACATTTGGCTGCGCGACCGGATCCACTACTCTTACGACAACGACTCCCAAGCGGCGGACGGCTATATCGGCGCGCCGTATCAGGGCACCGCGTGCCCGGGCTTTGTGACCATCTATCTTTGTAACGGCATTCCGTCTCTCGGTAAGGTCGGCGACGGCGTTCTTGGCAGCGCGGCTATTCCTCAGCAATTCATAACCGACGTCGCCAGCGGATATCCCAATGGCCCGACCGGCGAGCGCGTTTCGCTGCTGAGCAAGGTTCCGGGAGAGGACAAAGCTGGATTGGTGCGCGACACGCTGCAAGAGTCTCTACAAGGCGGCGCAAAACTGCCCTATGACGCCTCATTTCAGTTCAGCACCGGCTACAGCCAACAATCTTCCCTCGATATTACAAGTTCCGACCACACGCCGGCGCCAGAGTTCGAAACCGCTCTTCCTTACATCACGCGCGATTTTCAAGCGGATGCTCGTGTGTTGACGAGCCCTAACGAACCGCTCCGTGTCGTCGCCGGCGTAAGTTATTTTCACTCGTCCTATCAGGAGCAGTATAGCTCATGGTTCTTCGGCGGACCTGGCGGTATTAACGCCACGATCGACGAAAGAAACGCAACCGAGGCTGTGTACGGCTCAGTTGATTACGATATTTTGCCTTACCTCACCGCAACTGGGGAAGTGCGGTATCAGCGGGACACCGTCATCGACAGCCCCGCATCGTCGAACTACGATCAAGCGCTTCCGCGCTTTATTTTGAAATACGACCCGACCGGAGATACCAACCTTTACCTTAGTTATTCTGAAGGCGTTCAGCCGCCACAGCTGCAACTGTCGTATGTCACCGACCCCGCCGCTCCAAACGGGGTCAATTATACGCAGCAATATCTTCATTCTTTGAATGGCGGCACGGCCTATACGAAGGATCCAAAAATCCGGGTCTGGGAAATCGGCCTGAAGCACGATATGTTCAATCACCGTCTGTCTTTCAGTGTTGATTACTATAATCAGTTCTGGGACAACGCGCTGGTTCAAGAGTACGTGTTTAACCCATCGGGCAATGGCTGCTCTTTGACGATCAACTACGGCGCAAGCGCCGCGTGTCCACTGCCCGGCCAAGGGGCCGGCACGTTCTTTGTCTCCCAAAATCATATTCAAGGGATAGAGTTCGACGGCAAGGCTCGGATTACGTCGAAATGGACTGCGCATCTGGCCTTCGACTGGACCGATGCGGTCCGTCGGTCGTATGACGATCAGAGCTATGGCGCAGCCTACACGACCGGTGTCGTTCCGTTGCAGAACGGCAATCGGATCGACTTGGTCCCTGAGTATCAATTCTCGGCAGACACCACCTACAAGGATCACTTGGTCGCCGATTACGATTGGTACGTCCACGGCGTCGTGAACTATACCGGCTCCCAGTACGCGGACCCCACCGATGTCGCGGAGCTTGCCGCCTTCTTCAGGGTCAACGTGTTTGCCGGCGTCACGAAGGGCAATATTACGTTCGAAGCGTTCTGCACCAACCTGCTTAACGATAAAAACTGGGATTCGGCCGTTCGCTTCCCCAGTCCCTATGCGCCTAACTACTTCGGCGAAGGCGCCCAGGGCGTGATTGCGGCGGCGCCGAACCCCCGCGACTTTGGTTTCAAGGTTTCGGGTAAGTTCTAGTCTCAGTCTGTTTAAATGCCGATGCGACCCTGAGCCCACGGTTCAGGGTCGTTTCGTTGTGTCGCCGCCGCCGTCTGCGACCTAAACTTCGCCTATCGTCAAGCAGAGCCCACGAGCGTCTTTATGCAACCGGCCTATTTCACCCGCTATGACCAGCTTCGAATGCGCCGCGACGCGGACGGGATCCTTGAGGTGCGTCTCCACACCCGCGATGGCCCGTGCTTGTTCGGGCCGCGGACCCACGAGCACATGGTCGACGCCTTCTATGACATCAGCCGCGACCCCGACACGCGCGTGATGATCCTGACCGGCACCGGCGATAGCTGGATCGCCGCCTTTGACGAGAGCCAGGGTACGGAAAAGGACGACTTCACCGTCCCCCGCAACTGGGACCGGGTCTATTGGGAGGGCAAGAAGGTCCTCCAGAACTTGCTCGATATCGACGTGCCGGTGATCGCCGCCGTCAACGGGCCGGCCCTGGTGCATAGCGAATATATCCTGACCTGCGACGCCGTCCTGGCCTCGGACAACACGGTGTTTCAGGATTTGCCGCACCTGGCGTTTGGCTTGACGCCGGGCGACGGGGTGCATGTGCTGTGGCCCCATGTGCTGGGTCCTGTGCGCGGGCGCTACTTCCTGGCGACCCAGCAAAAGATTGGCGCCGAAGAGGCGTTGCGGCTCGGCGTCGTCAATGAGGTGATGCCGCTGGACGCCCTGATGCCCCGCGCCTGGGAGTTGGCGCGCCAACTCGCGGCGCTTCCGACCCTAACCCTGCGCTATATGCGCGTGGCGACGGCCCAGCGGTTGAAAGAGCTCGTTGTGCGCGAAGTCGGCCATGGGCTGGCGCTGCAGGGCCTCAGCGGCGCGGCCTTGGGCAATCCGGGGCCGGCGCCGCGGCCGCAGGATGTGCGGAAGTAAGGGTGTCCGCCGCCGTATTCCGCACGGCCTTCGGCCGTACTCCCCCATCGCTTCGCGATAGGGGAGATGAAAAACCGCAGCTTTCTTCATCCCTATCGCAAAGCGATGGGGAGGGGGACCGCTGAAAGCGGTGGAGGGGCCGCGCAGATGCGCGGAAACAGCCGCGCCTAACCGCCAACCGCCGCCAGAACCGCCGCCTCATCGTTATCCGGCGCATCGCCCGCGGCGCCGATCGCGCCAATCGCGGCGCCGGTCTCATCCTTGATCAGCACGCCGCCGGCCAGCAGCACAATGCGGCCTTGCAGAGTCGACAGGACCGACGCGCTGGCCAGGGGATTGCCCGAAAGCGCCTCGGCGATCTGTTTGGAGGTGCAGCCGAAGGTGAGGGCGGCCCGCGCCTTGCCCAGCGCGATGTCGACGCCGGCCAAGCCGCCGCCGTCTTCGCGCAGCGCGAACTTTAGCTCGCCGCTGGCGTCGATCACGGCCACGCCGAGTGGGTTCAGCCCCTTGGCGCGGGCGGCGGCGACGGCGGCCTTGGCGAGCGTCTCAGCCTGGGCGAGGGTGAGTTGGGTCATGATGGGTTTCCGTGAGAGGTCAGGGTGAGTTGAATGAGGTCTGTTAGCGCGCCCTCGGTGCAAATTCGCACGGGCGCCTTCGCGTGGGTCAGGGCCTGGGCGATATCGAAAGCGTGCGCCGCGCGGGGCAGGCGGTGATAGGTGGCGCGCGAGGTCATGAGCGCCACGGTTTGGTCATGCAGCCAATCGGCGTCGAAATTGCCTTGAGTCTTGCGCTGGGCGCCCACGCGACCGTCGAACCACGGGCGATAGATCTGATCGTCGCGCAGCATCATCCAGGCTTTCAGCCAATGGCCGCCTTCGGGCGACAGCTCGATCTCGGGCGCGATGGCGTCGGCGGTGGCGGCGTCCAGCTCGGGCGGGTCTTCCAAGAGCGCCGCCGTGAGTCGAGGGTCGCCCCGCGCCGCAAACCCGGCGGCGGTAGCGCAGCCGCAGCCCGTCGCGGCCAGCACGAACCGCGCTAGACCCAGCCCATCGGCGACGGCGCCGACCGCATCCACCGCCGCGTCGAGAATCGATCGATCCTCCGACGGCGCATCGGACTCGCCGACGCCGGGCAGGTCGGGGACCAGGACATAGGCCTGTTCCGCCAGTGTGCGGGCTTGCGCCTCCAGCTTCAGTCCCGTCCCTGGAGCGCCATGGAGCAGGATCGCCGCCGGTTTAGCGGGGTCGCCATAAGCGCGCACGAACACCTGGCCATGGGCCGCAGCGACGAACCCTTTGGCCGGATCCGTTCCGGCAAGGCGCGGCGACGGCCGTGACGTGGCGGCGTTCGAGCCGGGCAGGGAGGCTGCGAACCGGGCGATCGCCTGAAACTTGGCGGCGGGGTCGTAAGGGAGACGTTCGATCCTCTGGTTGGGGCGAAGCGGCGGTAGGCGATCCAGATGGGGAAACAACATGTCCTCGGCGCTGGCCATGAAGACGGTCGGAACCCGCAAAGCTTCGGCGGCGATATAGGCGCCGTGGCCGAAATAGCAGGCGGCCTTGTAGGCCGGGCCATAGGTCTTGCAGGAGCGGTAGAACATCGACACCCACTGGTCGATCTCCTCTGGAGTCGGTCGATCCACGGGGTTCAGCCGCCGCACGTCGCGCGACAGCCATGGAAACCAGGTGAACTGGTCCCGAAACCGCATCCAGGTCTCGATCAACTGGCCACCCAGGGGGCTCGGGATCATGGGCGCGAAATAGCCGTCGAACAGGACCTCGATCTCGGCTTCCGTGAAGATCGGGAGGCCCTCAAGCACCAGGCCGCTGACCTGGTCCGGCCAGCCGGCCCCAAGCTCCGCGCCGATGGCGGCGCCTGTGTGGGTGCCGAACACGCGGGCCGGGGGCAGATTCAGCGCCGCCATGGCCGCGGCCGTCGCTTGGGCCAGGTCCTTCACCGTCAGTACATCGCCCGGCAGCGGGTCGGAGCCGCCAAAGCCCGGCGTATCCAGCGCGATACAGGTGAACTGCGTCCCCGCCGCCTCCATTTCTTCCGCGAGCACCGCCGAATCCCCCGGCGAGCCATGCATCATCACTAGAGGCGGGCCTTCGCCGCAGCGCCGATAGCGCACGCGGCGACCCTCGACGGCCAGATAGTGGCTTTCGATCTTCAGCATGGACGATCCTTGCGCGAGCGCCCCGACCGCGCCCGACATCTACGACCTCGGCGGCGCCGGCTTCTGCTCCATGGTGTAGTGCTCAAGGCTGGAGTAGTTCGGACCGTACCAGGTGGTCGGCGCGGTCATATAGGACGGGTACTTTCTCTTGATCCTTTCCAACACCTTGGCCGGGATGAAGTCCGGGGTGGGATTGGCCCGAAAGACGCCGTCATACATGATGTGGCCCGGCGCCGGACCCATCAGCATCCAGGGCAGCCAGGGCTGAACCCGGACCCAGCTGCCGTTGGCGGGCAGAAAGGTCATCTTGGGATCTTCAAGCTCTTTCTTATTGATAAAATAGCGGAACAGCTCCGACGACTGGATCATCGGACCACTGGACTCGCGAGGCCAATGGGCAGGGTCCAGAAGATTCCTATAGTAGCCGTGATAATCCGTGGTCAGCACGACGGTATCGGGCGCGAGCCACGACCAGTCCAGCAGATAGGGCTTGCCGCCGGGCGTCGCCTGGCCGCTCGTCACCACGCCTGGCATGGCCGGCGGCTGGACCGTCGAGGCGATGATCCAGTTGTAAGGGTCGTTGTGTACATCGACGACCCGGACGCGCTCGCCCGTGTATGGGTTGTCCCATTCGTCCAGGATGTCGCCGGTCTTGGGGTCGGTGTAAAAGATCGCTTCCTTGGTCACGCGCTGATAGCTGCCGTCGGCTTGGCGCATCACGCGGATGGTGCTGAACACTTCGAAGCCGAGGATGGGCCGCACGGCCTCGCCGGGGCGCACGCCGCACACCGTGCCGGTGCAATGGCCAAACACCTGATCGCCATTGGTGTTGGCCTGCAGGCGCGCCGAGGTTTCGCGATTCCAGATCGGATTGTCGAACTCGATCGGGATCTTGGCGGGCTCGGCCGCGGCCGGGGCCGCGGCGCCCGCCGCCGCGAGGGCGAGGGATGCGGCGCCGAGGCCCAGTGCGCCTCTGCGCGTCGCGATGCTGGTCTCCAACGGGTCGGCCATGGCGTGTTCTCTTTCGTTAAGACGGTGATGGGGCGGCGGTGTTTTAGGCCTTGCCGAGTTTTTCAAGGATGGCGATGACGGAATTCTCCGCCGCCTCGCAGGCGCCCTCGATGCCGGCGTTGACCCGACAATTGTGCTCGCCGGCGAAGTACATGGCGCCGACCGGCTGGCCGATGATGTCGACATAGCGCTCGATATCGCCGGGCTGGTAATAGGCGACGTGCCCTTTGGAGAAGGGATAGGTCGACCAGTTCATGATGTGGCCTGGACTGACCAGACCGGCGGCGGCGGGGCGCAGGCGCACGAGCTCGGCCACGGCGTGCGCGCCCAACTCCCGGTCGCTCATCTTGTTCAGCGGCTCGACCGCTGAACCATTGATATAGAAGCGTAAAACGCCCTTTGGATCGGTCCGTGACGGCGTGTGGGCGAAGAACTCAAACGGGCTATCGGTCCACATATTGGGCGGCAGACCGTCCTTCTCCCAGAACGGCTCCTTGAAGTCGATGCAGATCTGGATCGACTGATCCGACCGTTGCCGCCGCCAGGATTCCCGCTGTTCGGCGGGCAGGGCGCCTACGATCGGGATGTCTTTCAGCACCGTCGGGGGGATGGTGTTGATGCAGGTGCGGGCGGAGTGGACGGAACCGTCCGTGCAGATAATCGTCACACTGTTGGGCTTGGCGTCGATACTGGCGACGACCTTTTGCAGGGCCACGGGACGCTTCAGCGACTTGGCCATAGCGTCCGTCAGAGTGCTGGTGCCGTCCTTTACGACGCTGTAGGGGCCATGCTTGGCGTCCCAGAAATAGTAGTGGTTCTTGCGCAGGAAATCGAGCGCGTTGGCTTCGTCCAGGCTCCAGGCGGGAGCGCTGACGGTCATCAGCCGCAAAGCTTCGGCCGAGGCGCCGTTCTTGGCGCAATATTCACGCAAAGACATCCGATCTATCGGTCGGAATTCGGGCTTGAGCCAGTCTTGTAGATCCGCCAGGGGATCGTTCTTCATCACATAATGCGACAGAAGGGCGATGGGAATCAGGTGCTTTTCGTCAGGGGCGAGGTGATTCTGGGGGGAATTGGCCCAGTCCACGGTCGGGACAGAGCCGTTTAGGCTGACGGCCGTTTGGGGGAGATTGGTCTCGCCCATGGCGCCGTGGCGCGGCGGGATCAGCTCGATATTGAGGTCCGACGCATTGCCCCGCACCCGGCCATAGCCAAAGCCGATCTGCTCGGCGCCGAACTCGGGCTGGCCGGGCACATCCCAAGCGGTCCAGACGCGGCCGCCGATACGCCCGCTGCCTTCAAGCACGCCAACCGTAAGGCCCGCCCCCTCCAGCATCCGCGCCGCGTGCAGCCCAGACATGCCGGCGCCCAGAATAATGACATCGAGCATCTCAGGCTCGGCCGCCCAGGCGGGCGTCGCCGCGACCGCCGCCGCCGCGCCCGCCATGCCGATCGCCGTCCGCCTGGAAATGGATCGCGCTGTCATATCTTCGCTCCAGGTCCTCTCTCGGTTTTTACGGGTCCGAGAGTGGCCGCACAGCGCCAGAGGCGGATGGAAAAGGCCAAACCAAGCCGAGCCATATCCGAATGGCGGACGCCGCTTGGTCGTGAGCTCACTTTGGTGGGTTCTCCAAATAGGCGATGACGGCTTGGCGGTCGGTTTCGGAGGGCAGGCCCGCGAAGGCCATGGCGGTTCCCGGCACAAGCGTCGACGGACTTGTGAGCCAAAGATCCAAGTGCGCCTTGTCCCAGACGAAAGTCTGAGCCTTCATCGCCGGCGAGTAGCTGTAGCCCGGCAGACTGCCAGCCCTTCGCCCGACGACGTCTTTCAGATTGGGCCCGATTTTTGGAGACGGCCCCGACGATATGTCGTGGCATGAGGAGCACCTTAGAAACAGGATCCGGCCTCGAACGGGGTTTGGCGACGCTGCGGTTTGGGCGCCTGCGGAGCCGGCGAAGATAATCTCGGCGCACAGCACGGCGATAAGAAGGCCAACACGCTTAGAAGGTCCGACCATGGCCCAGAACTCTCGTTTCTCAATCGGCTGACTTTAGCCTCAGCCTTTGCGGCGCCTATGCGCCTGGCTTTGGGCGTCCGCAATTCGGAGCCTGCGCCGCGTTCGAAGAGGCGGCGACCGCCTCGCCTTTGCGTCATTCTTGGGCCGATATGCCGCGGCTGCGACAAAGATGGGCGCCTGCCGCCTCGCTTCGATTGCGCGCTGTCTTGCGATTGACATGTCGAGGGTTCGGGCAAATGGTATAGAAATGGATCATCTAGCCGCGATAAGGCTAAGGTCCGCCGTGCTGCAGTGCAGCACGCCTCGGCGCAAGTTCAGCGCGGCGCTTTGCTTATAGGGTGGTCGTCATGGATGAACGGCAAGAAGTAAAGTCTTTGAAAAAGGCGTTACGTGCGCTCACGTTTCTCAATTGCCATGGCGAATCCACCGTGACGGAAGTCGCGACCGCCATCGGCGTGCCGCGCACCACATCCTATCGACTTCTCGAAACCTTGGCGTCTGAAGGTTATGTTGAGAAGCAGCCGCATAGCCACATCTACCGATTGACCAGTATGGTGCAGAAGCTGTCGTCTGGATTTGGCGACTGCGATCTGGTGGTCGAAGTCGCTAAGCCCTTGATCAACCGGGTGGGCGAATGGATTCGCTGGCCGATCGCGCTGGCCACTCCGGTCGGCGCCGACATGATGGTCCGCATCGCAACCGATTTCGACACGCCGCTCGCCATCGACCGTTATTATATCGGCTTTCGCACGCCCATGCTTCATGCGCCCGCGGGCCTGGCCTATCTCGCCCATTGCAGCGACCAGACGCGGGCCTCGATCCTTGACCTCGTTCAGCGCTCCGGCGACAGCGCGACCGAGCCGGCCGGTTTCTTCGGCGGCCTCGACTATCGCCTCGATATGATCCGCAGTCAGGGCTTCTGCCACATCCGCTTCGCACAGTACCGCGAGGGCGGTTTGGCGGCGCCTTTGATCGTCGATGGCTGCGCCATCGGCGGCATCGTCATGCGCTACACCAAGTCGACCCTCAAGGCCGCTCAGCTTGAAGAGCACTACGTGCCCATCGTTCAGAAGCTCGCCGCCGATATTGTTGAGGCCTACAAGCGCCGCCTGAAATCTGGCGCGGATATCGACGCAGGCCAGGCGGAGGCCGCGCCGTTCAGCGAGCTTCCGGCGCCGCCCTTCCCCTTCGCGGTGGCTGGAACGGCGGCGATTCATTATGGGCAGACGGGTTTCAGCCAGCGGGCGCTGCGGTAGGCGGAGCGGCTGCGTTTTCCGCGCGACCGCGCGGCCCCCGGCCTTCGGCCGTACTCCCCCAGCCTTCGGCCAGGGGAGAATAGATGCAGCGATTTTCATCTCCCCCATCGCGAAGCGATGGGGGAGTATCCCGAAGGGGGGAGGGGGCCGCACGGCGAAGCCGGGCGGAACGACCACCTTTTAAGCCCTACTTCGCCCACCGCTTCTCGAACGCCCAAACGTCCTTGAAGCCGATGAGCTCGCAGAACTCCTTGAAGTTGAACAGCTCGTCTAGAGGGTAGGCTCCGGTGTCCTTTAGCGACCGCAGTCCCTTTTCCATCGCGGCGGCCGCAATCAGGCTGGTCATGGCTGGATAGATGGCGAAGGCGTAGCCGAAGTCTTCGAGCTGGCGGGCTGGCAGAATGGGCGTGAGGCCGCCGTCGGCCATATTGGCCATACAAGGCTTATCGAACGCGGCGCAGGCTGTGCGCATCTCGTCCGGCGTGGTCAGGGCCTCGGGAAACAGGATGTCGGCGCCGGCGGCGGCATAGGCGTCTAGACGCTTCAATACGCCATCCAGGCCCTCGCTTTGCCGCGCATCCGTGCGGGCGACGATGAGAAAGTTTTCCTTATCGACCCGCGCCTCAGTCGCAACCTTGATCTTTTCGACCATGTCTTCGAGGGGAACGATGCGCTTGAACGGCGTGTGGCCGCACTTCTTTGGAAATTCCTGGTCTTCCAACTGGATCACTGTCACCCCGGCCGCCTCATAGCCCTTGACCGTGTGATGGACGTTCAGAAGGCCGCCATAGCCGGTATCTGCGTCCGCGATAACGGCCCCGTGGCTCGTCTTCACGAGCGTGGACATGCGATCGAGCATCTGGGTGTAGGTGGCGATGCCGGCGTCCGGCAGGCCCGAGGCTGAGGCGGTCAGCCAATAGCCGCTGCCATAGACGATCTCGAAGCCGACCTTGTTGGCGACGACGGCGGCGATCATGTCGGGCAGGCCGGGCGCGACGAAGAACTCTTTTTGCGCCAGCTTTTCGCGCACGATGGGGTTGGCCATGGCGTTTTAGTCTCTTTCGTAAAGCCAGGGCTGGGCTGCACGCTGGCGGTGTTCGAAGGCGGCGATCGCGTCGGCATCCTTGCGGAGCGCGATGGCTATTTCATCCCAGCCCTCAAGCAGGGCTTCGCGCCGCGACGGGTCCACATCGAAGGGGATGGGGGTCGTTCCAGGGCCAAAGACGGTGCAGGCTGTGAGATCGACCTCAAGCTCGACGCCCTCCACCGCCAGGCGTAGGAGCTCCGCCCAGGGCTCCGGCGCCAGTACGATTGGCAGCATCGCGTTCTTGAAGCAGTTGGCGCGAAAGATTTCGCCGAAGCTGGTCGAAATCAGGCAGGTCAGCCCAAGGTCGCGCAGCGCCCAAGGCGCCTGCTCACGGCTCGATCCACAGCCGAAGTTGTCGCCGCAGATCAGAATCTTGGCAGCTCTGTACGCCGGTTGGTTCAGGACGAACTCGGGCGCAGGCTTTCCATCGGCGCCGTAGCGCCAATCGTAGAAAGCATAGCGACCGAGGCCCGTCTTCTCGGTGATCAACAGGAACCGGGCCGGAAAGATGATGTCTGTATCGATATCGGCGTTCGGCATCGGCGCCGCGCGGCTGGTCAGGCGTTCAAAACGGTCCATGGCTAGAGGTAATCCCGCACATCGGCGATCCGGCCGGCGACCGCGCTCGCCGCCGCCGAAGCGGGGCTCATCAGATGGGTGCGCGCGCCCTGGCCCTGGCGACCTTCGAAATTGCGGTTGGAGGTGGAGGCGCACCGTTGACCGGGCGCCAGACGGTCGTCGTTCATCGCCACGCAGAGCGAGCAGCCTGCGTCGCGCCATTCCAGTCCGGCGTCTTGAAAGATGGCGTCGAGCCCTTCGGCCTCGGCCCGACGTTTGACCGCGCCGGAGCCCGGAACCACGATCCCTCCGACGGAGGCCGCGATCCTGCGGCCCTTCAGCACGGCGGCGGCGGACCGGAGGTCCTCGATGCGGCCGTTGGTGCAGGAGCCGATGAAAACTCGGTCGATAGCGACATCGCGCAGCGGCGTCTTGGGGGCCAGACCCATATAGGCGAGCGCCCGCTCGATCCGATGGCGCGCCGCGTCCGATGTCGCTTGCCGCGGGTCCGGCGTCTCGCCCGTGACCGATGCGCTCTGATCCGGGCTTGTGCCCCAGGTCGCTTGGGGCGTGAGCGCGCCGGCGTCGATCTGTACGACCGAGTCAAACGCGGCGCCTTCATCGCTGCCGAGCGAGCGCCAGTAGGCGACCGCGCGCGCCCACATCTCGCCCTTGGGCGCCAGCGGGCGACCTTTCAGATAGGCGAAGGTGGTCTCGTCCGGCGCGACCAGGCCGGTGCGCGCGCCCGCTTCGATCGACATGTTGCAGAGCGTCAGGCGCGCCTCCATCGACAGCGCTCTGATCGTGCTGCCGGAATATTCGATGGCGAAACCTGTGGCGCCGGCGGCCCCCAGTTCGCCCACGACGGCCAGAATAAGGTCCTTGGCGCCGACGCCCTGCCTCAAGTCCCCGTCGATACGAACGTTCAGGTTCTTAGCGCGACGTTGGCGCAGCGTTTGGGTGGCTAGCACCATTTCGCACTCGCTGGAGCCGATGCCGAACGCCAAGGCCCCGAACGCGCCATGGGTCGAGGTGTGACTATCGCCACAGACCAGCGTCATGCCGGGCTGGGTGAAGCCCAGCTCAGGGCCGATGACGTGGACTATGCCTTGCGCGGGGTCTGTCAGGGCGATGTTGCGCAGGCCGAACTCGGCGGTATTGGCGGCGAGTAGCGCCACTTGTTTGCGGGCGAGGGGGTCGGCGATCGGCTGGTCGCGGTCGTGCGTCGGCACCGCATGGTCGGCGACCGCGAGATGGGCGGCGGGTCGGCGCACGACGCGGCCATGGGCCCGCAGCCCCTCGAACGCTTGGGGACTGGAGACCTCGTGCAGGAGCTGGCGGTCGATGTAGAGCAGCGATTGGCCGTCGTCGTCATCGCGCACGACATGGGACGCCCAAAGCTTGTCGTACAGAGTGCTGGGGAGCGTGCGGGGAATCTCAGCCATCCTGGTCAAACGTCCAAATCGTGTGCAGCCTTGAGGGATAAGGACGGTAAAATGACATAGAGATATATCATTTGTCCGCCTTCCGGTCATCTCACGCGACGGGGTGGGCGCACCCGATGCGGTATGGGAAGCGTCGGACCGATATGTGTCGGTCCACGCGGTTGGAGTTTTTAAGGAAGATGCAGGCCGATCCCAATCTCTACGACTATTGGCCCTATCGCGACCGGCCCAAGATCAGCTGGCCGGGCCATAAGAAGGTGGCCTTCTGGGTGGCCCCCAACATCGAGTTCTACGAGTTCGCCCCGCCGGTAAATCCCCAGCGCCCCGGCTGGCCCCGCCCATCGCCCGATGTGGTCGGCTATTCCCAGCGCGACTGGGGCAATCGCGTCGGCCACTGGCGGCTGATGGAATTGCTCGACAAGTACGGCGTGCGGGGGTCCGTATCGCTGTCTATCGGCCTGATCGCTCACCACCCCGAGATCGTCGAGGCCTGCAACGCCCGGGGTTGGGAGTTCTTCAGCCACGGCGTCTACAACACGCGCTACTCCTACGGCATGGACGAGGCTCAGGAACGCGCCCTGATCGAGGACTCGATTAAGACCGTGATGGAGGCCACGGGCCAGCGCATCCGTGGTTATCTGGCGCCCGCCCTGACCCACACCGAGCGCACCTTCGACCTCCTGGCCGAGTACGACTTCTGGTACACCTGCGACCTGTTCCAGGACGACCAGCCGCAACCGATCAAGACCCGCACGGGG